>Ga0187892_10001254_pt1 | contig 59256 bp, 64 predicted proteins | sample MA1701073metaG_FD_139345 | JGI IMG/M metagenome (GOLD analysis project Ga0187892, IMG submission 139345) | Bio-ooze microbial communities from a basaltic lava cave in the Kipuka Kanohina Cave System on the Island of Hawaii, USA - MA170107-3 metaG ...
GCGTCCCCGCCCGCGCCGCGGCAGCTGCTCGCGGATTTCGGCGGCGTCTATCTCGTCAACGCGATCGTCGCGTTCATCTTCGCCGCCTCGGGGCCGGTCGCGATCGTCCTCACCGTCGGCACGCGCGGCGGGCTCACCGCCACCGATCTCTCGTCGTGGATCTTCGGCTCGTTCTTCCTCAACGGGCTGATCAGCATCGTGTTCTGCTGGCGCTATCGCCAGCCGCTCGTGTTCTTCTGGTCGATTCCCGGCACCGTGCTCGTCGGTCCGGCGCTCGGCCACCTCACCTTCGCCGAGGTCATCGGGGCGTTCATCGCGACCGGCGTCCTGATGCTCGCGCTCGGCCTGAGCGGCTGGGTGCGGCGGGCGATGGACGCGGTGCCGATGCCGATCGTCATGGCCATGGTGGCCGGCGTGTTCCTGCGCTTCGGGCTCGATCTCGTGCTCGCGATCCGCGACGACTTCTGGATCGCCGCGCCGATGACCGCGGCGTTCCTCGCTTTGAGCGTCGCGCCGCGGTTCGGCCGGCTGGTGCCGCCGCTGATCGGGGCGTTGATCGTGGGCGTCGTCCTCATCGTCGCGCTCGACCGGTTCGATCCGGTGGCGGCCGGGGCGCTCGGGCTCGCGCGGCCGAACCTCTACGCGCCGGCGTTCTCGTGGCCGGCGATGATCGAGCTCGTCGTGCCGCTCGCGATCACCGTGCTCGTCGCGCAGAACGCGCAAGGCATCGCGATCCTCCGCGCCGCCGGGCACGCGCCGCCGATCAACGCGATCACCGCCGCCTGCGGCGCCGGCTCGATCGTCACCGCCTTCGTCGGCGCGGTCTCGACCTGCCTGACCGGTCCGGTGAACGCGATCCTCTCGGGGTCCGGCGAGCGGCACCGGCACTACACCGGGGGGATCGTCGTGGGGCTGCTCGCGCTCGCGTTCGGGCTCGCCTCCCCCGTCTTCACCCGCCTGATGCTCGCCACGCCGGGCGAGTTCATCGCGGCGCTCGCGGGCCTCGCTATGCTGCGGGTGCTGCAGACGGCGTTCACGATCTCGTTCCGGGAGCGCTTCACGCTCGGCGCGCTGGTGACGTTCCTCGTCACGGTCGCCGACGTGACGCTCTTCAACATCGGCGCGCCGTTCTGGGGGCTCGTCTTCGGCTTCGCCACCGCGTGGCTGCTGGAGCGCGACGACTTCCGCGCGCGCGGCGCCCCCCGCAAGGGAGCCGCGGAGTGAAACGCTCGACGCGCTACCGCGCCCCCGCCCGCTCGAGGATCGCGACCATCTCCCGATAGCCGCGCCCGCGCGCGAGCGCGAGCGGGGACTGTCCGTTGCGGTCGGCGAGGTTCACGTTCGCGCCCGCGCGCACCAGCGCCGCGAGCGTCGCGGTGTGCCGCGGCCCGCCGTTCCCCAGGACGATCGACTCGATCAGCGCCGTCCAGCCGAGGTTGTTCACGTGGTCGAGCGGCGCGCCCGCCGCGATCAGCTCGGCGACGACCGTATCGTGCCCGAGGTGCGCGGCGGCGATCAGCGCGGTGCCGTCGTAGCGGCTGGTGACGTTCTTCGCGCTCGCCCCGAGCGCGAGCGCGACCTTCAGCGTGGGCAGGTCATCGGCGACCGCGGCGATGGTGACGATGTCGTAGCGGTCGTGCTCGAGCGCGTTGGGATCCGCGCCCGCCTTCACGAGCGCCCGCATCGCTTCCGCATGGCCGCCGTACGCGGCGACGTGGAGCGGCGTCCGGCCGTAGCCGTCGCGCGCGGCCACCCTCGCGCCGCGCGCGACGAGCCGCTCGATCTCAGCGGCATCGCCGCGCGCCGCCGCGGCGAGGAGGCCGGTATAGCGGGCTCGCTCCTCCGGCGACGGCGGGACCTGCGCGCCGGCAAGGCCGGGCAGGGCGAGGGCGAGGACGAGCGCGGCCCCGACGCGCATCCGCTCAGACGCCGAGCAGCGGCAGCTGCCCCTTCGGGTAGCGCGTGCCCTGCACCTTGCCGTCGTCGATCGCCTTCGCGAGCGTGGCGGCCTCGGCCGCCGCGAGCTTGATCTCGGCCGCCTTGAGGTTGTCGCGGAGATGCGCGCGGCGCTTGGTGCCCGGGATCGGCACCATGTCCGCGCCTTGCGCGAGCAGCCACGCGAGCGCGAGCTGCGCGGGCGTGCAGCGCTTCGCGTCGGCCATCTCGAACAGCGGCCGCACGAGCTGGGCGTTGCTCTCGACGTTGCCCGCCTGGAACCGCGGATGGTCGCGGCGGCGGTCGTTCTCCCCGAGGTCGGCGAGGCCGCGGATCGCGCCCGTGAGCATGCCGCGGCCGAGCGGCGAGTAGGGCACGAAGCCGATCCCGAGCTCGCGGCAGGTCTTCAGGATGTCGCTCTCCACGAACCGGCACCACACCGAGTACTCGGTCTGCAGCGCCGCGATCGGATGCACCGCGTTCGCGCGGCGGATCGTCGCCGAGCCGGCCTCGGACAGGCCGAGGTAGCGCACCTTGCCCTGGTCGACGAGCCGCTTCATCGCGCCGACCGTATCCTCGATCGGCACGCTCGCATCCACCCGATGCTGGTAGTAGAGGTCGATCACGTCGATGCCGAGCCGCGCGAGGCTCTTGTTGCAGGCCTCGATGACGTACTCGGGCTTGCCGTTCGCCGCGGGCTTGCCGTCCGGCGTGCGGACGTTGCCGAACTTCGTCGCCACCACCGCCTTCGCGCGGTAGCCGTCGGCGAGCGCGCGGCGGAGAAGCTCCTCGTTCTTGCCGTCGGCGTACGCGTCGGAGGTGTCGAGGAAGTCCGCGCCGGCGTCGAGCGCCTCGCGAATCGTGGCGATCGCCTCGGCGTCGTCCACCGGGCCGTACAGGTTGGTCATGGCCATGCATCCGAGCCCGAGAGCCGAGACCTCGAGGCCGGTCTTGCCGAGACGCCGACGCTGCATGTCGTCCTCCTTTGCGATTTCCGGTAGGTGCGAGTGGGCGAGACGCTACCGGAAGCCCGGGCCAGTGGCAATGGCGGCGGTCCGCGCCGCGGTCGGGCATGAACGAACCTTCGCGCCGCCTTGCGGGCCGGCGCGGTCGGGCGCACGATGCTCGCCGCCGTGGAAGCCATGGGTGACTCGAACGCCGACCGGCTGCTGCTCGGCTCGCCGCTGCGGCGCCGGGGCGCCTGCATCGCGATCGGCGCGGCGCTCGCCGCCCTGCTCGGGTTCGCGACGCTCGTCCAGTTCGGACTGGCCGCGAGCCTGCGCCCGGACGTGGCAATGGTGCTCCTGCGGGCGCTCTTCCTCTCGAGCCTGCTCGCGACCGTGCCGCTCGTGATCCTGTGGTTTCTCGACCGGCGCGAGCGCGAGAGCCCGTGGCTGTTCGCCGCGGCACTCTTCTGGGGCGCGTGCATCGCGACCGCGCTCGCGCTGCCCTTCAACAATGCGGCGTTCAGGGTGGTCGACGCATGGGTCGCGCAGCATCCGGCGGTGACCGAGGTGCTCGGACCGGACGCGGTCACCCTGCTCGCGGCCCCGATCGCCGCGCCGGTCGTCGAGGAGATCGCCAAGGCGCTCGGCGTGCTCGCGCTGTGGTGGCTGCTGCGCGCCGAGTTCGACGGCATGCGCGACGGGTTCGTGTACGGCGCTCTCGTCGGGCTCGGGTTCACGTGGTACGAGTCGGCGCTGTACGTCGCGCAGGGCTACGCCGAGTTCGGCGAGGCGCCGTACGGCTTTCAGCTCGGCGCGCGCTACGCCCTGTTCGGCCTCGGCGGGCACGCGATGTTCACCGGCATCTTCGGCGCGTTCCTCGGGCTCGCCGCGCAGACGCGGCGACGCTGGGTCGGGATCCTCGCCCCGCTCGCCGGGCTCGCCGTCGCCATGGCGGCGCACATGCTGCACAACGCGCTGCCGCTGCTCGCGGTTCTCGCCGGCGCGGCCGCCGGCGAGCCGCCGCCGACCGGGCCCGAGCCGCCGCCCGAGATCGGCTTCTTCGACGCGTTCGTGTCCGCCACCCTGCTCGAGCTCACGCTGTTCCTGCCCTTCGTCGCGATCATGGCGCTCGCGCTGTGGCGCAGCGGCCGGTGGGAGCGCCGGGTGATCCGCGAGGAGCTCGCTGGCGAGGTCGGCGGCGCGGTGAGCGAGCGCGAGTACGAGCAGATCCTCGGCGACCGCATGTTCCGCACCCGCCGCGTCGAGCGGCTGCATCCGCGCGATTCGGCGGGGCTCGTGAACGCGCAGCACGAGCTCGCGTTCCGCAAGCGCCGCGTCCGGCAGGAGGACCGCGATCCCGATCGCGACCGCCTCGTCGCCGGCTGGCGGGAGGAGATCCGGCGCCGGCGCGCGGGGCTGTCTTCCACCTGATTCCGCCTACAATCGCCCTCACCGAAACGGAAGGCTCCCCCGATGACCCCGCAAACCGTCCGCACGCTCACGCGTTACAACGCCTGGGCCAACAAGACGCTCTTCGACGCCGTCGCGGCGTTGCCGGCCGGCGAGGCCGCCAAGGAGCGGCCGACGCTCTTCAAGAACATGGTCAACACGCTCAATCACCTCTACGTGGTGGACCTGATCTGGCAGGCACACCTGCAGGGCCGGGAGCACAACATCCCGGCGCTCAAGACCGTGCTGCATCCGGAGCTCGCCGACCTGTGGCGGGCGCAACAGGAGATCGACGGCTGGTATGTCGCCTACGGCGACAGCCTCAGCCAGGCCGCCCTCGACGAGAAGATCGACTTCACCCTCATCGGCGGCCACAAGGGGACGATGCGCCGCGGCGAGATCCTCTTCCACGTCGTCAACCACACGAGCTATCACCGCGGCTTCGTCGCCGACCTCTTCTTCCAGGTGCCGCTCGTCCCGCCGCTCACCGACCTGCCGATCTTCCTGCGGCAGCAGGGAGCGCCGGCGTGACGCCGGCGGAGCGACAGGCCGACCTGCTCGGCCAGGCGGGCAAGTACATCGCCGGCGGCGGGCTGGGGCTCTTCCAGCTGCCGCCGGCGCTCAACCTCGTCGTCGCGCGGGCGCGCGGCAGCCACGTGTGGGACGTCGCCGGACGCGAATACATCGACTATCACCTGAGCTCGGGGCCGCTGCTCTTCGGCCACGCCCACCCGGCGATCGTCGAGGCGGTGCAGGCGCAGCTCGGGCGCGGCACGACCTACTACTTCCTCAACGAGCCCGAGATCGCGCTCGCGCGGCGGCTGGTCGAGGCGGTCCCGTGCGGCGAGGTGCTGCACTACACCGGGTCGGGCACCGAGGCCACGTTCTATTCGCTCCGCGTCGCGCGGGCGTTCACGAAGCGCGACAAGGTCCTCAAGTTCGAGGGCGCCTGGCACGGCATGCACGACTACGGCCTCTGGGGCACCGTGCCCGGCGCGCCCTCCGACTACCCGCGCGCGCGCCCGGATTCGGTCGGGATCCCGGCCCAGGCGGGCGAGACGGTGCTCGTCACCCCGTTCAACGAGACCGAGCGCGCGGTCGCGCTGATCGAGCGCCACGCCGCCGAGCTCGCCGCGGTGATCGTCGAGCCGCTGCAGCGCGTGCTCGTCCCCGAGCCGGGGTTCCTGCAGGCGATCCGCGAGGTGACCAGGAAGCACGGGATCGTGCTGGTCTTCGACGAGATCGTCACCGGCTTCCGGATCGCGTGGGGCGGCGCGCAGGAGCGCTACGGCGTCGTGCCGGACCTGGCGTGCTACGGGAAGGCGGTGAGCGGCGGGTTCCCGCTGGCGGCGATCGTCGGGAAAGCGGACGTGATGTCGGTGCTCGACGCTAGGAAGCGCTCGCGCGCCGAGGTGGTCTGGGCGACCCACACGCTCAACGGCAACCCGGTCTGCGTGGCCGCCGGCTGCGCGGCGCTCGACGTGCTCGCGCAGCCCGGCGTCTACGATCGGCTCCGCCGGATCGGCGCGCGGCTGCGCGCCGGGATCGTCGCGGCCGGCGAGCGCCACGGCTTCGCGGTCCAGGCGCCGGGCGAGGACGCGGTGTTCGGCGTGCGTTTCACCGACCGCAAGCCGCTGCGCACCTGGATGGATCTCACAACCTCGGACCGGGACCTCGGCCTGCGCTGGGCGCACGAGCTGATCAAGCGCGGGCTGCTCGTCAACCCCAACGAGAAGTTCTACATCTCGATCGCCCACACCGAGGCGGACGTCGATCGCACGCTCGCGATCGCGGACGACGCGTTCGCCGCGCTGCAAGCACGGAGGGACTCGTGACACCACGCGGCAAGCGGTTCAGCGTCAGCCACCGCGCGCGCTCGAAGTTCGAGCGCCGGGGCTTGCGCAGCTATTTCGAGTACCGCGACCTCGGCATCCGCCGCGCGAGCCGCGGCAAGGTCGTCGCCCACGTGATCCGCGCGCGCCGCGGAAGCGCGCCGCACGGCGAATGGCACTACCACGACTGCAAGGTCCAGTTCGTGTACGTGCTGAAGGGCTGGATCGAGTTCGAGTACGAGGGCGTCGGGAAGCGCACGATGCGCGCGGGGACCTGCTTCTATCAGCCGCCGCGCATCCGCCACCGCGAGCTCCGGCACTCGCCGGACATCGAAATGCTCGAGGTCGTGGCGCCGGCCGGCTTCGCGACGCGCGACGCGGCGCCGCCGGCGCGCGACAAGCGGCGCGCCCGGCGCTGACGGCCGAGGGGACGGCGGCGCATGGAAAAAGAAAAGCGGGGGCCCGAAGCCCCCGCAACTGAGGACCCGAGGCAGCTGTAGCCGCCTCTAGTGGGGGCGGGTCAGGACTTGTCCTTGTCGGTCTCGGGCGCAGGCTGGGGGGCCGGCGTCTTGTCGTCGTCCGCGCTGGGGTTCAGCTGCACGTGCTCGGAGTCGAACCACGGCGAGCCGATGTCGACGGTGGGATCGGCGGCGAAAGCCGCACCGGCCGAGAGAACGAAAAGGGCGGCGAAGAGGCTGCTGACGAGCGATTTCATGGTCGTTCCTTTCTCGAGTTGCATTAAGGTAGTACCTCCTTCGTGCGCTGCGAGCGGACTCCCCTTACTGGGGCTTCTTCTCGCCGTCGTCCTTCTGGTCGGCTTCCTTCCCGTCATCGGCGGCGCGCTTGTCGCCGTCCTGGTTGTCGGACTCCGCGGCCGCCTGAACGACGGGCGCCCCCCCGCCTCCCGACTTGTCCGCGCCCACGGGTTGTGCCGGGGCCGCCGCAACGCTGGGAGCGGGTTGGCCGTCCGCGGACAGATCCGGGCTGCAGGCCGCGACGCCCAGGGCAGCAAGGGTCGCAATGATCAGTTCGCGCTTCATTTCTTCCTGGTCCGATTCGAGAATTCGGGCTCGAGCCCAAGGGCGGCTCGGGTTACGCCGCATGCCGTCATTTGACCGGCCAGCTGTTGTGCGCCGATGACGCAATGTCGCGAATTGGTATCGGCTGCCGCCCGGCATGTTGCGTACTCTTGCAGCCCGCCGGCGCTGTTACACGGCGATACACGATGGCTTGTCGGCGGCGTCGGCACGGTGCTATATACGGCCGCGATGGAACGCCAGGATCACGTTCTCGTCGTCGACGACGACGCCGAGATCCGAAACCTGATCGCCGAGTACCTGACGCGCAGCGGGTTGCGGGTGTCGGTCGCGCGCGACGGCGGGGAGATGCGCGAGGCGCTGGAGGTGAGCCGCGTGGACCTGGTCGTGCTCGATCTGATGCTGCCCGGCGAGGACGGCCTGGCGCTCTGCCGCGACCTTCGGGCGAAGTCCAATCTGCCCGTCGTCATGCTGACCGCGCGCGGCGACGAGCTCGATCGCATCATCGGCATCGAGATGGGCGCCGACGACTACCTCGCCAAGCCGTTCAATCCGCGCGAGCTGCTCGCCCGGATCAAGAGCGTGCTGCGGCGCGCCCGCTCGCTGCCCGAGCTGCCTTCCGAGGCGAGGCGCGTGCGGTTCGCCGGCTGGACCCTGGATCTGGTCACGCGCAACCTCGAGTCGCCCGACGGCATGTTGGTGCCGCTCAGCGGTACCGAGTTCCGGCTGCTCAAGGTGCTGCTCGAACATCCGCACCGCGTCCTCGGCCGCAACCAGCTCCTCGACCTCACGCTCGGCCGCGAGGCCACGCCCTTCGATCGGACGATCGACGTACAGCTGAGCCGCTTGCGCCAGCGACTCGGCGAGGACGCGCGCGAGCCCAAGATCATCAAGACGGTGCGCAACGAGGGCTACGTGCTCGCGGCAGCCGTCGAGCGGGTCGACTGACGCCGGACGTGCCCCATGCGCCTGCGGCCGCGATCCCTCATCGGCAGCACGCTCCTGGTGCTCGCCGCGGGACTGGTCCTCGCCCAGATCGCGAGCATCGGCGTCCACCTGTTCGACCGCGGCGGGTCGGTCTATCGGCTCGCCGCCCGGCAGCTCGCGGTGCGCATCGGCGAGACCGCGCGCATCCTCAACGCCCTCGCGCCGGCGGAGCGGGCGAAGGTCGCCGCCGAGGTGAACAGCAGCACTCTGCGGGTGAGCCTGAGCCGCGAGCCGTTCAAGGCGGATCGGGACTACGACGAGTTCGAGGAGTACGAGGCGGCGTTCGCCGGCCAGGTCCAGCGCGCGATCGGCGCGCCGTGGCGCACGACGGTCGAGATCACGACCCTGCCGAAAGGGCGGCCGGCGGCGGGGGCCGAGCCTCCCGCGTACAGCGCGCTCGAGCTGTGGATCGCGCGCAATTTCTATTTCCTGTTGCCCGATCCGTTCGTGGTCGTCACCCAGGTCGTCCTCGAGGACGGCATGACCGCGATCTTCTTCGCCCAGGTGCCGCAGGAGCCGCTCGGCCGACTCAAGCGGCTCGTTCCGCATCTCGTCCTCTGGGTGCTGATCTTCTTCGCACTCGCGGCCGTGGCGGTGCGCCTGATCACCCGGCCGCTCGATCGCCTCGCGCGGGCGGCCGACCGGCTCGGCGCCGCCCCCGAGGTCGAGGGGCCGGCGCTCGAAGAGTCAGGCCCGAGCGAGGTCCGGCGCCTGATCCGCGCGTTCAATCGCATGCAGGAGCAGGTCCGCAGCTACGTGCTGGAGCGCACGCGGCTGCTCGGGGCGATCTCGCACGACCTGAGAACGCCGCTGACACGCCTGCGCCTGAGGGCCGAGCTGCTGGAGGATCCGGCGGTGCGCGCGAAGCTCGTTCGCGACGTCGCCGAGATGGAGGCCATGGCGGGCGCGACGCTCGACTTCGCGCGCAGCCTTGGCAGGGACGCGCGCCGGCAGCGCGTCGATCTCGCGGCGCTGATCGACCGCGTGCGGGAAGACTGGTGTGAGACCGGCGGTGAGGTCACCGTGGAAGGCACGCCGCGCGGCACGGTCAGCGCCCAGCCCGGGGCGCTGCGGCGCTGCCTCGACAACCTGGTGGAGAATGCGATCCGCTACGGCGAGCGCGCGCACATTCGCGTGGACGACGCCGGCGGGCGGCTGCGCGTCGCGATCTCCGACGCCGGTCCCGGGATTCCGGAGGCCGAGCTCGAGCGCGTGTTCGAGCCGTTCTTCCGGCTCGAGCCGTCCCGCAACCGCGCGAGCGGCGGCACCGGCCTCGGGCTCAGCATCGCGCGGAACATTGCCCGCTGGCACGGCGGCGACATCAAGCTGCGCAACCGCGAGAACGGCGGCGGGCTCATCGCCGAGCTGTGGCTGCCGCAGGCGAGTCGCGAGGCGCCGGCGGCGCAGGGCGTGCCCCAGTTGGGGGCGGCGTCGGAGCGGGAAAACCTCGGAGCGGCGCGATGAGCCCCGCCGCGGCCGCCGGCACCGTCCGGCTCGGCGATCTCACCGTCAACCGCATGGCGCTCGGCGCCATGCGCGTCTGCGGCCCGGACATCTGGGGCCCGCCCAAGGACCGGCCCGCGGCGCACCGTCTGCTCCGGCGCGCCCTCGAGCTGGGGGTGCACTTCTTCGACACCGCGGACAGCTACGGGCCGGAGGTCGACGAGACGCTGATCGCCGAGGCGCTGTATCCGTATCCGCCCGGGCTCGTGATCGGGACGAAGGGCGGGCTCGTGCGGCCGAATCGGCACGCGTGGGACCCGGACGGGCGGCCCGAGCATCTCCGGCGCGCCCTCGACGGCAGCCTGAAGCGCCTGCGGCTCGAGCGCATCGACCTCTATCAGTTCCACGCGCCGGATCCGCGCGTGCCGTTCGCCGAGTCGGTCGGAGCGCTCGCCGAGCAGCAGCGCGCGGGCAAGATCCGCCATCTCGGGCTGTCGAACGTCAGCGTGCGCCAGTTCTCCGAGGCGCGGCGCATCGCGCCGATCGTCTCGGTGCAGAACGACTACAGCGTGGACAACCGCGGGTCGGACGACGTGCTCGCGGCCTGCGAGCAGGCCGGGATCGCGTTCATCCCGTGGTACCCGCTCGGCGCCGGACGCGCGCTGCGGTCGGCGAAAGTGAAGCGGATCGCGGAGCGTAGCGGCGCGACTCCCGCTCAGGTGGCGATCGCGTGGCTGCTCGCCCGCTCGCCGGTGATGCTGCCCATCCCCGGCACCGCGTCGATCCCGCACCTCGAGGAGAACGTGGCCGCGGCCGGGCTGAAGCTCACGGCCGAGCACCTGAAGGCCCTCGGCTGAGCGCGGCCGCGGCTACGCCGCGTGCGTGAGCGCGCCGCTCTGGTAGTCGCGGATCGCCTGCTCGATCTCCGCGCGCGTGTTCATCACGAACGGGCCGTACTGGACGATCGGCTCGCCGATTGGACGTCCAGCGAGCAGCAGGAACCGCCCGCTTTCGCCGCCGGCCGTGACCTCCACGCCGTCGCCCGCCGAGAGGAACCCGGCGGTGTGCGTCTTCAGCGCCCGCGCCGCGCCCTTGGGACCGACGCTCACGCTGCCCTCGAACGCGTAGACGAAGGCGTTGTAGTCGGGTTGCAGCGGATGGGTGAACGCGCCGCCGGCGGGAAGCTCGACGTCGAAGTACAGCGGATCGGTCGTCCCGCCCTGGATCGGGCCAGGCGTGGACCGCCCGTCGACCGCCAGCGTGCCGGCGATCACCTTGACGCGTCCGCCGCCGGCGAGCGCGACGGCCGGAATCTCGTCGGGCTGGATGTCGCGATAGCCGGCGGGCTTCATCTTCTCGCGCGCCGGAAGGTTGATCCAGAGCTGGAAGCCGCGCATGCGGCCCCGGTCCTGCTGCGGCATCTCGGAGTGGATGATGCCGCGGCCGGCGGTCATCCACTGCACGCCGCCGCTCCGCAGGTCGCCGCGGTTGCCGAGATGGTCCTCGTGCAGCATGTGGCCATCGAGGATGTAGGTGACCGTCTCGAAGCCGCGGTGCGGATGCGCCGGGAAGCCGGCGATATAGTCGCTCGGGTCCTCGGACGAGAACTCGTCGAGCATCAGGAACGGGTCGAGGCGCAGCCGATCCTGCCGCCCGACGCTGCGCCGCAGCCGCACGCCGGCGCCGTCCGAGGCGGGGATGGATTCGACGATCTCGCGCAAGGTGCGGGTGGTCATGGGGGCTCCCGAACGAGCTTGATATGTTGGGCCGCCTAGACGCGGCGTCAAGCCCCCCTTCGTTCTTGCGGGTCCGGGCCCAGGCGGCGCAGCGCCGCTTCCGTCGCCGCGTCGGCCGGAAAGAAGCACTCGATCCGCAGCTCGTGGAGCGTGATGTCGTAGGGCGTGCCGAGGCTCGCGAGCAGCGTGAAGAAGCTGAAGCGCGCCGCGTCCTTGCGCAGCTCGATCGCGAGGAACGGCGCGGTCGGCGCGTCGAGGTCGAACGCCTCCCAGTCGCCGGGCACGCCCGGGTAGGCGAGCAGCTCGTCGAGCAGCCGCCGGATCTCCGCGTCCCCGGTCCGGATCAGGTCGCGGTGGAGCCACTGGATGAGCGCCGCCGCGGTCGCCTCCCAGTTCACGATGGCCGGCCGCAGCCCCTGCGGATGGAAGCAGAGCCGCATGGCGTTGGGCGCGCCGGCCACGGCGGCGTCGCCCGCGAGGAGCAGGCCGACGACGCGCCCCATCGCGTCGTTCGCCGCGACGATGTTCCACTGCCGGTCGAGCGCCATCGCGGGATACGGTTCCTGCTGGCGCAGCATGAACCCGATCGCCTGCTTCGCTTGCGCCATGGCGGGGGCGTCCAGCGGGGTCTCGCGATACAGCGGCGCGTATCCCGCCGCGGTGAGCAGCTCGTTGCGCGCGCGCGGCGGCACGTCGAGGACCCGGGAGAGATGCAGGACCATGTCGGCGCTCGGCCGCGTGCGCCCGGTCTCGACGAAGCTCAGGTGGCGGGCGGAGATCTCGGCCTCGGTCGCGAGGCCGAGCTGGCTCATGCGGCGCCGCTCGCGCCACTGCTTGAGGAGCTGCCCGACCGGGCTCGCCGGGCGCTGCCGCGTCGTCCGCTCGCGCGCCTTCACGCCGCCAGTATAGGCAGCAGCGGTCGATGCGCGATTACCCCGCACGTAATTGAACCGCTTCCCCGCGCGGCGCAGAATCCGCGGCGGGCATGGATCCGAGCTCGATCGATCAGACGCTGAAGGGGACGCTCGCGGCACTCCTCGGGATCCGTTTCGTCGAGGCGAGCCCCGACCGCGTGGTCGCCGAGCTCGCGATCCGCGACGACCTGCGCACGACGACCGGTACGCTCCACGGCGGCGTGCTCATGGCGCTCGCCGACACGGTCGGCGCGGCCGCGACGATCCTCAACCTGCCGCCCGACGCGAGCACCGCCACGCTCGAATCGAAGACCAACTTCTTCGCCGCCGGCCGCGCGGGGGTCGTCCGCGCCGAGGCGACGCCGCTCCACCGCGGAAAGAGCACCATGGTCTGGCAGACGCGCGTGACCGACGAGACCGGGCGCCTCCTCTCGCTCACGATCCAGACGCAGATGGTGCTGCGCAAGTGAGCGAGCGGGCCGGGATCCTGGCCGCGGTGCTCTCGAGCGCGTTCGGCGGCACGGCGCCGGCTGCGACGCGCTACGTCATCGAGGCGACCGATCCAGTGACCCTCGCCGCCTTCCGCTTCGGCGTCGGCTTCCTTCTGCTGCTGCCGCTCGCCCTGGCGCTCGGGCGACGCTGGCCGCAGGGGCGCGACTGGCTCGGCGTCGCGGCCCTCGGCATACTCTTCTACGCGCTCTTCTTCGTCCTCTACAACGCGGCGTTCGTCTACACCACCGCCGCGCGCGGCGCGCTCGCGCTCGCGACGCTGCCGTTGCTGACCATGGCGCTCGCGGCAGTGCTCGGCGTCGAATCGCTCGGCGCGCGCAAGGCCGCCGGCGTGGCGATCGCGGTCGGCGGCGTGGGGGTCGCGCTCGCGAGCGGGCTCGCGGCGGCGCCGCCCGGCGCCTGGATCGGCGACCTGATCATGGCGGGCGGCGCGGTGTGCATGGCGCTCTACAACGTCTGGTCGCGGCCGTACATCGCCCGCTCGAGCGCGCTCGGCTTCGTCACTGCCGGCATGGGCGTCGGCGCCGCGTGCCTCGTGGCGATCGCGTGGCTGCGCGGCGGCTTCGCCGCGGCCGCCGGGTTCGGCGCCCCGCAATGGCTGGCGGTCGCCTCCCTCGGCATCTTCGCCGCCGCGCTCAGCTTCTATCTCTGGGTCTTCGCCCTCGAGCGCACGACGCCGACGCGGGTCGCCGCCACGATCACGGTGAACCCCGTGGCCGCCGCGCTGCTCGCCGTGCCGCTGCTCGGCGAGCCGATCGGGCTGAATCTCGTGCTCGGCCTCGTCGCGGTCGGCGGCGGGATCTGGATCGCGTCGCGCTAGCCGACGCTCGTGTACCCGCCGTCGACGAGCATCACGGTCCCGGTCAGGTAGCGCGCTGCGTCGGAGCACAGGAAGAGAATCGGATCCGCGATCTCCGCCGGCTCGGCCCAGCGGGCCATGGGGATGCGCGACAGGATCTGCGCGTTGCGCTCGGGGTTCTCGCGCGCGCCCTTCGAGAGATTCGTGATCACCCAGCCGGGCGCGACCGCGTTCACCCGGATCCCGTCGGCGGCGTAGGCGGCGGCGAGCGACATCGTGAGGTTGCGCACCGCGCCCTTGGATGCCGAGTAGGCGGGCTGCTTCGGGCCGCCGAAGAACGACATCACCGAGGCGAGGAACACCACCGCGCCCTTGCGCTGGGCGAGCAGCGGACGCGCCGCCGCGGTCACCCGCATGCCGCCGTTCAGGTTCACGTCGATCACCTGCGCGAACACCTCGGGCGAGTGCTCGGCGTCGCGGCGGATCACGCCCGCGCTGTGCACCACGTAGTCGAGCGCGCCGAGGCCGCCGACCAGTTCGACCACCGCCTTCGCGTCGGTCACGTCGAGCTTCCGGATGTCGATGCCGGCGAAGTCCGGGCTGGCGCGGGCGGCGGCGAGCTCCTCGTCGGTGAGGCCACAGGCGACCACCTTCGCGCCGGCGCGCTTGAAGGCGAGGCTCGCCGCCGCGCCGATGCCAGAGCACCCGCCCGTGACGAGCGCGGTCCGGCCGGAAAAGTCGAACGCGAAGTTCATCGTCGGCGGCCTCCTTGCGGCTAGCGTAACCGATGCACCCGGCCGCCGCCACGCGCGGGCGGGTAACATCCCGGCGTCCCGCACTCAAAGGAGGTCCACGTGGTCGAGGTCAAGCCGAAGTTGCAGGTCAGGATGAAGCTCGCGGGCGAGTGCCCGTCGCACTCCCGCACCGACGTGACCGTCCGCGACGTCAAAGTCACGGTCGACGAGCCGGTCGAGCGCGGCGGCACGAACCAGGGGCCGTCGCCGACCGAGACGCTGATGGCCTCGCTCATCGCCTGCACCAACGTGATCACCCACAAGGTGGCGGAGAAGAACGGAGTGCACCTGCACGCGATGCGCGTGCGCCTCGAGGCCGACTTCGACCGGCGCGGCGTGACGCTGCAGGAGGAGGTGGACGTGCCGTTTCCCGCCGCGACGCTCTACATCGACATCACGACCGACGCCGACGACGCGGCGGTCGCAAAGGTGAAGCGCGAGCTCGCGATGTTCTGCCCGGTCTCGAAAGTGATCCGGGGGTCGGGGACCCGGCTCGAGGAGGTCTGGACGGTCACGCGGCCGTAGCCCCGCCGCGGCCGGACCGGCGGACGGCGCATCCGCTCGGCGGCCGTGTCCGTAGCTTGCGGTGTCCCTCGCTTTCGCCGCAATGCTGCGCCTCGCCCTGTTGATCCTCGCGGTCCCGGCCCTGCTCGCCACCGGGCCGGCGGCCCGCGCCGCGCCGCTCTCCGACGCCGACGTCAAGCGTGCCCTCCTCACCCTGTCCCCGGTCGGCGAGACCCCCGCCCGCGAGCGGGTGCTGCGCGAGATCGCCGCGGCGGGCGACACGCGCTTCATCCCGCCGCTGGTCGACCTGATGCGGTTCGCCCGGGGGCGGAGCGAGCTGATCCTGGTCGTCGAGACGCTCCAGCGGCTCGCTGGCCGGGACGCCCCGGCGCGCGACTGGGCCGGGATGGTCGAATGGGTCGGCCGCCGGCCGGAGCTGAAGGCTCCGCCGGGCTACGTCGGCTGGAAGGGCGCGCTGCACGCCGAAATCGACCCGCGGTTCGCCGATTTCCTGCGCGACGGGGTGACCGCGCGGGTGCGCGTCGAGGAAGTGCAGTGGGGCGGCGTGCGGGTGGACGGCATCCCGGCGCTCGTCAACCCGCGGATGACCGCGCCCGCCGAGGCGGGCTGGCTCGCCGACCACGACGCGGTGTTCGGCGTGAGCGTGAACGGCGATGCCCGCGCCTACCCGCTGCGCATCCTCGACTGGCACGAGATGGCGAACGACGTCGTCGGCGGCACGCCGGTCGCGCTCGCGTACTGCACCCTGTGCGGCTCGGGGGTCCTGTTCGACGCGCGCGCCGGCGGGCGCACCTTCGAGTTCGGCTCCTCCGGGTTCCTGTTCCGCTCGAACAAGCTGATGTACGACCGCGAGACCAACACGCTCTGGAACCACCTCACCGGCGAGCCGGTGATCGGCGCCCTTGCCGCGAGCGACATCCGCCTCGAGCGGTTGCCGGTCGTCGTCACCTCGTGGGGCGAGTGGCGGCGGCAGCATCCGGCGACCAAGGTCCTCGACCTCAAGACCGGACACGACCGGCCGTACAACGCCGGCGCCGCGTACGGCCGCTACTTCGCCAGCACCGGCACGATGTTCCCGGTGTGGCTGAAGAGCCGCGCGCTGCACGAGAAGGCGCGGGTGTTCACGCTCGTGATCGAGGGCCGGGCGAAGGCGTACGCGCTCGAGGCGCTCGACCGCGCCGGCGGTGTGCTGAACGACACCTTCGCGGGCCGCGCGCTCGTCGTGCATTACCGCGACGCCGTCGGCCGCGTGCGGCTTCCCGCGAGCTGGGGCGGCGGGTTCGCCAATGACCTCACGCTTCCGGCAGCGCAGGCTGCGATCCGCAAGCGCCCGACGATCGTGCGCGACCTCGCGGCCGAGCAGCTCCTCGCGATGCCCACCGCGACCCGGCTCGCGCTGCTCGAGGCGCACACGCTCGATGACCGCAGCGGGCCGCTCACCGGCGAGCATGCGCTCGACCCGCGGCTGCGCGACGAGGTCGCGAGCCGCGGCCTGATCGGCGAGACCCGCGCCTATGCGCGCGGCGCGCACCGCTTCCGCGCCGGCGCGCGCGACGCGCTCGTCGACGAGCGCGGGCGCGAATGGCGCGTCACCGAGGAGGCGCTGGTCGGACCCGACAGCGAGCGGCTCGCGCGCGTCCCCGGCGAGCTCGCATACTGGTTCGGCTGGTTCGCGTTCTTTCCGACGACCGAGCTCTACGGCGGTGCGCAGCCGCGGTGAACCGGTCCTTCCGACCCGGCTAAAATCGCTCTCTCGTCGGCGGCGGGACCGCATCCGCCGCGTCCGCCTTACCTGCCATGGATCGCTTCCCGTACCACTCTCACCAGCGCGGCGCGCTCCGCGGCCGGGGCGAAGAGCGGCCGCCGCGCGCGCAGCGCCCGCTCGAGCCGACGGTAGTAGGCGGGCTCGTCGGCCGCGCGCGCGATCAGCGCCGCGAGCGCACGCTCGTCGCCGACCGGGAAATAGCCGGGATAGCGGTTTCCCAGCATGCCGAGGTTTCCCGACATCCGCGAGGCGAGGACCGGCGTGCCGATGCGGGCGGCTTCCGAGATGACGTTCGCGCCGCCTTCCATCTTCGAGCTGACCACGAGCAGATGACTCCGCGCGAGCTCGCGGAGCGCGCGGCGGTGCGGCACGCTGCCGAGCCAGCGGTAGCGCGGCTCGCGCGCCATCCAGCGCTCGGCCTCGAGCCCGAGCGCAGGATCGAGCGGGCCGCCGAGCTGCACGACCTCCAGCTCGGGCCGGTCGGGCAGCAGCGCGAGCGCCGCGACGGCACGGAGCGGGTCCTTTTCGTCGCGCAGGTGGCCGATCACGGCGATGCGGAAGCGCCGGGCGGGCGGCGCGCGCCGCACGCGCGGGCTCGCGGACTGATAGACGACCCGCGCCTTGCGGCGGATCGGCGCGTCGAGCAGGCGCTTCGCGTCTTCCTGCAGCACGATGACGCGGTCGGCGAGCTCGAGCGAGCGCCGCGCTTCCGCGGAGGCGGGGAGATCGCGGTACAGATCGGTGCCGGTGAGCACCACCACGAGCGGGTCGCCCGGATGCGCGCTGCGGTAGCGCGCGACCGAGCCGTGGCTGCGGCGCGCGTGCAGCGCGACGAGCGCATCGCAGCGCTCGCCTTGCCATTCCAGCGCGACCGCGACGCGGTGGCCGGCGCCGCGCAGCAGGTCCGCCCATCGCGTCGCGGTATGGCGGTTGCCGGTGCGCGTGCCCGCGGCTGCCGGCGTGACGATCACGATGCGCGCCATGGCGTTCCTTGCCCCTCTCCCGCAGCGCGGGAGAGGGGTTGGGGTGAGGGCCGATGGTAGCCGACCCCGCCACGCTCGCGCGCGACCTGCTCGCCAGCCGGGCGCGCTCGACGCGCGTCACGGCAGATCTCGACGGCGAGCGGCTCTTCGGCCCGCAGCTCGCGATCGTCAATCCGCCGCTGTGGGAGATCGGCCATCTCGGCTGGTTCCAGGAGCGCTGGTGCCTGCGGCTGCAGCCCTCGGGCGCGCTCGCGGACTCGCTGCTCCCGGGGGCGGACGCGCTCTACGACTCGGCCGCGGTGGCGCACGACACGCGCTGGGACTTGCCGCTGCCGGACCTCGCCGCCACGCGCGGCTACCTCGCGAACGTCCTCGAGCGGGTGCTCGAGCGGCTCGCCCGCGAGCCCGAGAACGATCGGCTCCGGTACTTCGTCCGGCTGGCGACGTTTCACGAGGACATGCACGCGGAGGCGTTCCACTACACGCGCCAGACGCTCGGCTATCCGGATCCCCTCGGCGCGCCCGATATTCGTGCCGCGCCTGCGCCGCGGGGCGACGCCGAGCATCCTGGCGGGCGCTTCCGCCTCGGCGCCGAGCCGAACGGCGGCTTCGTCTTCGACAACGAGAAGTGGGCGCACGCGGTCGAGGTGGCGCCGTTCTGCATCGCGCGCGCGGCGGTGACGAACGCCGAGTTTCTCGCGTACGTCGACGAAGGCGGCGCTGCGCCGCGCTACTGGAGCAAGCGCGACGGCGAGTGGCTGCAGCGCCGGTTCGATCGCTGGGTGCCGCTCGCGCCCGAAGAGCCGGTGCTGCACGTCGACTGGAACGAGGCACAAGCCTACTGCCGCTGGGCGAAGCGCCGACTGCCGACGGAGGCCGAATGGGAGTACGCCGCGGCGGCCGACGCCGGGTCGCCGGCGAAGCGGCGCTACCCCTGGGGAGACGAAGCGCCGGAGGCGGCGCGCGCCAACCTGGACGCGGCGGGCGTGGTCCCGGTCGGCAGCTGCGCCGCTGGCGACAACCCCGCGGGCGCCCGCCAGCTCATCGGGAACGTCTGGGAATGGACCGCGAGCACCTTCACGCCCTACCCGGGCTTCGTCCTGGACCCTTACAAGGAGTACTCCGAGCCGTGGTTCGGCACCCACAAGGTGCTCCGCGGCGGGAGCTTCGCCACGCCGGCGCGCCTGATCCGGAACACCTGGCGCAACTTCTATACTCCCGATCGCGGGGATGTCTTCGCGGGCTTCCGCACCTGCGCGATCGAGTGAAAGGCTAGAATTCCGGCCCCGACGAAAGGAAACGCATGGTCGCCGTCCTCGACAAGATCCGTCTCACCGAGTTCAGCCACGGCGGAGGCTGCGGCTGCAAGATCGCGCCCGGGGTGCTCTCCGAGATCCTCGCCTCGACGCCGATCCGCGGCCTGCCCGCGGAGCTGATCGTCGGCACCGAGACCGCCGACGACGCGGCGGCGTACCGGCTGAACGACACGCAGGCCCTGGTCGCCACGACCGACTTCTTCACGCCGATCGTCGACGATCCGTACGATTTCGGCCGGATCGCCGCGACCAACGCGCTCTCCGACATCTACGCGATGGGCGCGCGGCCGATCTTCGCGCTCGCGATCGTCGGCATGCCGCTCGAGAAGCTGCCGGTGGCGGTGATCCAGAAGATCATCGAAGGCGGCGAGTCGGTGTGCGCCGCGGCCGGCATCCCGATCGCCGGCGGCCACTCGATCGACACGCTCGAGCCGATCTACGGCCTCGCGGCCCTCGGGCTCGTCCATCCGGACAAGATCAAGCGGAACAGCTCGGCGCGCGCGGGCGACCTTCTCGTGCTCGGCAAGCCGCTCGGCGTCGGGATCCTGTCGGCGGTGCTGAAGAAGGGCAAGCTCGGCGCGGCGGGCTACGCCAAGATGCTCGACGCGACCACGCGGCTCAACACGCCCGGCGAGGCGCTCGCCGAGCTGAGCGGCGTGCACGCGATGACCGACGTGACCGGGTTCGGGCTCGCCGGGCACCTGCTCGAGATCCTGCGCGGGTCGAAGCTCGCGGCCGAGGTGAAGCTCGACGCGGTGCCGGTGATCCCCGAGGCGCTCGAGTGGGCGAAGGAAGGCGTCGCGACCGGCGCTTCCGACCGGAACTGGAAGGGCTACGGGCACGAGGTCCAGCTCCCCGCCGGCGCGCCCGAGTGGGTGCGCAAGCTCGTGACCGATCCGCAGACGAGCGGCGGGTTGCTGGTCGCGTGCGCCCCGGAGGCGGAGCGCGCGGTCCTGGCGGAGTTCGCGCAGCGGGGCTTCACCGAGGCGCGCACCATCGGGCGCGTCTCCGCCGGCGCGCCGCGCCTCAGCGTGGTGTGACCTTTCCCCGTTCCCCACGGCACGCCTTGCAAGGCGCGCCGGCTCGCGGGCCCACGGCTCGGCTTGCAAGCCGAGCCGGCTAACGCGGCGTCGGACTCCGAGCAGTCGAGTCCGACGAAACCCCGCGTGAGCCCCGAGCAGTCGGGTTCGACGAAGCCCCCGCTCACCCCTGGCCCTCTCCCCCGAGCCGGGGAAGAGGGGACTATTTGCGCGCGTAGCCCTGCGATACCTGCCCGGGGCAGGCCGGCGGGCAGGGGTCCATGCCCGGGATGCCGAGCGCGGGCTGGCCGTAGCCTTCGCGCGCCCGCCAGCCGGGGTACTTGACGAAGAGGTTGGTGAAGAGCCCGCCGACGTCGTACTCGAGCTTCTGGCCCGGGTGCTTTGCGTGCCACTCTTCCATCAGCTCGCGCCCGGTCTTGTACCAGGGCACGCGGAAGACGAGACGCTTCATCGATTGCAGGCGGTGGCCGTAGGCGCCCGCCTCGGGCCACATCTCGTCGCCCTTCTGGACGTCGAAGCCGGGGCGCAGCTTCCAGAACTCGTGGCCGATGACGTCGCCGAAGAAGAACAGCCGCCCCTGGTAGATCTCGAACTCCGTCGGGTCGGACCCGAGCTTCACGCCGTAGGCCGCGCCGTCGGCGCAGAAGCCGCCGTACTGCGGCTCGTACTTCGCCGGGCTGGCGAGAAAGAGCGCGCGGTTCGCCTCGCTCGCGAAGTAGTAGGTGACGTCCTTGTAGGTGGCCGCGATCGTCGGATACCCGCGGACCGGCTTCCCGACGGTGAAGTACGCGACCGGATCGTGGCCGAGGAGCATCAGCTCCTCCCCCTTGTCGGTGCGGACCGTCGCGTACTTGACGCCGCAGCCGGAAAGCCCGGCGACCGCGGCGATCGCCGCGGCCGCCACGAGCAGCCCGAAACCCGTCCGCAGCTTCATACCGCCCTCCTGCGCTGAAAAACCCGGCAACTATACGCGCGGCGCGGCCGGGGGGATTCGCGCGGCACGCGGCGTCCGGGCTAGGATGCGTGACGTCATGGATGAGGCAGAACGCCGCAAGCGCGCGATCGCGAGCGGCCGCACCGACCTCGAACGCTGGAGCGACCCAGCCCAGCTCGAGTCCTTGTGGGAGGCCCGTTCGGCGCTCGCCGCCGACCTCGTGCCGGCGGGCGCGCGCGTGCTCGAGCTCGGCTGCGGCGCGATGACGCTCGAGCGGCACTTGCCGTTCGGCTGCGCCTACCAGCCGTGCGACGTCGTCGCCCGCGACGAGCGGACGATCGTCGTCGATCTGAACGCGGACGGCATCCCGGAGGCCGCCGTTGCCGCTTGCGACCTCGTCGTGATGCTCGGCGTGTGGGAGTACCTCTTCAAGCCGGACGAGGTCTTCACGGCGCTCGCCCGCGCAGGTCGGCCGGTGCTCTGCAGCTACTGTCCCGAGGAGCTCACCGCGCATCTCGATCGGCGCGCGCTGGGGTGGGTGAACGACTTTTCGCTCGCCGCGTTCCTGGAGCTCGCGCGCCAGAGCGGCTATCGGCCGGCGCTGCAGTGGCGGATCGACGCGCTGCAGGTCCTCGTCAAGCTCGAGCCGGCGGCGCACGCTCCGCCGACCGCGATCAAGCGCGTGCACGTCCTCTCCTACAACAGCGTCGGCAACTTCGGCGACCGGCTCGGCTTCCACGTCCGCAACGACGTGCTGCCACCCCACGCGGAAGTGAGCTGGGGGGCGCTCCGCCCGCCGGCGCCGGTGCCGGAGAACCTCGATCTCCTCGTCATCGGGATCGGCAACAGCTTGTTCGGCGACCTGATCGACGACCCGCTGCTCGCGGCCGCCGGGCGGGCCAGGGCGGCGATCGGCATCTTCGGCACCCAGTATCGTGCGGCCCTGCCGGCGGCTCGGCTCGCCGCGCTCATCGACCGCCTCGCCCACTGGCACGCGCGCTCCGAGGAGGACCTGCTGCTCTACGGCCGATCGCGGCCGAACGCGTCGCATCTCGGCGACTGGCTGATCAACGCGTTTCCGCTCGCGTCGGGCACCGACGATCGCGTCCTGCACGTCGGTCGGGAGATCTGGCAGGACCTGCCGCTCGACCGCACGATCCAGCGCATCCAGCGGCATCGGCGGGTGTTCTCCGAGCGGCTCCATCCGCTGCTCTGCGCGCTGACGAGCGCCGCGGAGGTGGGCTACCGGGAGCAGCGCGAGAGCGGCGATCCGGCGCTCGCCTCCGGCAAGTTCCGGTCGCTGCTGCTGGACGTCTTCGGGCGGACCTTTTCCGAGGGCGTGATGTGGCGCGTCGATCGCGAGCGGGTCGTCGGCTACAAGGCCCGCGTGCGCGAGCGCACCGACGGGCTGCGCCGGACCCTCGCGGCGCTGCTCGCGTAGAACGCGGCAAACCGCGGTACAGCCCAGGTTGACATCTAGACATACAATGCATATGCTTGGACATATGCGCACGACGGTACGCCTCGACGACGCGCTGCTCGAGCGTGCGAAACGGGAAGCAGCGCGACGCCGCATCACCCTCACGGCCCTGATCGAGCAAGGGCTGCGGCTTGCCATGTCGCGCCCGGCTGCGCGCGGTGAGGCGAAGCGGGTCTCGCTTCCGGTTTGCCGACGCGGCGGTGGAACGCTTCCCGGGATCGACCTCGACGACTCGGCGGCGCTGCTCGACCGCATGGAAGGGCGCGGTTGATCCTGCCGGACGTCAACGTCCTCGTTTATGGTTTCCGCAGCGATTCGGTCGATCACCAGCGGTACCGGGACTGGCTCGAATCGGTGATCAACGGCCCCGAGGCGTACGGCGTCGCTCCGCAAGTCTTGGGCGCCGTCGTCCGGGTCACAACCCATCCCCGAATCTTCGCGCGCCCGAGCACGCTCGACGACGCGCTCGCGTTCAGCCGGGTGTTGATGGAGCAGCCCAACGCGACGCTGATCGTCCCCGGAGATCGTCACTGGCAGATTTTCGAGCGCCTGTGCCAGGGGGCCCGGGCGGCCGGCAATCTCGTCCGGGACGCGTGGTTCGCCGCCCTGGCGATCGAATCGGGTTGCGAATGGATTACGACCGATCGCGACTACGCCCGGTTCGCAGGCCTGCGATGGCGCGCGCCGTGGTGAGCGTGGCGGCGCGGTTCCGGGCCGCGGACACCCAAACGATCGCGTCTGACCGCGGCGCGATGGCTGCCACCGCTCGCGCCTTTACTCGCTCCTCGCTAAAGCGACTTGTGCGTCCCGTCGCAGAACGGCTTGTTGCCGCTGCGCTTGCAGCCGCACAGGAAGGCGGTCTGATCCTTGTCATGGGTCCAGACTATGGGCGTGATGCCGGTCTTCGTCGAGGTGTGCGAGCCGTCGCACCAGGGCTGCATCTTGCTCAGCCCGCAGCGGCACCACGCGTAGCGGTAGGTCGCCAGCAGCTCGGCCCTGTAGGGACCCTTCTGCGCGATTCTCGGTTCCTCGTCCGTGTCGGCCATGGACGCTGCTCCTTTGCACGAAAACGCCGGTTGACTGGCGGCGTCCGTCTCGTTTACCGTAAACCCGTAATCTTCGCAAGGCTTGTCCGAGGAGGAAGGCGATGAGCGCGCGCGCGCAGGTCAATGCGGACCCCACGAAGGTCGCGATGATGGACACGAACAAGATGGCGTGGGAGCCCACCGAATGGCCGGGCATCTCGCGCAAGGTCCTCGAGCTCGTGCACGACCCGAAGAAGGGCCGCGAGACGTCGCTCCTCAAGTTCGAGCCCGGCGCGAAGATCCCCACCCACGTCCTCGAGCACCGCATGGACGTGTTCGTGATCGAGGGAACCTACGCCGATGATCACGGCGAGTACGGCCCGCGCACGTTCCTCCGCAACCAGCCGGGTTTCAAGCACACGCCGGCGTCGCAGGACGGGTGCGTGATCTACGCGAAGTGGCGGGTGCCCATCCGCCCGCGCGCCGGCGAGCGCATCGTCATCGACGCGCAGACCGCGCAGTGGCTGGATTTCCCGCACCGCGGCGCCAAGGTGCTGCATCTCTACCCGAACGCCGACGGTATCGAGACCGGCCGCATCGGAGCCGTGTACCCGGAGCGCAAGCTCCCCTCGCACGACCATTCGATCGGCGAGGAAACGCTGGTGCTGGAGGGCTGCCTCAAGGACGAGTACACGGCCTATGCGAAGGGCATGTGGTTCCGCATGCCCTGCGGCGTCCCGCACGCCCCGTACACCGAGGGCGAAGGCTGCACGATGCTGATCAGGGAAGGCGACCTGGTCTGGTGAACCGCGACCCCGGCGCTCGGGGCGCAAACCGAGGAGGAGGAGTCATGTCCCGCACTGCGATCGCAGTCCGCTCGCTCGTCACCGCCGCGCTGGCGGCGGCCGCCAGCGCCGCGCCGGCGGCCGACTTCACGATGAAGATCGGCTTCGGCACCATGAACGACATCCAGCACCAGTGGGCGAACTGGTACAAGGAGGCGCTCGAGGCGCGCAGCAAAGGCCGCATCGAGGTCAAGCTCTTCCCGCGCGGCCAGCTCGGCACGATCGCGAGCCAGATCGAGGGCATGCAGCTCGGCACGGTCGAGTCGTTCGTCGCGCCGGTCGACTTCTTCGCCGGCGTCGACCCGCGGTTCGGCACCTTCAGCATCCCGGTGCTGTTCAAGGATCCGATGCACGCCGAGAAGCTGCTTCTCGACCCCGGCCTGAACAAGGAGATCCTGACGCTCGGCGCCGACAAGAACCTCCAGGTGGTGTCGGTGTTCACGTACGGGTTCGCGCACTACTTCGGCAAGGAGCCGATCCGCAGCCTCGCCGACTTCAAGGGCAAGAAGCTGCGCGTCAACGCCACCGCCGCCGAGCGCGCGAAGATGCGCCAGTTCGGCGCTTCGGCCGTGCCGATGGACCTCGCCGAGGTCGTGCCCGGGATCCGGCAGGGCGTGATCGACGGCACGATGAGCGCCACCGCCGTCTACGTGAACCTGAAGTTCAACGACATCGCCAAGACGCTGACGCAGGTGAACGACACCATGATCGTCTCGGCCGGCGTGGTGAGCCGCCCCTGGCTCAACAAGCTGCCGGCGGACCTGCGCCAGATGGTCGTCGAGGAGGGCAACAATCTGCAGGCCCGCACCATGGCGCACTCGCGCGTGCTCGACGACACCATGCGCAAGCGCTGGGCCGACGCGGGCGGCGAGTTCGTGATGCTGCCGGCGGCCGACCAGGCGAAGGTGAAGCAGCTGCTCGCCGGGATCGGCGAGGAAGTGACCAAGGACGACGCGGCGGTGAGCGCGTTCTACAAGCGGCTCGTCGCGACCGGGCAGAAGTACTAGCGCGCGCGGCGCCGGACCCGCCCCCACCCACCGCCTGACCGCCGAGGCCGCGGCGGATGTCCCGGTTCGCGTTCGTGACGCTGCCGAGCTGGATCCTCGGCACGCTGATGCTCGTCGGCATCGCGATCAACTTCGCCAACGTGGTGAGCCGCTATCTCTTCGGCCATGCGCTGTTCTGGGCCGAAGAGGTGATGGTGTTCATCACGATCTGGGGGGTCTTCATCGCCATGGCCGCGATCGCCTACAACGGCGACCATCTCAACATGGATCTCTTCTCCGCGCGGATCCGGGGCAGGTGGCGGCTTGCGCTCAACGGCTTCGTGACGGTGGTCCTGCTCGCGGTTTGCGCCTTCGCGTTCGCGCAGTCGGTCAGGGTGGTCGCGCTGTTCCTCCAGACCGGTTCGGTCAGCGTCTCGGCGGGCGTGCCCAAGGCGATCCCGCAGGCGGCGCTCGCGGCGGGATTCGCGCTCACGATCCTCGCGGTCGTCGTCCGCATCAGGTCCTACTTCACCGGGAAGTTCTGAGCGGGACGGCGCGCCATGGGCTGGGTCATGGCGCTCCTGCCCCTCGTGCTGCTCGTCGCCGGCTTCCCGTTCTTCGTGATCCTGCTCGCCACCGCGGCGACGGTGTTCGTGCTGTTCGCCGAGGTGCCGACGACCGCGCTCCACCAGGTGATGTTCTCGAGCCTGGACAAGTACGCGCTCCTCGCGGTCCCGTTCTTCATCTTCGCCGGCGATCTCCTCGGGCGCGGCGGGGTGTCCAAGCGGCTGGTGCGCTGGGTGCTGTCGATGATCGGCGGCGTCCGCGGCAGCCTGCCGTTCACCGTCCTCGGCACGACGGTCGTGTTCAGCGCGATCTCGGGCTCGACCGCGGCGGCGGTCGCGGCGGTCGGCGGGCTCACCTACCAGCGGCTGCGGGAGGCGGGATACAACGAGCGCTTCGCCACCGGCCTGCTCGTCGCGGGGGCGGCGATCGACAACCTGATTCCGCCGTCGATCGGGATGATCCTCTACGGCATCGCTTCGGACACGTCCATCGTGCGGCTGTTCGCCGCCGGCCTCCTGCCGGGCTTCGTGCTCGCCGCGTTCTACGCGGCTTACATCTATCTCTACGTCGCCCGCAAGGGCGAGCGCGGCGGCACGCCGTTCGAGTTCCGGGAATTCGCCGCGGCGACGCGCGACGGGATCTGGGCCGTCGCCGCGCCGGTGGCGATCCTCGGCGGCATCTACACCGGGGTCTTCTCGCCGACCGAGGCGGCCGGCGTGGCGTGCGTGTATGCGATCGTCGTGGTCGCGTTCATCTACCGCGAGGCGGGCGCGAAGGAGATCTTCCAGACGGCGAGCCGGTCGATGTACCTCACCGCGCAGATCTTCGTCATCGTCGCTTGCGCGGGCGTGTACTCCTGGCTGCTCACGATCAGCGGCGCGGCGCAGGCCGCCACCGACTTCGTCGGCTCGCTCGGCCTTCCGCCCTGGGCGGTGCTGCTCGCGATCAACGTGCTGCTGCTCGCGGTCGGCATGTTCCTCGACACCGTGTCGTCGATCCTGGTGCTCACGCCGCTGCTCCTGCCGATCGCCAAGGCGGTGGGCGTCGACCCGGTGCATTTCGGCGTGATCCTGGTGATGAACCTCAGCATCGGCACGTTCACGCCGCCGTTCGGGCTCAACATCTTCGTCGGCCAGGCGGTGTTCAAGGCGCCGCTCTCGAGCATCTACCCCGGGGTCCTGCCGTTCATCGGGTTCGCGCTCGCCGCGCTCGCGGTCGTGACCTACGTCCCGCCGCTCTCGCTGTGGATCCTGCGGTTCCTCTGAGGCCGCTCAGAAGGTCCCGGGGTAGAGCCCGCCGTCGACGAGCAGGTTCTGGCCGGTGATGTAGCCGGCCTGCGCCGCGCAGAGGTACGCGCACGCGTCGCCGAACTCGGCGACCGTGCCGAAGCGGCGCGCCGGGATCTCCGCCTCGCGGGCGCGCCAGGCCTCCTCGGGCGGCTTGCCCTGCTCGCGCGCGACGAACTCGACGGTGGTCCGGGTGCGGTCGGTCAGGATCCGGCCGGGGAGCAGGTTGTTGACCGTGACGTTGTGCGCGACGACCTGCCGGGCGAGCCCGGCGACGAAGCCGGTGAGGGCGCTGCGCGCGCCGTTCGACAGCCCGAGCTCGGGGATCGGCATCTTCACCGCGCTCGAGGTGATGTTGACGATGCGGCCGAACCGGCGCGCGATCATGCCGTCCACCACGGCGCGGACGAGCTCGATCGGCGCGAGCATGTTCGCGTCGAGCGCCTTGAGCCAGTCGGCGCGGGACCAGGCGCGGAACTCGCCCGGCAGCGGGCCGCCCGCGTTGTTCACCAGGATGTCCGGGCTCGGGCAGGCCGCGAGCGCGTCGGCGCGCCCGCCCGGCGTGGTGATGTCGCCCGCGATCGCCGTGACCTTCACGCCGAACCGGTCGCGGATCTCGGCCGCGGTCGCCTCGAGCGCCTCCCGGCCGCGCGCGGTGATCACGAGCTCGACGCCTTCGCGCGCGAGCGCCATCGCGCATCCCTTGCCCAGTCCCTTGGAGGCGGCGCAGACGAGCCCCGTCCGGCCGCGAATCCCGAGGTCCATCGTGGCTAGCGCGCGAGGCCGGCGAGACGATCGATCGCGTCGAGCGTCTCGGATTCGAGCCGCGCGACGAGCTCGGCCGCCGGCAGGGCGCGCGCGAGCGGCGCGGCCTGTCCCGCCCACAGCGGAACGAAGTCGGGCTTGCCGGCCTTCGTCGACGCCGCGCGCAGCTTCGCCGTCAGGCTGTTCTGCGCCGGGAACGCGAGCTGCGGGATGCGCTGCGCCTCGGCCTCGCGGATGAACCGGTTGACGAGGCTCCGCGCGGGCTTGCCGGAGAACTTCTCGGTGACGCGGGTGTCGTCCTCGCGCGCGCCGAGGATCGCTTCCTTGTGGAGCGTCGAGGCGCCGCTCTCCGGGCAGGGCACGAACGCGGTGCCGAGCTGCGCGCCGGCGGCGCCGAGCGCGAGCGCGGCTGCGATGCCCGCCCCGTCCATGATCCCGCCGGAGGCGACCACCGGGACGCGCACGGCGCGCACGAGGAGCCGGACGAGCGCGAGCGTCCCGGTGAGCGCCGCGTACGGGTCGCGGAGGAACGTGCCGCGGTGCCCGCCCGCCTCCCCGCCCTGCGCGATGACGAAGTCGTAGCCACGCGCCTCGAGCTCGCAGGCCTCGGCGATGCAGGTGGCGGCGCCGCCGAGCTTCACGCCCGCCGCCTTGAACGCGCGGAGCGCCTCTTCCGGCAGGGCGCCGAGGTGCGCGGTGAAGACGGCCGGCCGGATCTCGACGACCGCGTCGAGCTGAGCGCGGAGCTCCGGCGCATACGGCGGGCTGACGGCCTCGGGCGCCGGCAGCCCGAGCTCGGCGTGCCAGGCGGCGAGCGCATCGATCGCCGCACGCTGCGCGGCCGCGTCGATCGCGCCGGGTTGCGGCGCCGCGAAGAGGTTGACGGCGAACGGCCGGTCGGTGCGCGCCCGCACCGCGGCGGCGGCCCGCCGCATGTCGTCCGGCTGGGTGTACGCGAACGCGAGCGACCCGAGCGCGCCCGCTGCGGACACGGCCGCGACCAGCTCCGGCGTGCTCGGGCCGCCCGCCATGGGCGCCTGGATGATCGGCATCCGCAGGCCGAGCAGCGCGTTCAGGGGCGTGGAGATCGTTCGCATGGAATTGAGCTCGGGAGGTTACGGTCGAACGCGGCGGAGGCCCAGCATACGAGCCGCGGGCGGGGCCGACAAGACTCAGCGCCGTCGTCCCGAGGCCACGGATCCCGCGTTACACTGATTCCGTGTATTTTTGGCGAAGCGGACCCGGTCATGAAGAACGTCACCATCACCCTCGACGAGAAGACGGCGGCATGGGCGCGGGTGTACGCCGCCCAGCGCGACACGAGCCTGTCGCGGATGATCGGCGACATGCTGCGGCGGCGGATGCAGGAAGTCCGCGAGTACGACGAGGCGATGCGCCGCTTTCTCGCCAAGCGTCCGGTCAAGCTCGGGCGCCCCGGGCAGCGTTACGCCCCACGCGACGACCTGCATGACCGCACCCGTCTTCGTTGATACCAACGTCCTGCTTCATTGGCGCGACGCGAGGCATGCCGCCAAGCAGGCACGCGCGGCCGCCTGGCTCGAGCACCTCTGGCGGGAGCAGACCGGGCGCACGAGCATCCAGGTGCTCTCCGAGTATTACGTCAACGTGACGCGGAAGCTCGAGCCCGGGCTGTCGCCCGACGAGGCGTGGGACGACGTGCAGGCCCTGCTCGCCTGGGAGCCGCAGCCGATCGACGGCGCGCTCCTGCAGCGCGGCCGGACCGTCGGGAGTCGATACGGGTTGAGCTGGTGGGATAGCCTCGTTGTCGCCGCAGCACAGGTCCAAGCCTGCTCGCTGCTCCTGACGGAGGATTTTCAGGACGGCGCCGTCTACGGCGGCGTCACCGCGCGCAGCCCGTTCACCTTGTCGCTCGGCGAGGACGCGGCGGCCTATGGCGCCGCCGCCACCGCCGCGCCGCGCCATCGGTCCCGCGGTCGCCCGAGGCGGTCACCGGGATCGTCGGCGTGACGCGCCGGCGCGTCGGCAACGGGCGTCAGGCCATCAGCGGCTTGTAGCGGATGCGGTGCGGCTTGTCGGCGTCCTCGCCGAGGCGCTCGCGCCGGTCCTCCAGGTAGTCGGCGAAGTTGCCCTCGAACCACACCACGCGGCTGTCGTCCTCGAAGGCGAGCATGTGGGTGGCGATGCGGTCGAGGAACCAGCGGTCGTGGGAGATGACCACCGCGCACCCGGGGAAGTCGAGCAGCGCCTGCTCGAGCGCGCGCAGCGTCTCCACGTCGAGGTCGTTGGTCGGCTCGTCGAGGAGCAGCACGTTGCCGCCGCTCTTCACGAGCTTCGCGAGATGCACGCGGTTGCGCTCGCCGCCCGAGAGCTCGCCGACGCGCTTCTGCTGGTCGGGGCCCTTGAAATTGAAGCGCGCGACGTAGCCGCGACTCTGCGTCTCGTAGGCGCCGACCTTGATCACGTCGAGGCCGTCGGAGATCGCTTCCCAGACCGTTTTGCGGGGGTCGAGATCATCGCGGCTCTGGTCGACGTACGCGAGCTTCACGGTCTCGCCGAACTTGAGCGTGCCGGCGTCGGGCGTCTCCTGACCCATGAGGATGCGGAAGAGCGTGGTCTTGCCGGCGCCGTTCGGGCCGATCACGCCGACGATGCCGCCGGGCGGAAGCCGGAACGAGAGCGCGTCGAACAGGAGCTTGTCGTCGTAGGCCTTGCGCAGATTCTCGGCTTCGATCACGACGCCGCCGAGGCGCGGGCCCGGCGGGATGTAGATCTCGTTGGTTTCGTTGCGCGCCTGGTACTCCTGCGACGCGAGCTCGTCGAAGCGGGCGACGCGCGCCTTGCTCTTGGCCTGCCGCCCCTTCGGGTTCGTGCGCACCCACTCGAGCTCGGCCTGCATGGTCTTGATGCGCGCCGCCTCCTGCTTCGCCTCGACCTCGAGGCGCTTCTCCTTCTGCTCGAGCCACGACGAGTAGTTGCCCTCCCAGGGAATCCCGTAGCCGCGGTCGAGCTCGAGGATCCAGCCGGCGACGTTGTCGAGGAAGTAGCGGTCGTGGGTCACCGCGATCACGGTGCCCGGATAGCGCTCGAGGAACTGCTCGAGCCACTGCACCGAGAGCGCGTCGAGATGGTTGGTCGGCTCGTCGAGGAGCAGCATGTCGGGCTCGGAGAGCAGCAGCCGGCACAGCGCCACCCGCCGCTGCTCGCCGCCCGAGAGCTTCGCGACCTCGGCGTCCCACGGCGGCAGCCGCAGCGCGTCGGCGGCCATCTCGAGCCGGCGCTCGATCTCCCAGCCCTGGACGGCGTCGATCTGCGCCTGCAGCGCGCCCTGCTGCTCGAGGAGCTTCGCCATCTCGTCGTCCTCGAGCGGCTCGGCGAAGCGGTCGCTGATCGCATTGAACTCGTGGATGAGCGCGAGCGTCGCGGCGACGCCTTCCTCGACGTTGCCGCGCACGTCCTTCGCCGGATCGAGCTGCGGCTCCTGCGGCAGAAAGCCGATCCGCATGTTCGGCATCGGGATCGCCTCGCCGTCGAAGCTCTTGTCCTCGCCGGCCATGATGCGCAGCAGGCTCGACTTGCCCGCGCCGTTCAGCCCGAGCACGCCGATCTTCGCGCCGGGAAAGAAGTTGAGCGAGATGTCCTTGAGGATGACGCGCTTGGGGGGCACGACCTTGCCCACCCGGCGCATGGTGTAGACGTACTGAGCCACGGCGGAACCCGCTGCAGACGCGCGGCCGGCGGGTCAGGGCATCTGGATCTTGCCGCCGCCGCGACCGCCGCCGGTCAGGTCCGGGACGCCGCCCTGCGGGACGACGATCGAGGACGCCGCGCGGCGACGCAGCTCCTGGAGCTCCTTCATCGTGCGCTCGATCGCCTCCTTCGCGAGCGGGCCGAACTTCTGCGCCGCCTCCGCGAGCGAGCCGGCCTCGATCTCGAACACGATCGGCAGCGTGCCGACGGCGCTCATCACCTGGGTCTCGCCGATGTAGCTCACCGCGCGCTTGGAATCGGGCGAGCCGTCGCCCTTGACGGGAGTGAGGCGCCGGATGGTGCCGATCCGGCGGTCGGTGAATACCTCTTCGAGGAACAGGGCCGCCGGATCGAGCTTGATCTCGGTCGGGCGGTCCTCTAGTCGGTCAGCCATGGCATGATCTCCTGCGCCAAGGGCCGAGAATATTGCGTTGCGGCGCGACTGTCGAGGGCGAACTTTCCGGATGGATCGTCGAAATCTCCTCCGCCGTGCCGGCGCGCTGCTGCTGGCGCTCGGCGCGCGGCCGCCGGATGCGCTCGCGCAGGCTCCGGACCGCGATGCGACGCTCGTTCGAGCCGCGGCGACGGGAGACGCCGCCGCCGTCCGACGCCTGCTCGCGGACGGCGCCAGCGTTCACGCCCGGGATGCCCAGAGGCGCACGGCGCTGCTCGCGGCCACTTACGGGAATCACGTCGAGGCGGCGCGCGTGCTGATCGCCGCCGGCGCGGACGTCAACGCGCAGGACGACATCCGCAACAGCGCGTTCCTGCTCGCGGGTGCGCGCGGCCATCTCGCGATCCTGCGGCTCACGCTCGCCGCCGGCGCCGACCTGAAGAGCACCAACCGCTTCGGCGGCACGGCCCTCATTCCGGCCTGCCACTACGGCCACGTCGAGACGGTGCGCGAGCTGCTCGCGACGAAGATCGACGTCGACCATGTGAACGACCTCGGCTGGACCGCGCTCCTCGAGGCGGTCATCCTCGGCGACGGCGGGTCGCGGCACACCGCGATCGTGCGGATGCTCGTCGCGGCCGGCGCGAACGTCAACATCGCCGACCGGCAGGGCGTCACCCCGCTGCAGCACGCCCGCGAGCGCCGCTATCGCGAGATCGCCTCGATCCTGGAGCAGGCGGGCGCCCGCTGAGATCCCCGCACGGAGAACGACATGCCCCGCATCTTCCTGACTCATCCGCCCGAGGCGCTGGCGAACTACTTCGGCGACCGCGCCGTCGCCGGGCTGCGCGCGCTCGCCGAAGTGCGGCTCAACACCGCGGGGCGCGAGCTCTCGACGCCGGAGCTGGTCGAGGCGGCGCGCGGCTGCGAGATCATCGTCTCCTACCGCCAGACGCCCGGCGAGGCGGAGCTCTTCGGCAACGCTCCCGATCTCGTCGCGTTCGCGCGCTGCGCGATCGACATCCGCAACGTCGACGTCGCGGCGGCGAGCGCGGCCGGCATCCTGGTCACGCAGGCGAGCGCGGGCTTCGTCGCGTCGGTGAGCGAATGGGTGATCGGCGCGATGGTCGATCTCGGCCGGCGGATCACCGCGTCCGCCGAGTCCTATCACGCCGGCGCAGTGCCGCGCGGGCTGATGGGCCTCCAGCTCAAGGGGTCCACGCTCGGGATCCTCGGCTACGGCCAGATCGGCCGCAATCTCGCGGAGCTCGCGCTGGCGCTCGGGATGCGCGTGCTCGTCTACGACCCGTACCAGAAGGTCGCGAACCCGCGGCTCGAGAGCCTCGACCTGCCGGCGGTGCTCGGCCAGTCGGATTTCGTCGTGTGCCTGGTCGTGGCCAACGACCGGACCGAGAAGCTCGTGAACGCGGCGGCGTTCGCGCAGATGAAGCCGGGCAGCTACTTCCTCAATCCCTCGCGCGGCAACCTCGTCGACGACGATGCGCTGCGCGCAGCGCTCGATTCGGGACGCCTCGCCGGCGCCGCGCTCGACGTGGGGCGCGCGCCCGACCAGATGCCGCTGCCCGACCTCGCCCGCCATCCCCGGGTGATCGCCACGCCGCACACCGCCGGCCTGACCCTGCCGGCGATCGAGCACCAGTCGCTCGAGACCGTGGCCCAGGCCGCCGAGATCCTCGAGGGGCGGGCGCCGAAGGGCGCGGTCAACGCCAAGCACGCGCGCCGGCTCGCCCGCCTCCGGGGCTGAGGTCCCAAGGCCGCGCGCGGGACCCGCGCGGGAGTCCCGCCGGTCGCGTCGAGGGACTTTACGGCGGTACCCGCGCGCCGCTCGCGAGCGAGCGGCAATCCATTGAATTCCCGACGGTTCGTCCGGTGGGCACGGTTCCTGCCAGCGCAACCTTCCGCCTTACGTTTAGGGGGCGTACGGCGACGAACTCAACAGCTACAAAAGGAGGCCCCGTGAACCGCAGGAAATCTTTCGCCGCCTGGTGTTTCGCTTCGCTGCTGGCGCTGTGGTCGGCGCAAGCGAACGCCTTGGTCGTCTTTACCGCGCACCTCACCGGCTCGCAGGAGGTGCCGTCGAACGCCTCCACGGCGACCGGGTCCGCGACGCTCGTGCTGAACGATGCGATGACCGCGCTGACCTACGACATCACGATCTTCGGCCTCGATTTCACGGGTTTACAGACGCCCGGTACGGTGCTGGACAATCTGGTCAACGCGCATATCCACGCTGCGGCGCCTCCGGGCGTCAACGCCCCGGTCGTGTTCGGCTTCATCGGCGCGCCGTTCAACGACAACAATCCCAACGACGTGGTGGTGACGCCGTTCGCCATGGGCGTCGGCGGGACGATCAGCGGCAAGTGGGACGCGCTCGAGGGCAACAACACGACGCTCGCGACGCAGCTGCCGAACCTCCTGGCCGGCAATGCGTACCTCAACTTTCACACCGCGGGATTCCCGGGGGGCGAGATCCGCGGGCAGATCCTGGTGCCCGAGCCCGCCAGCGCGTTGCTGCTCGGGGCGGCGCTCCTTGCCTTCGGCGCCGCGCGCCGCCGGCGCTTGGGCTGACGCGTACGGGCCCGAAGCCGCGGCGACGACCAATCGCAGCGGCCGCGGCGCCCGGCCGGTAATAGCGCCGCGGGGAGTGCATTCGCACTCCCCGCGGCCCACGCGCGGCCCCTGTTGCAATTCGTAAAGTAGGTTAATAAACTGGCCGGAGCCCCCTTGCCCCGGGAGGAGTCCTCATGGCCGCCGTCCTCTCCGTCAGTCACGCCGCCCCCGCGGTCGCCGCGAAGCCGCTCGACCGCGATCTGCGCGGCTATCTCGCGACCAACGCCGACATCGTCACGCGGGTCACGAAGCCGGTCGACCTCGAGTACGTCCCGGCGCTCACCGCGCAGAGCGACCGGCCGATCCTGTTCGAGAACATCCGCGACAAGCCGGGCTATCGCCTGTGCGACATCCTGGTCAAGAACCGCGAGCTGCAGGCGCGCGCGCTCGGGGTCCCGCGGGCCGACTACCTGAAGACGCTCGCCTACCGGCTGCGCAAGCCCCCGCGCGGATTCGTCCACGTGAAGTCGGGGCCGGTCAAGGAGGTGAAGCTCCTCGGCAAGGACGCCGACTGGACGAAGCTCCCGGTGCCGATCCACTCGGAGGCCGAGAGCGTGCCGTACGTGACGGCGATGAACCTCGTGAAGGATCCGGAGACCGGGTTCTACAACACCTCGCACGCCGGCACGATCGTGACCGGACCGCGCACCGGGCTCCCGAGCTTCGTGACGCCGCACACGCACGCGATCATGCGCAAGTACCGCGACCTCGGCGAGAAGCGCATGCCGTTCGCGCTCGCGTTCGGGCTCCACCCCGCCTACGAGATCATGGCGAACTTCTCCGGGCTGCACATGGACATGTGGGGCGAGCTCGAAATGGTCGGCACGATCATGGACCGCGACGTCGAGATGGCCCCGTGCGAGACGCTCGACATGAACGTGCCGGCGCACGCCGAGATCGCGGTCGAGGGCTGGGTGGACCTGCAGGGCCTGCACGAGGTCGGCGTGTCGGTGGGCCCGTCGAGCTACTACCTGCCGCGGACCTCGAAGCTGCCCGAGTTCACGGTGACCGCGATCACGATGCGCGCCGACCGGCCGATCTATCGCAACCATCTCACCTGCCCGGAGACCGACCATCAGCCGCTGCCGCGGCTCTGCCACGAGGCGGTGCTCTACACCCGCCTCACCGAGATGGGCCTGAAGGTGAAGGACGTGCGTTTCCCCACCTGGGGCGCGGCCGTGTCCTGCATCCTGCAGTTCGAGTATCCGCGCGAGGGGTTCGTCAACGACGCGCTGATGCTGGCGATGGGCTCGCCGTGGCTCAACACGAAGATGGTGGTGGCGGTGAGCCCCGACACCGATCTCGACAAGCCGAGCGAGGTCTATCACGCGATCGCCACCCGCTGCGACCCCGCGCGCGACGTCATCATCGTCCCGCACACGCGCGGCTCGCCCTACGACCCGTCGGCGGCGCCGCTCGCCTCCGATCCGTTCTGGCGCACGGTCGGGAAGATCGGCATCGACGCGACGATCAAGTCGCGCCACGAAGCGAAGGATTTCGACCGCAGCTGGCCCAAGCACTGGGGCGAGGTGCGGCTCCAGGATTATCTTTGAGAGCGCGAGGAGAAGCCCATGAACCTGCCCGAGCCGCGATGGACCGAGGTGAAGGAGCCGTTCATCCCGTACGTTCCCGACGACAAGATGCCGGCGAACCTGAAGCCGGTGCTCGACCCGTACCTGAAGCGCATGGGCTTCCTGCCGAACGCGCTGAAGCTCTACGCGCACCGGCCGGAGATCGCCGAGACGCTGTTCCGCCTCAACAGCAACATCATGCGCGACCCCAGCCAGACGCTGCCGCAGTTCCTCAAGCGCAAGCTCTCCGCGGTGGCGAGCAAGGCCAACGGCTGCGCGTATTGCACCGCGCACTGCTGCAACATGCTGATGCGCGACAAGGACGCTGGGTCGGAGGGCTGGGGGCTGTCGCAGCGCGAGCTGCTGCAGGTCCTCGACGACGAGTACGAGCCGGCCGACCCGATGGAACGGGCCTGCTTCGACTACGTGCGCGCCGCATCGAACGACCCGTCGAACGTGCCGCAGGAGATCCTGCAGGAGCTGAAGCGGCATCTCACGCCGGCGCAGATCGTCGAGCTCGCGTGCGTCGTCGGCTTCTGGAAGTTCTACAACACAGTGCACGACTCGCTGCACATCCCGGTCGAGGAGCACCTGCTCAGCGACACCCGCTACGTCGACGCGTGAAGCGCGCGGACGCCGCGCGGCGCGGCAACGGCTACCATCCGCCGCTCACCGTCTCGCACCGGCGGCTCCTCGTCGGCGGCAGCGACATCGAGTTCCGGCGCCTGATCGTCCGGCTGCTGCAGGTCGAGGAACGCCTGCGCCACGCGCGCGCCTACCTCGGCCGGCAGGCGGGCCTCTCCGGGCCGCAGTACTCGCTGCTGATGGCGGTCGCCTATCTGCAGGGCGAGACCGGCATCCCGGTCCGCGCGCTCGCCCGGGAGCTGCGCGTGACGAGCGCGTTCGTCACCAGCGAGTCGGAGCGCCTGATCGAGCGCGGCCTGCTCGCGAAACGCCGCAACCCGCACGACTCGCGCAGCACGCTGGTCACCGTCACGCCCGCCGGCCGCCGGGCGATCGAGCGCCTGGTGCCGGAGGTGCGGGCGGTCAACGACCTCTTCTTCGGATCCCTCAGCCGGCCCGCCTTCCTGCAGGCGCGGCGCTTCCTCGAGCAGCTCCTCGACGGCTCGCACCAGGCGCTCGCGCACATCGCCGCGCGGGAGACCCACGGCCCGTCCGGGGCGGCCACACGCCGCGCACGCAATGGCCGCGCGCAAGCCCGCTGACCGGCCGCGGCTCGTCGTCGGAATCAGCGGCGCCTCGGGCGTCGTCTACGGCGTGCGGCTGCTGGAGCTGCTGCGGCAGAGCGGCGTCGAGACGCACCTCGTGATGAGCCGCGCCGGGCAGGTCACGCTCGCGCACGAGACGAAGTACAAGGTGAAGGACGTGGAGGCGCTCGCCGACCACGTCTACCGGATGGAGGACATCGCGGCGCCGATCTCGAGCGGCTCGTTCCCGACGCTGGGGATGATCGTCGCGCCGTGCTCGACGCGCACGCTCGCCGAGATCGCGACCGGGGTGACCTCGAGCCTGCTGACGCGCGCCGCCGACGTGGTGCTCAAGGAGCGCCGGCGGCTCCTGCTGCTCGTGCGCGAGACCCCGCTGCATCTCGGGCATCTGCGCAACATGGCGGCGGTGACGGAGATGGGCGCGGTCGTCTATCCGCCGGTGCCGGCGTTCTACGCGCGCCCGGCGACGGTGGCGGACATGGTGGACCAGACGCTCGGCCGGGCCCTCGACCAGTTCGGGCTCGACGTCGGCACCGTGCGCCGCTGGGGCCGGGACCTCGGCCCGCGCCCGCGCTAGCGCCCCCCTGATAGGGGGTGCCTCGCGCCGGCGAGGCGGGGGTGGGCCGCCATCGCAGTTGGCCCGGTCGCGAGCGCTTCGCCCGTTCGCGCGCTGCACGGCACAAAAGTTGCAGCCGCGATTGTGAAACTTCACTGTTGTTATAGTCTCTGACGGGGGAAGGAGGAGGGCGTCGATGGTCTCGTACTTCGTGAGCTACCGCGGGTCGTCGCCCGCGGCCGAGGCGTTCCTGCGGCACTACCGCGGGCGCCACGCGGAGATCCTCAAGGATTTCCCCGGGATCCAGGGCCTCGTCCTGCACACGCCGGTCGCCTGGAACGATCCGTATCCGGTGAATCCCGGCGGCCGGCTGCTGCTCGCGCAGCTGCAGTTCGGGTCCGTCGCGGCGCTCGACGCCGCGCTCGCGTCGGAAGCGCGCGCGCGGGCGCGGGAGGACTTCCGCACCTTTCCGGTGTTCGACGGCACCGTGACGCACCAGGCGATGGCGTCGAGCGTGATCTTCTAGGGACGCCCGTGCTCGCCCAGCAGCTCGTGAACGGCCTGATGCTCGGCAGCGTCTACGCGCTGGTCGCGGTCGCGTTCACGCTCACGATGGGGGTGCTGCGGTTCCTCAACTTCAGCATCCCGGGCATCTTCATGGTCGCGGGCATGCTGATCTGGGCGATGCTCAAGGGCGGCATCAGCCTGCTCCTCGCCGTGCCGGCGGCGCTCGCGCTCGGCGCCGTGCTCTCGTTCGCGGTCGAGCGGCTCACCTATCCGCAGATGCGCGGCGGCAACCACTTCATCCCGCTCGTGAGCTCGATGGCGTTCCTGATCCTGTTCGAGAACCTGGTGCTCATCGTCTGGGGCTCGGACCAGCAGCGCCTGCTGCTGCCGTTCGACAGCGTGAGCGCGCGCGTGGGGAACGTCGTCATCGGGGTGCCGCAGCTCATCGGGCTCGCGACCGCGGTCGGCGTCGTGTGGGTTCTCGACCTGGTGCTGAAGCGCACGCGCATCGGCCGGGGCGTGCGCTCGATCGCCGAGGACGCCGAGACCGCGACCATCCTCGGCGTGTCGGTCGGACGCGTCGTGCCGGTCGTGTTCCTGATCGGCGGCGTGTTCACCGCGCTCGCCGGCGCGCTGTTCGCGCTGAACTACCAGCAGGCGAGCCCGTTCATGGGCGAGGAGGTGGCGCTAAAGGGGATCTCGGCGATGGTGATCGGCGGCATGGGCAACATCTGGGGCGCGATCCTCGGCGGCCTGGTGATCGGCGTCGTCGAGACGGCGGCGATCCACTGGTTCGGCGCGCGCACCGTGGACATCTGGGTGTACGGCCTGCTGCTCGCGATCCTGTTCGTGCGCCCGACCGGGCTCCTGACGAGCGCGCTCGGCGGCGGGGGCGCCAAATGAGCGGCTACCTCGAGGGCGTGCTCGTCGTGCTCGCCATCAACATCATCCTCGCGTACGCCGCGTTCCTGCCGATCGTCGCGGGGCAGCTCAACCTCGGCGTCGCCGGGTTCATGGCCACCGGCGCGTACGTGTCGGCCTATCTCACCAACGCCCAGGGCTGGCTGCCGGTGCCGTCCGCGCTCGCGGCGATGGGCGCCACCGCGCTCCTCGCGCTCGTCGTCGCGGTGCCGATCCTGCGCACGCGCGGGATCTACCTCGCGCTCGCGACGTTCGCGTTCGGCCAGGTCGTGGTCGCGATCATCCTCAACCTGGACGTCGTCGGCGGCGCGTCCGGCTACCCGGTGCGGGGCTACCTCGGGTTTCCCGTGATCGCGACCGCCGCGGCCGCGGTGTTCGTCGCGCTCTATTGCCTCTTCCACACGCGGTTCGGGATCAGCGTGACCGCGGTCAGCGACGACGAGCTGGTCGCCGATCAGATGGGTCTCTCGGTGCGCTGGCTGCAGACCGCGGCGTTCACGATCGGCTCGGCGGTCGCCGGGCTCGCCGGCGCGCTGCACGCCCATCACTTCAGCTACATCGAGGCGCAGTACTTCAACGTCCTGCTCAGCATCTACGTCGTGCTGTACGTGCTGCTCGGCGGCACGCAGACGATCTACGGGCCGTTGCTCGGCGCGGCGGTGTTCACGCTGCTGCCGGAGCTGCTCCGCGGCAGCGCCGAGTGGCGCTACGTGATCTTCGCCGGCCTGATCCTCGCGCTGATGACCTGGCGGCCGCAGGGCGTCGTCACGCGGAGCCTCCTGCGCCGGCTGTTCGAATGGCGGCGCCCCCCGGCGGCGGAGGCGACATGAGCGCGCGTCCGATCCTCGCGCTCGAGGCGGTCAGCAAGAGCTTCGGCGGCCTGAGCGTCATCCAGGATCTGTCGTTCGCGGTCCTCCCGGGCGAGCGCGTGGCGCTGATCGGCCCGAACGGCGCCGGCAAGACCACCGCGTTCAACCTGATCACCGGCGTGTACCCGGTCGACGCCGGCCGCGTGCTGCTCGACGGTCGCGACATCACGCGCCTGCCGGCGCGCAAGCGCATCCGCGCGGGGCTCGCGCGGACGTTCCAGAACATCCGCCTCCTCCAGCACCTCACCGTGCTCGAGAACGTGATGGTCGCGCAGTACGCGCGGAGCGCCTCGCTCGTCGGGATGCTGCAGCCGGTCAACCTGCTGCCCGGGAACCGCTGGCAGCGCGAGGCGCGCGACGCGCTCGGCGAGGTCGGGCTCGCCCAGTACGCCGAGGCGGCGACCGGCAGCCTGCCCTACGGCATCCAGAAGCGGATCGAGCTCGTGCGCGCGCTGCTCGCCCGGCCCCGCGTCCTGCTGCTCGACGAGCCGGCCGCCGGTCTGAACCCGGCCGAGACCGAGGCGCTCGCGGCCCAGCTCGAGGCGATCTCGGACGCGGGGGTGACGCTGCTCGTCGTCGAGCACGACATGCACTTCATCGGCGCGTTCTGCCGGCGCGTCGTGGTGCTCAACTTCGGCTGCAAGATCGCCGAGTGCGACTCCGATGCGGTGGGCGACGATCCCCGCGTGCGCGAGGCGTACCTCGGCGCCGACCAGGAGCTCGCCGCTGCACATGCTTGAAGTCGACGACCTCGACGTCCGCTACGGCCGCGTGCACGCGGTGCGCGGCGCGACGCTCGCCGTCGGCGACGGGGAGGTCGTCGCCGTGCTCGGGGCGAACGGTGCCGGCAAGAGCTCGCTCCTGAAGGCCCTCCTCGGCCTCGTGCCGGCCGGCGGGCGCGTGCGGCTCGCGGGCAGGGAGATCGCGGGCTGGCCGCCGGCGCGGCGCCTCGCGCACGGGCTCGCCCTGGTGCCGGAGGGCCGGCGCATCCTCGTCGGCCTGACGGTCGAGGAGAACCTGCTGATGGGCGCCTATGCCCGCCGCGACCATGCGGCGGTGCGGGCCGAGATCGCCGGCATCTACGAGCGGTTCCCGAATCTCGGGGCGCGTCGCAGCCTGCCCGCCGCGGTGCTCTCGGGCGGCGAGCAGCAGATGCTCGCCATCGGGCGCGGGCTCCTCGCCCGGCCGCGGCTCATGATGCTCGACGAGCCGTCGCTCGGCTTGAGCCCGCTGCTCGTGCAGGAGCTGTTCCTGCTGCTGCGCAAGCTCAACCGCGACGGCCTCGCGCTGCTGCTCGTGGAGCAGAACACGACGATGGCGCTCGCAGTGGCGGCGCGCGCCTACGTGATGGAGCTCGGGCGGGTCGTGACGCACGGCCGGCCGCGCGAGCTCGCCGCCGACGACCGGATCAAGGCGGCCTATCTGGGCGGCAACCGGCGCGCGCCGCGCGGCGCCCGGGAGGCGCACCCCTAAAACGAGGCGCGCGCCTGAGGCGCGGCCGATTCGCAAGCGAAGCACGAAAGGAGACGACGATGAAACGCAAATCCCTGCAGCTCGTACTCGCGGCCGCCCTCGGCGTCCTCGCCGGCGCCTCGCCGGCGCAGGAGCTCCTCCTCGGCTACCTCACCGCCGAGACCGGGCCGTTCGTGAGCCTCTCGCGGTCGAACGAGATCGCCGCGCGGATCGCCGTGGACGAGATCAACGCCGCCGGCGGGGTGAACGGCAAGAAGCTCCGCTACCTTACCTTCGACACCGCCGGCAAGCCCGACCAGACGGTCGTGGGGCTGCGCAAGTTCGCCGAGGACGACAAGGTGCTCGCGATCATCGGGCCGTTCAGCTCCGGCCAGGTGCAGGTCGCGGCGCCGGCCGGGGACCGGCTCGGCGTCGTCACGATGGCGATGGCCTCCTCCGCGCCGAAGCTGGTGGCGAACTTCCAGTACGCGTTCCGGAACACCTCCGACGAGGCGTACATGTTCGAGCGGGTGATGCGGACCATCAAGTCGAAGAACCTGCCGGCGGCGACCGGCGCGGTCGCGTACGCGAACGACGACACGATCTCGCGCGTGATGGGCGAGAAGGTGCTGCCCGGGGTGATGCAGAAGCTGGGCGTCGCCCTGAAAGGCTCGGTGGACTTCAAGCTCGCGGCGTTCGACCTGTCGGCGCAGGTCTCGCAGCTGAAGGCGAACCCGACCGACCTCGTCGGCGTGGGCGCGCCGCCCGAGGCGGCGATCAAGCTCGCGCAGGAGATGCGCCGCCAGGGCCACGCCGGGCGCCTGATCGCCGGCTCCACGATCAACGACCCGGATCTGCCGACGCGCATGGGCAAGGACGGCAACGGCACCATCATCCCGTCGACGTTCTTCGCCGACCTGAACGACGGAACCCGCAAATTCGCCGCCGAGTTCGCGAGGCGCGCCAAGGCGATGAACGCGGAGCGCACCTCGCCCGCGCAGTTCGACGCCGCGACCTACGACATCGTCCTCTACTACGCGTGGGCGATGCGCGAGGCCAGGGTCACCGGCGAGCCGGGCAAGCTCGCCGCCGAGCGCACCGCGATCCGCGACGCGCTGCGCCGGATGAAGGATTTCCCGGCGCTCGAGGGCGCGATCTCGTTCGGCTCGGACAACGACGCGCTGAAGCCGGTGTACGTGCAGGAGGTCCGCGACGGGAAGTGGGTGCTGCTCGAGACGCACCCGGCGCCGAAGTGACCGTCGCCGCCGGAGCAGGGTCGTGAGCACGACGCTGACGCTCGTGCGCTGGACGGCCGAGGGCGAGACGCCGCGGCCGGCGGTGATCGAGCGCCTCGTCATCGCCGGCTGGACCGGGCGCGACGCCGCTGGCGTCGAGCAGCACATCCGCGAGCTGGAGGCGATCGGCGTGCCGCGGCCGAAGCGCACGCCGATCTTCTACCGCGTCGCCGCGACGCTGCTCACGACCGAGGCCGAGATCGAGGTCGTCGGCGGCGACTCGAGCGGCGAGGTGGAGTTCGTGCTGTTCGGCCTCGCCGACGGGATGTGGGTGGGCGTCGGCTCGGACCACACCGATCGCGCGGTGGAGGTGGCGGGCGTGACCATCTCGAAGCAGCTGTGCGCCAAGCCGGTGGCCCAGGCCGTCTGGCGCTACGAGGACGTCGCGGAGCACTGGGACCGGCTCGTGCTGCGCTCGTTCGCGCATCGCCAAGGCGAGCGCCACCTCTACCAGGAGGGGGCGGTCGCCGCGATGCGCCATCCCGAGGAGCTGATGCGGCTCTATCTCGGGGCCGGCGGCGCGCTGCCGGCCGGCGCCGCGATGTTCGGCGGGACCCTTCCCGTTCACGGCAAGGTCGGACCGGCGGAGAGCTTCGAGATCGAGCTCGCCGACCCGGTCCTCGGGCGCGTGCTCGCGCACCAGTACCGCGTGCGGCCGCTGCCCGTCGAAGGTTGAAAGGAGGACGCTATGGCCAGTGTCAACAAGCCCCATCTGGAGTTCACCGGCGTGGATACGGCGAGCGGATTCATCGTCCCGCCCGGCTATCCGCCGGGGTTCAAGGAGAAGATCCTCGCCGGCAGCCTCGACGAGCAGCACCGCACCGGCAGCCGGACGCGGCTGCTGCGCATCGAGCCGGGCGCCTATACCACCGCGCCGTTCATCCACGAGTACTGGGAGGAGGTCTATCTCCTGTCCGGCGATCTGATCGTCGGCAACGACGACAAGGGGCGCGGCGGTGAGAAGTTCACCGGACCGACCTACGCCTGCCGGCCGCCCGGCGTCTACCACGGCCCGTTCAAGTCGGAGAGCGGGTGCCTCATGCTCGAGATCCACTACTTCGCATGAGAACCGAACCGCTTGCCCGGACGCGGCGGGCGCCGCGGCGCGGCGCGCGACGCGCCCCGCCGGGCGACGGCGCCGTGCTGCTCCGCGAGGCGGCGTGCGAGGAGATCAAGCGGCGCATCATCCGCCTCGACTATCGTCCCGGCACCTACCTCAACGCCGCCCAGGTGAGTGCCCACCTCGGCATCGGCGTGACCCCGGTGAACCAGGCGCTCAACCGGCTGATGCACGAGGGCATGGTCGAGATCATTCCGCGCAAGGGCGCGATCGTGCGGCCGGTCTCGCTCGACGAGATCCTGCAGCTGATCGACGTGCGGCTCGTGAACGAGTCGTACTGCGCCCGGCTCGCGGCCGAGCGCGCCTCGGAAGCCGAGATCGACGCGATCGAGGCGGTGCTCGACCGCGCGGACCGGCTCGTCGAGCGGCGCGATATCGAGGGACTGATGCTGCTCGACCGCGAGTTCCATCTGCGCCTCGGCCGGGCGGCGCGCAATCCCGTGCTCGCGGAGCTGCTGCTCGGGCTGCACGAGCGCAGCCTGCGCTTCTGGTTCATCTCGCTCTCCGACGAGCAGCATCCGGCGGCGGTGCAAGGCGAGCATCGCGCGATCGCCGCGGCGCTGCGGGCGCGGGATCCGGACGCGATCGAGGCTGCCGTGCGCTCGCACATCGAGTCGTTCCGGGCGACGATCAGCAGGTCGATTTGACGATGTGCGAAGCGCGAACTTGGGGGATGTACAAGGGGGTATTGCCCCCTTGTTCCCGGAGCGCATGCAGTCGCTAGCGACCGTCGTCGCGCGGCTCGCCCAGGGCGAGACCTCCAGCGAGGCGCTCGCGCGCGCCGCGCTCGCCCGGATCGAGGACCGGTCCGGCGAGGGCGCGCGCGCCTTCACCCGCGTGTACGCCGAGCGCTCGCTCGGGGAGGCGCGCCGCGCCGACGAGCTGCGGCGCCGCGGCGCGCCGGGCGGGCCGCTCGCCGGCGTGCCGGTCTCGATCAAGGATCTCTTCGACGTCGCCGGCGAGCCGACGCTCGCGGGCTCGAAGATCCTGCGCGATGCGCCGCCCGCCGTCCGCGACGCGGAGGCCGTCACGCGACTGCGGGCGGCGGGCGCGATCGTCGTCGGCAAGACCAACATGACCGAGTTCGCCTTCTCGGGGCTGGGCTTGAATCCCCACTACGGGACGCCGCGCGCGCCGTGGGATCGGGCCACCGGCCGGATCCCGGGCGGCTCCTCCTCGGGCGCCGCCGTCTCGGTGACCGACGGCATGGCCGCGGTCGGGCTCGGCACCGACACCGGCGGCTCGGTCCGCATCCCGGCCGCGTGCTGCGGCCTCGTGGGGTTCAAGCCGACCGCGCGGCGCGTCGCGCGCGCCGGCGCGCTCCCCCTCTCGACGACGCTCGACTCGATCGGGCCGATCGCGCCGACCGTCGCCTGCTGCGCGGCGGTCGACTCGGTGCTGTCCGGCGAGCCGACGCACCCGGTGCTGCAGCGCCCGGCGCGCGGCCTGCGGTTCGCGGTGCCGCGGCGCTACGTCTGGAACGACGTCGACACCGACGTGGGTCGCGCGCTCGACGGTGCCCGCGCGCGGCTCGCGGCCGCCGGCGCGGAGCTCGTCGACGTCGAGTGCGCCGAGCTCGACGAGCTTCCCGAGATCAACGCCAAGGGCGGCTTCGCCTCGCACGAAGCGTTCCGCTGGCATGCGCCCCTGATCGAGCGCGCCCGCGCGGGCTACGACCCGAGGGTGCTGGTACGGATCCTGCGCGGCGCCGAGAGCACCGAGCGGGATCTCGCGACGCTCAAGGCGCGGCGCGGCGAGTTCCAGCGCCGGCTCGTGCGCTCGCTGGAAGGGTTCGATGCGCTGTGGCTGCCGACCATACCGATCGTCCCGCCGCCGATCGCGGGCCTGGCGGCGAGCGACGAGGACTACGCGCGCGCGAACTTTCTCGTGCTGCGCAACCCGAGCATCGCGAACTTCTTCGACGGCTGCTCGATCAGCCTGCCCTGCCACGCCCCGGACGCTGCGCCGGTCGGGCTGATGCTGATCGGACGGCCGGGCGAGGATCGCCGCCTGCTCGAGGTCGCGCAGGCGATCGCGCCCATCGTGCGCCCGGCCGCCTAGCGGCGGGCGCGAGGAGGCAACCATGCTGAGGACCGGAAGCGAGCACCTCGAGTCGCTGCGCGACGGACGGATCGTGTACATCGGCGACGAGCGCGTGTCGGACGTGACCGCGCACCCGGCGTTCCGCAACGCGGCGCGGACCGTCGCCGCGCTCTACGACATGAAGGCCGACCCGGCCAACCGCGACCTCATGACCTACGAGGAGGACGGCGGCCGGCATTCGATCTACTTCCTGCGGGCGAAGACCCGCGACGACCTGCAGCGGCGCATGCTCGCCCACCGCAAGATCGCCGACCAGACCTACGGCATGTTCGGCCGCTCGCCGGACCACGTGGCGAGCTTCGTGACCGGGATGGCGATGAAGCCCGACGCGCTCGCGCCGCCGTGCGGGTACGGCGACAACCTGGTCGCCTACTACCGCCACATCCGCGACACCGACAAGTACGTCGTGTACGCGGTCCTGCCGCCGCAGGCCGCGCGCAACCCCGAGTTCTACCAGCGCCAGAACCTGCCGATCCCGACGCTGAGCGTGGTGCGCGAGGAGGACGACGGCGTCGTGATCTCGGGGATGAAGATGCTCGCGACCGGCGCGGTGTTCGCGAACGAGATCTGGATCGGCAACGTGCTGCCGCTCGCGCCCGACCAGCGCAAGCAGGCGATCACCTGCTCGATCCCGTGCAACGCGCCGGGGCTCAGCCTGTGGTCGCGCAAGCCCTTCGAGCGCGAGGCGCGGAACGAGTTCGACTCGCCGCTCGCGTACCGCTACGACGAGACCGACAGCATGGTGATGTGCGAGAACGTCAAGGTGCCGTGGGAGCGCGTGTTCGTGAACGACGACGCGATCCTGTCGCGCGAGATCTACATCAAGACGCCGAGCCACTGCTACGGCAACCACCAGTCGAACGTGCGCTTCTGGTCGAAGATGCGGCTGCTGCTCGGACTGTGCAGCGAGATCGCGCACGCGACCGGCGCGGCGGAGGTGCCGGCGGTGCGCGAGGTGCTGGGCAGGATGTCGGCGGTGGAGGGCGCGATCGCCGGCATGGTGAACGGCCAGATCAACGCCTTCGAGAGCTGGCCCCCCGGGTGGGCGTGCTTCAACCGCCGCATGATGTATGCGGCGCTCGAGTGGTGCACCCAGAACCACTCCTCGTTCATCGAGGTGCTGCGCGAGCTCTGCGGCGGCGGCGTGTTCCAGATGCCCGCCGACATCACGGTGATGCACGACAAGCAGCTCGCCGGCCAGTTCCAGGCGTACTTCCAGACGCCGCAGATGGACGCGGTGCGGCGCATGAAGCTCTTCAAGCTCGCCTGGGACCTGGTGGGCTCGGAGTTCGCCGGGCGGCATCTGCAGTACGAGAAGTTCTATGCCGGCGCCTCGTTCATCGTGCGCAACCACGCGTTCCGCGAGACGCCGTGGGACGAGTTCCACGGGATCGTCGACGACCTCATGGCGAGCTACGACGTGCCCGAGCGGCGCGCGTCGTAGCCGGGAAAAGGAGACGGCAATGGCCGACATCGTCCTCTACGACGCCGCGAACAGCCCGTGCGGGCGGCGGGTGCGGATGTGCCTCATCGAGAAGGGCGTGCCGTTCGAGATCCGCTGGCTCGCGCTCGGCCTGATGGACCAGAAGCAGCCCTGGTACCTCAAGCTCAACCCGAACGGGCTCGTGCCCACGCTCGCGCACGGCGAGCGGGTGGTGTACGAATCCAACGTCATCAACGAGTACCTCGAATCGGTGTTCCCCGAACCGCCGCTCGTGCCGAAGGACCCGTACCTCCAGGCGCAGATGCGGATGTGGATGGCCTTCGAGCTCGAATGGGCGAAGCCGTTCCGCGACGCGATCTACGAGACCGCGAGCAAGCGGCGCCTCCAGGACACCGGGATGACGCCGGAGCAGCTCAGGGACGAGGTCACCAAGCGCACCGCCAATCCCTACTACCTCAAGTTCGCCACCCGCGTGCTGACCACGCCGAAGGACGCGGAGCTGATCGCCGACCGCCACCAGGTGCTGCTCGAGAAGATGCAGCTGATGGAGGAGCGCCTCGCCGACGGCCGCAAGTGGCTCCTCGGCGACGCGTTCTCGCTCGCCGACATCGCGCTCGCGCCGCGCACCGAGATGTTTCCGGTCATCGAGCTCGCCGACCTCTACCAGCGGTTCCCGCGGATCGGCGCGCTCATGGAGCGGGTGCGGGCCCGGCCGAGCTGGCAGAAGTCGGCGATCCTGCCCGAGAAGGGCGAGTCCGCGCGCCGGATCGCCGCGTAACGCCCGGCGCCCGCGCGGCCGTCCCCGCCGCGCTCGCTTCCATGCGGTGAAGCGCGGCAGTAGCATTGGGCCGATCTTCACCACCGGACACCGGAATGAGCGACCCCGCGGAAACCCTGACGCCGCAGCGCCTCCGCCAGGCGTTCGGCACGTTCGCGACCGGCATCGCCGTCATCGGCGCGCGCGCCGGCGACGGCTCGCTCGTCGGCATGACCGCGAACTCGTTCGGGTCGGTGTCGCTCGACCCGCCGCTCGTGATGTTCTGCCCGGCGCGCTCCGCCCGGGCGTTCGAGGTGTACGCGACGGCGCGCTTCTTCTCGGCGAGCGTGCTGCGGCGGGACAGCCGCGGCGTCTCGGAGCGGTTCGCGCAGGCCGGCGTCGGGAAGTGGCAGGGCGTGAGGCACCGGATCGGTGAGACCGGGGTGCCGCTGCTCGAGGGGGCGCTCGCGACCTTCGAGTGCGAGGTCGAGACGCGCCATGCTGCGGGCGACCACGCGATCGTCCTCGGCCGCGTTCTCAGCGTCGACGTTCCGGAGCACGCCGAGCCGCTCGTGTTCTTCCGCAGCCACTACCGCGAGCTCTCGCCCCTCGGCGGCGCCGACTACGCGACGTTCCTCGAGTGGGGGCTCTGAGCGCGATCGTGGCCGGTCAAGCGCGGGTGCGGCGCCGGCTCTCGTAGGCCGCGATCGCGGCGCCGCTCGCGACGATCGCGGCGATCCCGACGAGCGTCACGGCGTCCGGAAACTGCCCGAAGAAGATCCAGCCCGAGGCCGTCGCCATCACGATGTGGCAGTAGATGAGCGGCGCGATGAACGACGCCGGCGCTAGGCGGTAGGCGCGGATGAGCAGCAGATGGCTCACCGAGCCGGTGACGCCGAACGACACGAAGAGCAGGCTCTGCCAGGCATCCGGCCAATGGTCCGGCAGGCCGAGCGGCAGCAGCACCGTCGTACCGACGGTTCCCACCAGCGCCGAGTAGAACACCGTCGCGATCGGGTGCTCGGTCAGCGCGAGCTTGCGGGTCGCGAGCTGGAAGGCGGCGTTGCAGACCAGGGTCGCGAGCGCGAACGCGACGCCGAGGACCGCCAGCCCCGCGCCGGGCCGCACGACGATCAGCATGCCGGCGAACCCGGCGATCGCCGCCGCCCAGCGGGCCCAGCCGACGCGCTCGCCGAGCAGCGGGCCGGCGAGCACCAGGATGAGCAAAGGCGCGACGAAGCTGATCGCGACCGCTTCGGCCTGCGGCAGATGCTTCAAGGCGGCGAACAGGAACGTGGCGAACCCGATCAGCGTGAGCCCGCGCACGATCTGCAGCCGCGGCCGCGCGGTCGCGAGCAGGCCGGGCTTCCAGACGAGGGCGACGTAGCCGGCCATGAACAGCAGGTGGAAGAGGTACCGCGCCCAGCTGACCGTGAGCACGGGGAAGTCCTGGACGAGGTACTTGCCGGTCGCGTCGACCAGGTTGAAGAACACCTGGGCCGACAGAAAGAGCAGCGCCGCCTTGAGGAGCGCGAGCGGGCGTGCGGAGACGTCGGCCGGCGGCATGCAGGGAACCGGCGGAGGGTAGCAGAGCCCTCCGGCCGGCGGCTGCCGCCGCGCTAGCCGCGCCGCGGGCGGTCGAAGTGGACGCGGCGCGCGGGCGCGCGTGCGAGCCCGCGCCGCGGGCTCACGCCCGGTTCTCGAGGTAGGCGATGACCTCGTCCGCGCCCGGGGCGGAGTCGGGCAGGAAGACCGCCTCTTCGGCGGCGGCGGGATAGTGCTGGGCGAGCTCGCTGATCAGGCCGTCGACCGACTCGACGTCGAACGTGGCCGAGCCGAGCGACTGGTTCTCGGCGCTCAGCAGCGGCGACACCGCGCCGGCGAACCGGTCCCATTTCTGCATGTCGGAGAACACCAGCACCAGCTCGCCCGCGGTCGTGCTGACCGAGAAGAGGCCGAGCGGCTCGTTGTCCTCGTCGCACGTCACCGGGATGACGAAGCGCATACATCCTCCTTTCCTGGCACGGCAGCGCGGTCCCGGGCTTTGCGCCCGAGGCGCCGCACGTCCGCGTTGGAGGCGACGCGGCCGACGGCGTTCCCGGGTTTTTCGCTCGGGCACTGGAATCGGCGCGCCCGTGTCACCGGCCCCCGACGCCGCCCGGCGGGCATCCGGGCACCCCCGTACGACGCCGCCCGGCGGACGGCTACAATCGCCACAGCCCCACGGGGCGCAGGCCGCGGGGCATCCGCAGGACACGCGAACAGGAGCTTTCGGCATGGAACTCAAGGCGATCGGCGTCGTCGGCGCCGGGACCATGGGGAACGGCATCGCGCAGGCGTTCGCGGTCGCCGGGTTCCCCGTCACGATGACCGACATCGGGCAGCCGCAGCTCGAGCGCGGGCTGAAGACGGTCGACGCGAGCCTCGACCGGCTGGTGAAGAAGGAGAAGATGACCGCCGCGGACAAGGCGGCGGCGCTCGGCCGCATCCGGACGGCGACCGACCCGGCGGCGCTCACGGACTGCGATCTCGTGATCGAGGCGGCGACCGAGAATCTCGAGCTCAAGCTGAAGCTCTTCGCGCAGGTCGACGGGGCGGCGAAGCCCGACGCGCTGCTCGCGACCAACACCTCGTCGATCTCGATCACCCGGCTCGCCGCGGCCACGCGGCGCCCGGACAGGGTCATCGGGATGCACTTCTTCAATCCGGTGCCGGTGATGCAGCTCGTGGAGCTCATCCGCGGGCTCGCGACCTCGGACGCGACCTACGCCGCGGCCGCGGCCGTCGCCAAGGCGATCGGCAAGCATCCGGTCAAGGTGAAGAACTCGCCCGGGTTCGTCGTGAACCGCATGCTCTGCCCGATGCTGAACGAGGCGATCTTCGCGCTCGGCGAGGGGCTCGCGACCGCGGCCGAGATCGACGCGGCGATGAAGCTCGGCTGCAATCACCCGATCGGCCCGCTCGCCCTCTGCGATCTGATCGGGCTCGACGTCCAGCTCGCGGTGATGGGCGTGCTGTTCGAGGGCTTCAAGGATCCGAAGTACCGGCCGGCACCGCTGCTCGTCGAGATGGTCGAGGCGGGCTATCTCGGGCGGAAGACCGGCCGGGGCTTCTTCACCTACTAGCGCCGCGAGGAGGTGCCATGCGCGCCGCGCAACGTCTCTCGATCGTGGTCGCCGGGGTTGTCGCCGCCGCCGTCGGCGGGGCAGCGGCGGCCCAGCCCGCCGGCGTCTACCCCAGCCGCACCGTGCAGATCGTCGTCCCGTACACGCCCGGGACCGGCGCGGACATCCTGTCGCGCACCCTGGGCGCGCGGCTCGCGGAGCGCTGGAAGGTCGGCGTCGTCACCGACAACCGCGCCGGCGCGACCGGCAATATCGGCGCCGAGTTCATCGCCAAGAGCGCGCCCGACGGCCACACCCTGCTCTTCACCGCGACCTCGTTCGGCACCAATCCCGCGATCCACGCCAGGCTGCCGTTCGACCCGGTGCGGAGCTTCACGCCGGTCGCGCTCGTGGCGACGAGCGGGCTCGCGTTGCTCGTGAATCCGCAGCTGCCGGCGCAGTCGTTGCGCGAATTCCTCGAGCTCGCGCGACAGCATCCGGGGAAGTTCTACTACGCCTCGCCGGGCAACGGCGGCCCGCAGCATCTCGCGATGGAGCTGCTCAAGCAGGAGACGGGCATCGATCTGGTGCACGTCCCGTACAAGGGCATGGGCGGCGCGCTCAACGATCTGGTGGGCGGGCACGTCCAGGCGGCGATCGTGGCCCTGCAGACCGCGGCCCCGCACGCGCAGAGCGGGAAGCTCCGCATGCTCGCGGTCATGAGCGCGGAGCGCTCGCCGGCGTTCGCCGATGTGCCGACCCTGCGGGAGCTCGGCTTCCCCAACCTCGAGGTCGAGACGTGGTACGGGCTGTTCGCGCCGGCCGGGACGCCCGCCGAGATCGTGGCGGCGTTCAACGCCGAGACGAACGCGCTCCTCGCCCAGCCCGACCTGCGCGAGGCGCTCGCCAGGCAGGGCATGGTCGCGGTCGGCGGTCCGCCCGAGCGGCTCGGGCAGCTGCTGCGGCGGGAGCTCGCGCGGTGGTCGCGGGTGGTCGCGGCCGCCGGCATCAAGGCCGATTGAACGGCGGCCGGGGAAGGCCATGGGGCCGATCGAAGATCTCGCGTGCGCCTACCGCGTCCTCGCGGAGCACGGCGTGATCGACGCGTACGGGCACGTGAGCGTGCGCTCGGAGCGGGATTCCGGCCGCTACTTCCTCGCCCGGTCGCTCGCACCGGAGCTCGTGACCGAGGCCGACATCATGGAATACGACCTCGACAGCACGCCCGTGGATGCGCGCGGCCGGGAGTCGGTGCGCGAGCGGTTCATCCACGGCGAGATCTACCGCGCGCGGCCGGGAGTGCAGGCGGTGGTCCACAACCATTCGCCGGCGGTGATCCCGTTCGGCGTGACCAGCGCCGCGCTGCGCCCGATCTTCCACATGGCCGCCTTCGTCGGCCAGGGCGTCCCGACGTTCGAGATCCGCGACGCCGAGGCGGGCACGGATCTCCTCGTCAAGACGCCGTACCTCGGCCAGGCGCTCGCCCGAACGCTGGGCAAGCATCCGGCCGCGCTGATGCGCGGGCACGGCGCCGTAGTGGTGGGCGAGAACCTGCCGCGCGCCGTCGGGCGCAGCATCTATCTCGAGATCAACGCCCGCCTGCAGGCGCAGGCGATGGCGATCGCGGGCGCCTCCGGAAAGATCGTCTACCTCGACGAGCGCGAGGTCGCGGCCTCGACCCCGGTCCAGGACTACGGGCGCGCCTGGCACCTGTGGCGGTCCAAGGCGCTGGCGCGGATCCGAGCGGAGACGTAGCGCAGGCGGGAGGGCGACCGGCGCGCCGCGGCGCAGTCCGCAGGGCGTGGGCGGCGGGAACGATCGGGTACAATCCGCGCCTCGCGCGACCCCGGCGGCGGAATCGGCGGCGCGCACTCTAAGCCCCCTGGCGCCCCCACCCGGCCGGGGGGTTTGCGCGTCCACAGGAGGGCGACATGGCGGAGCGGCTCGACACCTTTCCACGGCTGCTGCTGCATCACGCACGGGTTCGGGCGGAGAGCCCGGCGATCCGCGAGAAGGATCTCGGCATCTGGCAGAGCTCCACGTGGTCGCAGGTCGCCGCCGAGGTGCGCGCGCTCGCCTGCGGGCTCGCCGCGCAAGGCTTCCAGCGCGGGATGAACCTCGCGATCATCGGCGCCAACCGCCCGCGGATCTACTGGGCCGTCGCGGCCGCGCAGTGCCTCGGCGGGGTGCCGGTGCCCCTGTACCAGGACGCGGTCGCGGCGGAGATGGTCTTCGTCTTCCAAAACGCCGAGATCGAGTACGCGGTCGTCGAGGACCAGGAGCAGGTCGACAAGCTGATCGAGATCCTGCCCCAGTGCCCGAAGCTCAAGCACATCTACTTCGACGACCCGCGCGGCTTGCGCCACTACACGCAAACCGAGCTGCTGAGCTACGAGCAGCTGCAGGCGCTCGGGCGCGAGTTCGATGCCCGCAAGCCCGAGTTCTTCCTCGCCGAGGTCGAGAAGGGCGAGGCCACGGACATCGCCGCGATGTTCTTCACCTCCGGGACGACCGGCCACCCGAAGGGCGTGGTGCTCACGCACCAGAGCCTGATCGCGGCCGGACGGACCGGCGCCGAGATGGAAGGCCTCACTCCGGACGAGGAGGTGCTCGCCTATCTGCCGCCGGCGTGGATCGGGCAGAACATCTTCTCCTACACGCAGCCGCTCGTCGTGGGGTTCTGCGTGTCCTGCCCCGAATCGGCCGCGACGGTGATGACCGACATGCGCGAGATCGGGCCGACCTACTACTTCGCGCCGCCCGCGGTGCTCGAGGGCCTGCTCACCCAAGTGACCATCCGCATGGAGGACGCGGGCTGGCTGAAGCGGCAGATGTACCACTACTTCATGGGCCTCGCGCGCCGCGTCGGCGCCAAGATCCTGGAAGCGAAGGAGCCGGTCGGGATCGTCGACCGGTGCCTCTACTGGGTCGGCGACCTGCTCATGTACGGGCCGCTGCGCAACGTCCTCGGCATGAGCCGGGTGAAGCTCGCCTACACCGCCGGCGAGGCGATCGGCCCCGATCTGTTCGTGTTCTACCGCGCGATCGGGATCAACCTGAAGCAGCTCTACGGGTCCACCGAGACCTCGGTGTTCGTCTGCGTGCAACCCAACGGCCAGGTGAAGGTCGACACCGTGGGACCGCCGGTGAAGGGCGTCGAGATCAAGGTGACCGACGCCGGCGAGATCCTCATCCGCTCGCCCGGGCTCTTTCAGGCCTATTACCGCAACCCCGAGGCCACCGCGGAGGCCAAGACCAACGACGGCTGGTTCCACACCGGCGATGCCGGCTACCTCGACCAGGATGGCCACCTGAAGATCATCGACCGCGCGAAGGACGTCGGCAAGCTCAAAGACGGTACGCTGTTCGCGCCGAAGTACCTCGAGAACAAGCTCAAGTTCTTTCCCTACATCCGCGAGGCGGTCGCGTTCGGGCACGAGCGCGACATGGTCTGCGCGTTCATCAACATCGACTTCGACGCGGTCGGCAACTGGGCGGAGCGGCGCAACCTCGCGTACTCCGGCTACACCGATCTCGCGGCGCAAGACGTGGTCTACGAACTCGTCCGCGAGTGCATCGAGAAGGTCAATGCCGACCTCGCCGCCGACCCGAAGCTCGCCGGGTCGCAGATCCACCGGTTCCTGATCCTGCACAAGGAGCTCGACCCCGACGACGGCGAGATCACCCGCTCGCGGAAGGTGCGCCGGCGCTTCGTTGCCGAGAAGTACAAGACGCCGATCGACGCGCTCTACAGCGGCAAGCGCGACTGCTACGTCGAGACCCAGGTGAAGTTCGAGGACGGCCGCTCCGGCACGATCTCCGCGACGCTGAGGATCGAGGACGCGAAGACCTTCCCCGCCGCCGCGGCGCGCAAGGCGGCCTGAAAAAGCCGACGCAAAGGCGGGAAGGACGCAAAGGAGCGCAAAGAATGACGTGCTTCCTTTGCGCTCCTCCGCGTCCTCTGCGTCTTTGCGGCGAGGTCTAGAAGCGATGCAGCCCGAACGCAAGATCGGCGCGCCGATCCTGGTCGTCAAGGGCGTCTCGCTGTCGTTCGGCGGCGTGCGGGCGCTGCAGGACGTCTCGTTCGACGTCCGCGAGCACGAGGTGCGCGCGATCATCGGTCCGAACGGCGCCGGCAAGAGCTCGATGCTGAACGTCATCAACGGCGTGTATCACCCGCAGCAGGGGACCATCACGTTCAAGGGCCGGACCCGGTCCGACATGAACAGCCACGAGGCGGCGGCGATGGGGATCGCCCGCACCTTCCAGAACATCGCGCTCTTCAAGGGCATGACGGTCCTCGACAACATCATGACCGGCCGCAACCTGAAGATGCGGACCAACTTCCTGCAGCAGGCGCTGTGGATCGGGCCGGCGAAGCGCGAGGAGCTCGAGCACCGGCGCAAAGTGGAGGAGGTCGTCGACTTCCTCGAGATCCAGCACGTCCGCAAGACCCCGGTCGGGCGGCTGCCGTACGGGCTGCAGAAGCGGGTGGAGCTCGCGCGCGCGCTCGCGGCCGAGCCCGAGGTGCTGCTCCTCGACGAGCCGATGGCGGGGATGAACATCGAGGAGAAGCAGGACATGTGCCGCTTCATCCTCGACGTGAACGACCAGTACGGAACGACGATCGTGCTGATCGAGCACGACATGGGGGTGGTGATGGACATCTCGGACCGGGTCGTGGTGCTCGATTACGGGCGCAAGATCGCCGACGGCACGCCCGACGAGGTGCGGGGCGACCAGAAGGTGATCGACGCTTATCTGGGTGTCACCCACTGAAAAGCGAACGCAAAGACGCAAAGGGAGCGCAAAGGCCGCAAAGATTCTCTCTGCGTCCTTTGCGGTTCTCTGCGCCGTTGCGGTGAAGGGGGCTTGAAATGGAATTCGCGTTCTTCATCGAGGTGCTGGCGGGAGGGCTGCTCGCGGGCGTGATGTACTCGCTCGTCGCCCTCGGGTTCGTCCTGATCTACAAGGCCTCGGGCGTGTTCAACTTCGCGCAGGGGGCGATGGTGTTCTTCGCCGCGCTCACCTTCGTGAGCCTCGTCGAGCGCGGCTGGAACTTCTGGCTCGCGCTGGTCGTCACGCTCGCGGTGATGGTGGTGCTCGGGCTCGCCACCGAGAAAGTCGTGCTCCGCCCGCTGGTCAACCAGCCGCCGATCACGCTCTTCATGGCGACCATCGGCCTCACCTTCGTGCTCGAGGGCCTGTCGCAGCTGGTCTGGGGCTCGCAACCGCACGGCCTCGAGCTGCGTATCCCCGACGTGCCGCTCGAGTGGCTGTCGCAGAAGGCGAACATCAACATCAGCCAGTTCGATCTGTTCGCCGCCGCGGTCGCCGGGATCCTGGTCGCGGTGCTGGCGGTGTTCTTCCAGAAGACCCGCATCGGCCGCGCGCTGCGCGCGGTGGCCGACGATCACCAGGCCGCGCTCGCCGTCGGCATCCCGCTGAAGACGATCTGGGGCATCGTCTGGGCGGTGGCGGGCTTCGTCGCGCTCGTGGCGGGGCTGATGTGGGGCGTGCGCAACGGCGTGCAATACGCGCTGACGTTCGTCGCGCTCAAGGCGCTGCCGGTGCTGATCCTCGGCGGCTTCGAGTCGATCGCCGGCGCGATCGTCGGCGGGCTCATCATCGGCGCCTCCGAGAAGCTCGCCGAGGTGTACTTCGGCCCGTTCGTCGGCGGCGGGATCGAGGGCTGGTTCGCCTACGTCGTGGCGCTGATCTTCCTGCTGTTCCGGCCCGAAGGGCTGTTCGGCGAGAAGATCATCGAGCGGGTATAGCGGAGTCGCAATCATGCTCTATCGCGAGGCGGGACAGTTCAAGACCAGCTACGGCGCCGACCAGCAGATCTTCCCGATCCTGCAGGACCGGATCGGCGTGATCGCGGTGCTCGTGCTGGCGTTCGTCGTCGTGCCGCTCGTCGCCGACCAGTATTGGCTCTCGGCGATCCTCACGCCGTTCCTCATCTTCTCGCTCGCCGCGCTCGGCCTGAACATCCTCACCGGCTACGCCGGGCAGCTCTCGCTCGGCACCGCGGCGTTCATGGCGGTCGGCGCGTTCATGGCCTACAACTTCGAGCTCCGGCTCCCCGGCAGCCATTTCCTGGTGTCGTTCATCCTCGCCGGCCTGTGCGCCGCGCTGGTCGGCGTCGTGTTCGGGCTGCCGAGCCTGCGCATCAAGGGCTTCTACCTCGCGGTGGCGACGCTCGCCTGCCAGTTCTTCGTGCTGTGGGTGCTGCAGCGGGTGGGGTGGTTCTCGAACTACAGCTCGTCCGGGGTCATCACCGCGCAGAAGATCGTCGTCCTCGGCTACGCGATGGACAGCCCGGTCGACAAGTACCTGGTGACCCTCACCGTCGTCGTCGTGCTCGCGCTGCTCGCGAAGAATCTGGTCCGCAGCGAGACCGGGCGCGCGTTCATGGCGGTCCGCGACATGGACGTCGCGGCGGGAGTGATCGGCATCCGGCTGATGCACACGAAGCTCCTCGCGTTCGCGATCAGCTCGTTCTACTGCGGCGTCGCCGGCGCGCTGTACGCGTTCACCTATCTCGGCACGGTGGAGCCGGAGGCGTTCACCCTCGACCTCTCGTTCCGGGTGCTGTTCATGATCATCATCGGCGGCGTGGGCTCGATCCTCGGGTCGTTCCTCGGCGCCGGGTTCATCACGCTGTTCCCGATCTTCCTGAGCCTGGTGTCGCAGACGATCTCGCACGCCACCGGCGTGGAGATCTCGCACGCGATCGTCTCGAACCTGGAGACGATCATCTTCGGCGCGCTGATCATCTTCTTCCTGATCGTCGAGCCGCACGGGCTCGCGCGGCTGTGGCAGATCGCGAAGGAGAAGCTGCGGCTCTGGCCGTTCCCTCACTAGCGCGCAGCGCTCACGACGTTCCTTCCGGGAGAGGCTGGGGTGAGGTGTAGCACCTCATTCGCGCGCGGGGGCCGGGTCGCGCACGCGCCCCGGGGCGGGGGTTCGCCGCCGCACGCTGAGCGCGGCGGACGCGTTACGCTTTGATCATCCAGAGGATTAGCGTATATTTACCGGTCAGCACAAGCCATAACACCTACAACCAGGGAAACTGGGGGGCCCTTCATCTTGAGGAGATCAGCGATGTTGCAGCAACTTCGGAAAGGCGTCGGCAAGCCGACCGCAGCCCTGTTCGCGGCCGCGGGACTCGCGGTGGCCGCCACCGGTGCGCACGCCCAGCAGGAGCAGTTCATTCCCGCCAACTTCTACTGGGTCGGACCCTACGCCCCCGGCGGGTCGGGGTTCGGCGGCGGGATGATCGACTACTTCGCCATGCTGAACGCGCGCGACGGCGGGATCAACGGCGTCAAGCTCACCTGGGAGAAGTGCGAGACCGAGTACAACAACGCCCGCGGCGTCGAGTGCTACGAGCGCTCCAAGAACAAGGGTCCGACCGGGGCGACCGTGATCCACCCGCTGTCGACCGGGATCACCTACTCGCTGATCGAGAAGGCGACCGCGGACAAGATCCCGGTCATCTCGATGGGCTACGGCCGCACCGACGCGAGCGACGGGCGCATCTTCCCGTACGTCTTCCCGCTGATCACGAACTACTGGTCGCAGAACACCGCCAAGATCAAGTTCATCGGCATGCGCGAAGGCGGGATGGACAAGCTCAAGGGCAAGAAGATCGTGAACCTCTATCACGAC
>Ga0187892_10001255_pt1 | contig 59172 bp, 39 predicted proteins | sample MA1701073metaG_FD_139345 | JGI IMG/M metagenome (GOLD analysis project Ga0187892, IMG submission 139345) | Bio-ooze microbial communities from a basaltic lava cave in the Kipuka Kanohina Cave System on the Island of Hawaii, USA - MA170107-3 metaG ...
AGAGTTCAGAGTTCAAAGCCAAGAGTTCAGAGTTCAAAGCCAAGAGTTCAGAGTTCAAAGCCAAGAGTTCAGAGTTCAAAGCCAAGAGTTCAGAGTTCAAAGCCAAGAGTTCAGAGTTCAAAGACCCGCGCCGACATGATTCTCCGCGCCCGGTTCGTTGCTCCGCTGGATGGCCCGGTCATCGAGAACGGCGCGCTGGCGGTTCGCGCGGAGCGGATCGAATTAGTGGGGAAGCTGGCCGAAGCCCGGCGGCGCGCATCCGAAGCCACGGTGATCGATGTCGGCGACGTTGTCCTGCTGGCCGGGTTTGTCAATGCGCACACGCACCTTGAGCTCTCGCATCTTCGAGGGCGCGTCAAGCCGCGTTCCGCCGCGGAATTGCCGGATACCTCGAATCCGCCGCTGATCGACTGGCTCAGGCGTCTGATGGGCATTGCTCCGGCCAGCGATGACGTGGCGACGGTCGAAGCATCAGTCCGCGACGGCTTGGCGGCGTCGCTGGCGGCCGGCGTCACGACCATTGGTGACATCACGCGGCTGCCGGCGGTGACGCGGCCGATTCTGACTCGCGGGCCGATCCGCGTCGTGTCGTTCGGTGAAGTGATCGCCATCGGGAATCGCCGCCATCTGCTCGAACCGCGCTTGGCGGCCGCGGTCGACTCGACACATCGATCTGACACCCTGTCGGTCGCGCTCTCGCCGCATTCAGCCTACACGGTCGAGCCGGATGGCCTGAAACGCTGCGCGAAGGCGGCGACGGAACGTGGGCTACGCGTCTGTATTCACGTGGCCGAGTCCCGCGAAGAGGAAGAGTTCACACTCACCGCTTCCGGAGCGTTTCGGTCGTACCTGGCCGGGCTGGGCGTCTGGGATGATGCCGTTCCGGCTTCGGGTCAGATGCCGATCGAGCTGCTCGACGGGTGCGGGCTGCTCACGTCGGCGACGCTGCTGGCGCACGCGAACTATGTCACAGAATCCGACATCGATTTGCTGGCGGAACGACGCGCACACGTCGCGTACTGCCCGCGGACGCATTCAGCGTTCGGGCATGAGCCACACCCGTGGTTGAAGCTGGCGGCGCGCGACGTCCACGTGTGCCTGGGCACCGACAGCCTCGCGTCGAACCCGAGTCTGTCGATTCTGGACGAGCTGCGCTTCCTTCACGCGTGCGACCCGTCTCTGCAAAAGGATCACCGATTCCTGGCCATCGGTTCGCTCCGCGGCGCCGCGGCCCTGGGGTTGGATCATATAATCGGGACGCTGACTGCCGGAAAACTGGCTGACATCGTGTCCATCCCGCTGGAAACTGGCGGCAGCGCGGACCCGCTGATCAACATTCTAGAATCCCACCGGCAACCATCGGCGGTTTGGATCGGCGGGCGACGCGTCGCGTAGGCGTGGGGCCGCTTTACGCACGGCCGGCGACTGGCCACAATCCGCGGCATGACTACGAACCGCTGGCGAACATCCGTGCTTCCGGTCGCGGCTTCGTGCTTGGTGGTGACGGCGGCCGCGGCCAAGGAGACGCACTTCGAGGAGGTCAAGTTCCGGCTGGTCAGCGAGCACATTCGCTGCACGCACTGCCACGCCGGGCGCGAAGATCCCGAGCTGACGGCGTACGGCCGCAAGATCTCCGATTTGGGCAAAGACAAGACGGTTCAGGAGCGGGTCAAGGAGCTGGAGGCCGAAGTCGCGGTCACCGCGTCCGAGGAGGAACGGGAAGCGGCCAAAGCACACACCGACGTCGATGCCGACGGCGTGGCCAACTGGATCGAGATCCTCACCGGCCGCGACCCGTCGGCCGCGGAAGACTCGCAACAGCCCGCCGCTGGCTTTCCGACAGTCGAGCGCGTGACGACGTTCGTCCAGTGCACCATCTGTCACATCCGGGTGGATGCGGTGGCCGGGCCGGGCAAGTCACGGGCGCCGCACAACCCGTTTGGGAAGACACTGACCGAGTTCGACGCCAAGGGCAAGCGGCTGCGCGGCAGGGCCATCGAGAAGGCCGATGCCGAAGATGTCGATTTTGCGCAGCGGCTCGACGTCATTGCCAAGGAAGATGCCGACTTGGACAGTGCTTTCAACTGGGACGAGATTAGCTCGCTGCACAGTCCGTTCGACAAGACTGACCGGCCCACGCTGGCTGAAACGAAGGCCCTGCGGCAGAACCAGGCCGACCGCCGCAAGAACGACGAGGGCTTCGGCCAAATCCACAAGCTGCCGCATAGGCCGAGGCGGCCGAGGTAGGCGTCGCTTGGCCCCGATCGCCACGGCTGGTTACGAGGCAGACGAGGGTGGACGATCGATCGCGTGAGAAACGAGCTTCGTTAAGCGTGCTCGCCGGCGAGGGATGCGCCAACGGCGCGCCGCGACTCGAGCCGCCGTCGTTTGACGCGGCGCTGGCCGATTCACGACCGTCGCGCGCCGCACGCACCGGCCGGTCACGTCCGCCCGTACAGGTACTCGCTGAGGTGCTCGACGGCGTGTTCGCAGGACGACATGCGCCAGGCCATGATGTCGCCGCTTGAGATGATGCCGAGCAGGGCGCCATCCTCGACCACCGGCAGGTGCCGCAGCCGCATGTTGGTCATCAGCCGCTGACACTCGTCGAGGGGCGTGTCGGTCCGGACGGTGGCGATGGGCGAGGTCATCACGTCGGCGACGCGCGTCGTGCGCACGTCCCGGTCGGCGGCCACGACGCGGTTCATCAGGTCGCGTTCGGTGAAGATGCCGATCGGCGTGTTACGCTCGGTGACGACCAGGCCGCCGATGTGCCGGGCGTGCATCATTCGGGCGGCCTCTACCACCGTGGCCTCTTTCGAGATCACCGCCACGTCTCGTCCCTTGTGTTCGAGGATGTCGCTCACTTTGACCATAAGCTGCTCCTGGCCTGCGCGACGCAGACCCACCCAGCCGTTCGCCCGAGGGAGATGTCGTCATGCTATTGTTGCACGAAAATCGGTCCGAAGCAACCAAAAACGGCCGCCGTGTCACTCGGGCGGAGCGATGTCGCCGGTGGGACGCCGGCGGTCCACAACACCGGCGCTGTCGTCGCCATCGGGTCGAAGTCCGCGGGCTCAGTACCGCAACGACATGATGGCGTGGATCGCTCCAAGCACGAGCAGTGCCAGGCCGAGCGGGACGTGGACGAGCAACCAGCCGTGCAGCCAACGGTGCAGACGCTGCTGGACCTCGATCTGGCGGCGCTCTTCGCAAATCTCGTGCAGCCGGTCGAGAACGGTGTGGAAATCGCCGGCCAGCACGACGTACATCTGGCTAAACATCGTCTCCAACATGCTGTGAACGTTTCCACGGCGGTGCTTCTCGCCCAGCAGAAACGGGCGGACCTGATGCTGATAGAATTCCAGCAGCCGCTCCGAGCCGGGGGCCGGTTCGGTGGCGATGGTCATGGACTTGGCCACGGCGGCGTGGTGCAGCAGCGCCGGACCAGTCAGGAGTCCCGAATCGCGATCGGATTGCGATTGGGGTCCCCGCGAGCGGCCCTCGCCGCTGAACTCGTTGGCGCGGATCGGCTGTCGGTGCTCCTCGATGACCGGTCCACAGACCGAGCCGACCAGGTCATCGGCAAAGCGGCGGCGTTGAGACAAGAAGTTCGGGATGTTCTCGAAGCTCACCTCCAGCGGCACCCGGTCGAGCATGGAGCGCGGCAGGATGTTCTGCAGGATCAGCCCGAAGGCGCCGCTGGCGATCACGATTAGCAGTAGAAGCATCAAGATGACGGACAGTTCGCCGCCCATGCGGAAGGCGGAGTGATACAGGACTAGGGGCAGCGTGAGCAGCCCGAGCCAGATGTGCGCTCGCGTCCAGGACTGCGCTCGGCCGATGCGCCAGGTCGGAAAACGCTTGCGGACGGCGAGTAAGCCGGCGAACAGCATCAGGGCATAGGCGGCGATTCCAAAGCCTAACCCGGCCCACGTGCCGCCCGAGGGTGGCGCGTGACCGGTGATCGCGAACCACATATAGGTCACGCCGCAGGCGAACGTGGCCACGACCACGAAGATCATCCAGCCGCGATGGGATCGGTCGATGAGCAAAGGGTTCAGGGTTCAGGGTTCAGGGCTCAGGGCTCCGCGCCGCAACTCTTCAGCCGTCTGCTGGACATTTGAGCACTGAGGAACGGAGAGACTGAGAAAAGTGAGTGATTGACGAGACCGGCATACTCGTAGCCTCAGTCCCTCAGTTCCCCCGTGCTTCATATCGACTCCGCGTTAAGCGTACTCAGAGAATCGCCAAATACCGAAGTTCACGATTCCGGGTCCTTGGTGGCCGCCACGATGGGCAGCGACACACCGAGTGATTCGCCGAAGAATTCGAGCGGGTTCACGCGCCGCGCCGCGTCGTGCGGACAGGCGTAGACGCAACTCGGGTCCTTGCTGGGCAGGTCGGTACACAAGTCGCACGACGTGGCCTTGTTTCGATGGACGGCGATCTTGCGGCCGGGCTGGCGCGGATCGTCGACCTCGACTTCGACCGGGTGCATGTTGATATTGCCGTACGGGCACTGCGAAGCGCACAACCCGCAGCCGATGCACCAGTCCTTGATGGTCACTTCCAGCGACGCACCGCGGCCGATCGAGCCGACTGGACAGCCGATCATGCACAGCGGGTCGCGGCAGTGCCGGCACGACGTGGCCACCAGGTACTTGTCGAAGCGCAGCCCGTCGCGGATCAAACGCGTGACGCCGTCGTGCGCCTTGGCACAGGCCTTCACGCACTCGTCGCAGCGCGTACACTTCTCCAGGTCGATCAGCAGCAGCGACTGAGCTTGGAACAGCCCCTGATTCAGGAAGTCGTTCAGCGGGACAGTGCGGAGCTGCTCGATCTGCCGGCGGTCCGCTCCAGACCGCTCTTCGGCGACTTTGGCCAACTCCTCTCGAACGGCCGGGAACTTCTCCAACATGAGCCGGAAGTCGTCGCCGTTGATCTCGACCAGATCGACGTGGTCGAGTGCCGTACAGGTGGCCGTGCGCAGCCCGGCGCTGTCCAGCAGGCCGATCTCGCCGAAGTACGCACCGCGGCTCAGGTAGGTGCGGACCAGCTCGCCGCCGGCGTAGTTCTGCGTGACCTTCACGAAGCCGAGCCGCACCATGTAAAAGCTCTCGGCCGGATCGCCCTGGCGAAAGATGAGGTCGCCGGGATTCAGCCGGGTCAGCTTGACCCGCTCGCGCAGATAACCGATGAATTCGTCCGACACGTCGGCGAACAGCGGCATCGAGCGCAGATGGTTTTCAAGGCTGCGGTCGCGGTAGTTGCGCTCGAGCTGGGCGGCGAACTTCTTCGACTTGCTGAACACGTGCAGCACCGAGCGGAGCAGCTCGAGCAGCTCGCAATCGTCGGCGGCCCGCACGGTGGCCGAACGGGGGTAGAAGTTCAAACAGGTCATCTCGCCGAACAGCTCGCCCGGGCCCATCTGGGCGATGGGATTGTCGAGGTCAAGGTCGATGCCGGCATCGATCGGGATGGTCCGGCGGACGCGGCCGCTCTGGCTGTCGGTGCGGTTACCACCCTTGAGCAGGCTGGCCATGCGGTTGATCAGGCCGCCGCGCTTGGCCTCGCGATTGGCGATGTGGGCCATCGGGGCGGTGATGTACACATCGACCTTGCCTTTGAGGATGTAGAATGCGGTCGAGCCGAAGTCGCCCTCGCGGCAAACGATGTCGCCCTTCTTGTAGCGGCGGCGGACGACAGCGCCCTTGTTTCGGCGAAGAAACGCGGGCGAGATGCCGTCGAACGTTGGCAGCTTGACGAGGTCGCCGGGATCGAACTCGTCGCCGTCGCTCAGCTTGACCTCGGAGAAGCCCTTGTTGGTCAGGGCGCCGGTCGGGCACGAGACCATGCACTCACCGCACGAGACGCACGAGCTGCGGCCCATCGGCAAGGCCATGTCGAAGCCGATGCCGGCCAGGCTGCCCTTGCCGACCCGGCCGATAACGTCGTTGTGGCGAACGTCGGTGCAGGCGCGGACGCAGCGGTCGCACAGGATGCAGGCCGAATGGTCGACCGCGATGATGGGTGACGAGTCGTCCTTGATCGGCCGGCCCGACTTGCCGACGCTGTCGGACGGCGAGGCGCCCGGCAGTGTCGGCAGCGTCAGGAACCGCCGTGTTCCGCTGGCCTCGTCGACCAGCGGCGCCAGCAGGCCGAACTTCTCGCCGAGAACTTCCAACTCGCAGTCGTGCGACTGCTGATGCCGGACGCACGGGGTGGGATGGTTGGCCAAGAGCAGCTTGGTCAGCGTCTTGCGGGCGGCGATCACGCGCTGCGAGTCGGTCTGGACGACCATGCCGTTCTCGATCGGCCGGATGCAGGCAGCCTGGAGGACACGCTGTTTCTCGACGTCGACCACGCACATGCGGCAGACGGCCACAGGGTTCAGGCCGGGCGTGTGGCACAGCGTCGGGATGGTCAGACCCAGCTCGCGCGTGGCGGCGTCGTAGATGGTCGTGCCCTCGGGCACCTGGACCGGTTTGCCGTTGATCGTGGCGCTGATCATTTGCCGGCTGGCCCCGCGAAACAGGCGCCGCTGGGGCAGCGCTTCTTGAGGACGTGCTCGTTCAGTTCGTCTGGCCAGTATTTCATGACGCTGCGGATCGGGGCCGGCGCGATCTGGCCCAAACCGCAAATGCTCGTCAGGCCCATGGCTGAGGCCAGCTCGTCGATCGTGCTGTGAAACTCGGACTGACCCATGGTGAACGCGCGCTGTTTGCGGCTGCCCGTGGTCGAGTCGGTCAACAGGTCGACGATCTTCTGCGTCCCCAGCCGGCACGGGACGCACTTGCCGCACGACTCGTTACGGAAAAACCTGGCGATGTTCAGAGCCACGTCGACCATGCACGTGCCCTCGGCGAAGGCCACAAAGGCGCTCGAGCCCAGCATCGTGCCGGCGTCCTGAAGCGGCTTCCAGTCCAGCGGGATATCAACTTTGTCGGCCGGCAGAAAACCGCTCGATGCGCCCGACGGCGCGAAGGCTTTGAGCTGCTTGCCAGCGATCATGCCGCCGGCGTGTTTTTCGATCAGCTCGCGGGCGGTCGTACCCAGCGGCACCTCGTAGACGCCCGGGCGCTTCACGTGCCCGCTGATGCCCATGATCTTCAGGCCCGCCGCACCGTTGACGCCCTGCGACTTGTACCATTCGCCGCCGCGGGCCAGGATGAGCGGCACCCACGAGAACGTTTCGACGTTGTTGAGCAGCGTGGGCTTCTGCCACAGGCCATGCGTGCCGGGAAACGGCGGCTTGTTGCGCGGCTCGGCCCGTTTGCCTTCGAGGGCTTCCAATAGCGCTGTCTCTTCGCCGCAGATGTAGCCGCCGGGGCTGACATAGATCTCCAGATCGAAGTCGAGGCCCGAGCCGAAGACGTTTTTGCCGATCGCGCCGGCGGCGCGGGCGGCATCGATCGTCTCCTGCAGCAGGCGCGTCTCTTCCTGGTACTCGTGGCGGATGTACAGATAGCCCTTGTTGGCCGCGATGGTCAGGCCGCCCAGGATGATGCCCTCGATCAGGCAGTGGGGGGCGTTGCGAATGATGTCGCGGTCCTTGAACGTGCCCGGTTCCGACTCGTCGGCGTTGCACACGACGTACTTTTGCGGGTCGTTGGTGGCCTTGCGCACCAAATCCCACTTCATGCCGGTGGGAAAGCCGGCCCCGCCCATGCCGCGCATGGAGGAGGCCGTCAGCTCGGCCAGCAGTGCGGCGAAGTCCTTCGAGGTCGCGAACCGCCGGGCCTGTTCGTAATAGGGCGGGCCGTCGTAGGGATCGAGCTGCATCTTCTGCGGCCAGCGCGTCAGCGCCTGCGGCCGCAGCGGCTTGCCGGCACAAGCCTGGCTCACCAGGCTCCAGACTTCGTTGTCGTCGACCTTGCTGAAGATCTCGTCGTTGATGGCCAGGGCCGGGGCGCCGTCGCAGCGGCCCAGGCACGAAGCCTCCTTGATCGCGACCTCTTTGCCGCTCATGTCGTACGAGATGCCGACCTCGCGGATGATCTCATCGAGACGCGTGCGAAGCTGCTGAGTGCCGCACACGTGGCAGGCCATATCGCGGCAGATCTGAATCTCGACCGCCGGCGGTGGCTTCAGCCGAAAGTGCGGATAAAAGCTGACGACGCCGTAGAGCTGGTAGAGCGGCACGTTGATCCGCCGCGACAGCGTGCGCAGCTCGGACTCCGGGATGAAGCCGTGCCGATGCTGGATGTCCTTGAGGCCCTGAACCACGCTCATAGACGATGCGCTCTCCGGTCAAGGGGCGTGGTATAGTCCAGCTTGCGCGACGGGTCAAGACAATGCGCCCGTGTATCAGTTAATGCCGCGTGGATCCGAGCGTGGATCTGGTGGCGGCGGATCGTTCGGTGGCTCCGGTGGAGGCTCCTTGGGCGGCGGCGCGGGCGCTGGGCCAGGCGCGGGCTGTGAGCCACCGCAGATCCAATCCTTCCATTCCTTCAGCCCAAACTTCATGACGTCCCACCACGAGTATTCCTCGGGCTTCGGTCCGGCGATCGCCTCGGCCAGCAGGAGCCCCAGATCGACCGCTCCGACCACGACAGACAACCTGCCCAGGGCTCGCCCGAGCCAGCGAAGGTTCGGAAGTGGGCGGCCGGCCTTCTTGAGCTTCTTGGCCAAGTCATCGGCCTCGTCCATGAGCTCCTTCTTGGCCTTCTCGAGCTCCGCTGGCGATTTGGGGGGCGCCTTCTTCTTGTCTTGGAGCTCCTCGAGCTTTTTCTCGATCTCCTTCAAACGCTCCTCGGCCTGGCGGAGTTCGCGCTCGGCTGCCTTCTGCTCCGCCAGCTTCTTGTCGGGCAGATTCTCGGAACGCTGCTGGTCGCGCTGTGCGCGCGATTGTCCCTCCTCATGCTTCTCCAGCTTGCTGGGCTCTTTGTTGCTATCATGGGCGTCCTGCAGTCCGTACGGATCCAAGCGGCTCCATGGATTGCCGCCCACGTAGGCGTATCCGTTCCCGAGATTGCGTGGATCGGTCCACACACCGATCGGGTCGCGCGTGGTGAAACGGCCGGTAGTCGGATCGAGATAACGCAGACGGAAGTAGTACAGTCCTGTCTCCGCATCATACCGACGCCCCGTGAACAGCCACGCATTCGCAATGTTCGAATGCGGCATCGGTGCATCGCCAGGACTTCGGAACTCAGGCTGCCCATAATCGCCGTAGTCGTAGCGCTCGACGACATTTCCAGCGCTGTCGCTAATAGCCATGACGCTGTGCAGGTCGTCGGCGTGATAGTAGAAGTCCTCTGGTGCAGGCGGTCCGGCCACATCGCGCTGCATGTTGAGTATTTCATCGATGTAGTTTCCATACACGTAGGTTGCGCGCGTGGCGCCGGAAACCTCCAGCTCCTCGATCTCGCGCCAGCCGTCGTAAATGAAATGCGTCTCCTCGAGCGGCAGTCCGGCGATGTCATCTGCGTTGATCGTCTTGGCGATGCGGCGGCCGAATGCGTCGTAGCTGTAGACATGGCGCTGCCCGGTGCCCAGGTCAAGATACTCGACCATCTGGTTGCGATAGTCGTAGCTCATCGCCGCCGAACCGGCCGCAGCCGTCGTGAACAGGTTCTGGAATTGACTTATATCGCGCAGGTCAACGTCGCCGTCCAGATCGTAGTCAAAGGTGCCGCAGCCGATGGTGGCATCCACGCCAGGCCCGGTCAAACATTGAGCGAACTTGCCGAGATCGCATAAGTCGGGGGCGCCAGGCGTCACCGGGCCGCACCGGCGGCGAAGGTTGCCGTTGGCGTCGTAATCAAGTGTGTGGGTAGGCGTAGACGAATACTGATTGACCTGACAGTCGGCCGGCTCGGGCAGGCCTCCCAAGCAGGAATAGGGGCCGACATAGCTGCCGGCGTCCGGATTCCCGGTAACAGCCGTCCAGTTATGTACGCCGTCTAACGCATAATTCGTATCCCGCAAGACAAGGCTGGCCGGATCAGTCACAGCGGCGTGGATCAAGCGATCGGCGGCATCGTAGCTGTAATCGTGGGTGTGTTGCGGACCGCCCGCTCGGACATCCTTACGGCGCGTCTTGTTGCCCACCCGATCCCAGGCGAACGTGCGATCGTCAATCACGGCTCCAGCGGCGATACGCTCATGCGTAACGCGGATGACTTGCCGGACGCCGAAATCGCCGGCCGGGTTAGGTACTCCGGTGATGCCGTCGTATGTCCACGTCGCGCGCGTTCCATTTCCATAGTCGCGCCGCGCCTCCCGGTCGTGGCCAACGTACGAATAAGCGGCAATCAGCCCGCTCGCGTCCGAAACGGTCGATTTGCGGTCCAACGCGTCGTAGACGCTCGTGACCAAACGGCCACCGGGGTATGCAACTTCGAGCTCGTTACCGACACCATCGAACAGCCGCGCGGTCGCTCGCCCGTTGACCGTCTCGAGAGTCATGCGCGAAAGTGAGTCGTAGCGGCGCTCAATGGTAGCATCGTCGTCTACGCCAGACACGATCCGCGACAGACCATCGTACTGATAGTTCTCGGTGGTTGTCTGGTCGGAGACCGTCGGACCGGGTGACACGCTCCGGGCCACCAGCCGGTCCAGAAGGTCATAAGTGTTGACCACATCAGTACCGTTGGCGTCGCTGGCGCCAACAATATTGTCGTGTACATCAAACGTCATGGTTGTGGTGGTGCCGTCGGCGTAGGTCGTCGCGACGCGGCGATTCAAGCAGTCGTAGGTGTAGAGCGTGGCGTGCCCATTGTCATCAGTCAGCACGGTCAGTCGTGACGTGTCATCCCAGGTCTGCGCGGTCACGATGTCGGCCGGGTCAGCAGCGTTCGCACCGTCCCCGTCCATGTCGCGCACAATCTGAACCAGTCGGTTCAGGCCGTCGTGGGCGTAGCGGTTCTGCCGGCCCAACGGGTCGTCGGCCCGCGCGAGGTTGTCGCGTGAATCGTAGGCGTACTGGCGAACACTGCCGACGTTGTTGCTCACAGAGATGATACGATCCACGCCGTCGTACACGAAGGTGGTCGTAAAGACCTGGTCGGGATTTCCTGGCAAGTCGTGCTTATCCGTATCAACGATGCTGGTAATATTGGAGTTCGCATCGTAGCCATACTGCGTGGTGTTACCTTTCGCGTCCGTGCTCACGCTCGCCCGGTTCGCTGTGTCGTAGCCGGTCGTCGTACTGTGGTTGTTATCGTCGATGAACTCGATGACTTGCGAGTCATGAGCATACACCAGGTCAGTGGCGGCGACTCCATCGTCGATCGGTGTCAAGGTCTCGGTGTCAAAGAACTCGCGCTCAATGTGAATCAAGCGGTTCATCTCATCGTACTCATACGCGGTGGACGCCAACAAGCCATTGCCAGCAGCGCCGGCGATGTCGATCAACTCGCCATGGACGACCTCACCAACCAGGTTTCCATTGACATCGTAGTGCCGGGCCGTGACGTTACCCATAGGATCGGTCGTCAGGCGGCGCCGGTCATAGCCGTCGTGTACCTCCAGCGTCACCCGTGGCGTACCCTCGAGACCGACGCGGACCGCGCGGCGATTGGAATTCCCGTCGTAGTCAAACTGCACCGTTGACTGGTTGAGTTGACCCGAGGCGCGTGTGAATCGGAAGTCAAGGTCTCTTTCATCGTAGAGTCCCAGTATCGTATTGTTCGGCTGCGCACCGCTCACGGCTGCGCCGTATCGCATCAGCGTTCGATTGCGGTTGGCGTCATGCACGTACTCGGTTGTAATAAAGACGCCCACCGGTAGACTCTGGCAGTCGAGTTGGGTGAACGCGAGGTGTGCCTCGCCTCGCTCCTGGCAGATGCGGGTCGTGAAATTAAGGGTCTCGTACTCATAGACCGTCGAGAAGTGCGTGTTCGCCTGTAGGATGCCCTCTTCGTTGCGGTTCTGAACATCGACGCGGACCACATTATTGTTGGCGTCGTACCAGGTTAGCTTCTCGTAGCGCACTCCGTTCACCAGCCGCGAGCGCTCGCGCACGACCTGGTTTAGTTGGTTCACGTCATCGAGCGTGTCGTGACCGCGCGGATCGATGACGCGGACGATGTTGCCGACTTCATCATACTCATAGCTTGTGGTCAATTGCAGGTTGTCGGCGTCTACGACTTCGTCTTCAAGATAGCCTGCCTGGTCTCCGCCGGTGTGATAGGTGTAGGCATCTTCGCGGCGCCAGCCGCTGCCGTTGTCGGGCAGCGTGTGGCGGGTCATCTGGCCGAAGGCGTTGTACTCCCAGTCCTCGACGATGGCGGGGATGCGATGCTGCGTGTGAATCCGGTTCCCGACTGCGTCGTAGCTGTGAGATTCGCTGTTGCCGCGGTAGTCGGTGTGGCTGGCGATGTGGTTGAACGTGGGCTGATAGCTCCAGTTCTCGCAGAGCTGCACCGCGGGTTCGCCGCCGAGCGGGCCGGCCTTGCGGCAGTGCGTGAGCATGTTGCCATGCGCCCGGCGATCTGGGTTGAGCTCGTCGTAGCCATACAGGTCTTCGTTCAGGTTCGGGTGGATGACTCGCACCAGGAGCGAATCAGCGTTGTACTCGTAGCAGGTCGTGAAAACGGCCGGATCGTCGGGCCGTAGCGGATTGACGGGCGGATTGATCGGCGGCATTGCGTCGAGATCGGTCAGGCTATCCGGATCGGCCCGGCCGGTGTGCTCGCGAAGCTGCACAAGTTGGTTGCAGGCGTTGAACAGATGCTCCTCGACATTCCCGACCCGGTCGTTGACCGTGGCCTTGAAGACGGCGAAGCAGTTGTCCGGCGTGGGGGCCTGAGGATTGTAGACGATATCAATGATGTCGCCGGCATCGCCCCATACCTGGCGGACGATGCGATCGTAGTTGACGTTGGCCGGATCGAGCGTGTAGCGCGGATCCGACGGGGCCACCGTGTGAGCGTATGTATTCTGAAGATACGTCTGGCCCTTCGGATCAGTGATGGTCAGCAGGTCGTGATTGAGCTGGGGGTCAGCGAAGCCCGTCGTATATGTATAGACTGTCGTCTTGCCGTTCGGGAAGTTGTTCTGGTTGGGCGTGCCGTTCACGATCGGCGAGCGAACCGACTTAAGATCGCCGGCAGCGCCGCCCGCGTCGCCATCGTTGTAATACGAGTAGACGACCTCTCGGCCGCTGTGGTCTCGAATCCTCGCGATCCGCCCATTCGGGTTATAGAACACGTCGATGTCGCGATCGAGCGTATCGGTGACGGTGGTCAGTCTGCCCTGCGAACCGTATTGAAACGTCAGTGTGTTGCCGTTGCGATCGACGATGCTGGCTATCTTGCCCTGGGCCTGACTCCCGTTCAGCTCCCGGAAGTTCCAGATGCCCATGTCTGGGAACGTGAGCGTGAACGTCCCGTCGGGATTGAAGGCGCCCCGATTGAACAGTTCGCGGCGCGAATAGGTGCCGTCGGGTTGCAGCAAATAGATATCCTGGCGGCCGTGCCCGTCATGCACGCGCACGTGGACGTCGAACATCTCGATGCGAATGTTGTAGGAAAAATCCCAGCCGTTGCCGATGTCTGAATTCTGTCCATATCGTGACCGGTAGTGGCGCGCCCAAACGAAGTCGAGGCCGCGGCCGGGAATGCGCAGGTCGGTGACTGCCTCGTAGAACTCTCCTGAGAACAGATTGACAGGATCCAAACATACGGTCATGCCGACGTTAGAAGCCACGCGGGCACTGGCCATGTCCATGGTCACGGTCGGATGGACCATCGACATGGTCGGCGGCGATTCGAAGAAGCCAGCAACTACAATCGTGGCCGCGTCGGACGTGGCCACACCGCAGGCGTTGCTGACGTTGCAGCGGAGTTTGTCGCCATTGTTGGGCAACGAGACATTGGGGAAGTTGAACGTCGGGCCGTCGGCGCCCGGAATGTCGACGAACCCGCCGCCGCCGGCCGGCTCATGTTGCCACTGATACGTCAGCGGGGGCGTGCCGGTCGATTGCAGGCTGAACATCGCCGGCTCGCCCGGCCACAACGTCTGACTGAGCGGATGTGCGGTGATCGACGGCCCGACGTTGACCGTCAGCGTGGCCGGCTCGGACTGTACCGGCGGACAGCCCGGCACGCCTTCGACCTCGCAACGGAATTGGTTCAAGTTGTCCACCGCCGACGGGAAAAAGCTGTAGGCGTCGCTATTGGCGCCGGCGATGTCCTGGAACGAGCCTCCGCCGTCGGTGCTGCGCTGCCACTGGAAGCCCGATGCCCCGGCCGCGCCGACATCGAACTGCGCTGGTGCGTCGCCCCAAACTGTCTGATCCTGCGGTTGCTGCGTAATCGTCACGCCGGCCGCGGTCGAGCCGCTGTCCGAAGAGCTGAACGGGCTGCCCCCGCACCCGTTCGCGGCCGTGACCCAGTAGAAGTACGTCGTGCCGGGCACGGCGGTCGTGTCGTCGAACGGGCTGGCGTTGTCGGTCGCGATCTGCACGGCCGAGCCGCTGACATTGACCGTGTGGCGCCAGATGCCGTAGCTCGTCGCTCCGGCCGACGCGGACCACGTGATGGTCACGCCCGAGCATGAGCTGCCGTCGGTCGCCGCTACATTTGTCGGCGCGGTCGGCGCAGCATTGCGGAACCCGCTGTCCGACAGGCTGAACGGGCTGGGGCCGCAGCCGTTGGTCGCCTTGACCCAGTAGAAGTAGGTTGTGCCGGCCACGCCCGTCGTATCCAGGTACGGACTGGCGTTGTCCGTAGCGATCTGCGTGGCCGTGCCGCTGTTGTTGACGGTGTTCCGCCAGATTTGATAGCCCGTCGCGCCGGCGGACGCATTCCAGGAAACGGTCACGGCTGCACAAGACGTTCCATCCGCGGCGGCCACGCCGGTCGGCGCGGGCGGCACCCCGGTGACGGTCAGCACAGCCGGGCTCGACAGCACGGCCGCGCAGCCGCTCGAAACGAGGCAGCGATACTGCCAGTTGTTGTTGGCCAATGACGCTACGAAGCTGTAGGTCGGATTGACCGCTCCGACGATGTTCGAGAAGCTCGCCCCGCCATTCGTGCTGACCTGCCATTGGTAGCCCGTCGCGCCGCTGGCGGCGACGCTAAACGTGGCCAAACTGCCGGCACACACGGACGTGCTATCGGGCTGGTCGGTAATCTGCGGCGTGACGCTGCTCTCGGTGATCGTCAGGTGGAACTCGCCCTGCTGGCCGGCGCTGCCGTATGACGCCACGCGCACGAAGTAGGTCAGGCCGGCCGCCGCCGGAAACGTGAGCGAGGAATCCGTGGCCGCACAGCCGGCCGGCGGCGGGTTAGCATCGTCGTTGCAGGCCAGTTCGAAGCCGAAGCAGGCGTCGTAGACGCTGACGACCGTGTCGATGCCGGACGCGGCATTCGATCCGCAGGTCTCGATGGTGACATCGCCATTGCAGTTGGCCGTGAAGCTGTGCCACACGTCGCCGTTGCTCGGGGCGCAGTTGGCCGACTGGTCGGTCGAAGCACACGAGTTGGAGCTCACGGTTGTGCCGGCCGAGATCGGGAGTGCGTTGAAGCAGGAGTCGTTCTGCGGCCCGCTGCCGGAGTGCAGGCAGGTCAGCGCGGCTACGTAGTCGGCCGGGCAGGGCGTCTGGTCAGGCTGGGCGCCGCCGAAGTTGCCTTGTGGCCGGATCAGCAGGCGGTAGGGGCCGGGATTGAGGCAGGCGGTGACGCTGGCAGGCTGGCCGATCGGATTGTCCAGCGACGCGGCAATGATCGCCAGTCCGGTCCCGCACTGGTCGTTGATGATGGCGGTGTACGAGCGGAAGTCGGCTGTGACGGTGAGCGTCACCTCGCTGGGCACGTTGACGAAGATGTCGTACCAGTCGAGGTCGTAGAAGCCGTTGGCCTGGCCGGACGTGCCGCAAACGGTGGAGTCACAGGGGAAGAACCCGAACGCCGACGGATTCGCGTTGCACCCGCCGTTGTAGATGTCGTCGAGGCCGCCCAGCGTGGTCGGGCACGGACCCGTGGGCGGGTCCGGTTCGAACTGCCCGCCCGGCGGGCAGTTGAGCGGCTGCTCCGGCGGGTCGGCGGCGGGCGCCGATGGCGCGTCTGGCACAACAGGCGACGCGATCTCCAACTCGTTCGGCGCGTCTGGTTTAGGCGGCACTGCGGCCATTCGGTCTGCGGCGGACAAACTCGTTGGGTCGAGTGCGACTCCGCGGGACGGAAGGAATGCCACGAGCACGAAAACGGCCACCGAGAACGGTCGAACGCCCAAGGGAGATGACATGTCAGCGCCTCCATTCCGCACACGGCCTGGTGCGATCACCATCGAACGGGCCGGGCCTGGTCAACGTGCAACGACGTGGATGCGCCGTCCGGGCGGCAGCCTGGGCAGATCGGCCCTACGAGCCGGGGAGCACCGCCCGGCGGCGTCCAGAGCTATAAGGGACATCCAGCCGGCGCGCGCCCGCGCCTCCGTGGAGTCCCGATCAGCGCGGCTCCGTGGGGCCTATCGAGAGTTGTCGGGGATGCCCGCGCCGCACTCGGGGCAGATTCCGGATACGTTGCCGGTCAGGTCATAGCCGCAGCGCTGGCAACGGCCTGGTGCGGGCAGGCGTCGAAGCCGCAGCCACAAGTAGAGCGGCGGCGCACACGCCGCGCCGACCAGGCACCAGAACATGATGACTCGGGGATCGGTGCTCATGGCAGCGCGCAACCAGTAGAACTTGAACCAGTGCGGCGTCCATATCGCGGTAATGAGCAAAGCGCCGAAGCACGCCCCGGCAGCGATCCAGCACATCCTTGGCAGCTTCCGCGCCGCATCTCCCATCTGCTGCGCCCGCATCCGGAAGAGCAATATGGAAGTCGCGCAACTCAGCGCTCCACGGAATGGGAGCGCGTACAGGATCCCACTCGGCCCCGTAACCCAAGTCGGCACCCAGTCCGGCCAGCCTCGCGGATGACCGCTATGTCGGAACAGCCCCAAAACGTAGGCTACTTGCAAACCAAGCGACAGCAGAGCGATCCCGTCAGGGGTGACAAGGCGTGATTTGCGCCGATGAGCCAGGAAACTCACTCGACTATCATTCCCCTTGGAGCTTGTCGCCCAGCTTGGCTGCTTCTCGCGCGTACGTAGAATGGGGGTACTTTCCAATGAGCGCCGCGATAGCTGGCTCAAGAACCTCCGCCGCTTGCCTGGACAGGACGAAATCCTCGATCTTCCATAGGATCTCCACTCGGGCGTTAAGTAGTTCAAGTTCGAAGGGATGCGTTTTGCCGCCTCCGAGGCGCTCGCTCATGCCTTCAATGAGATCTCGCAGCTGCTTCGCTCCCGCCGGCCCGGATGCCGCAGCGCGCCAGTTCACGCACTTGCGGACAAAGGCAACTTCGTCAGCCAGCTTGACATGGATACTGCCTGGGCATTCCTGCAGCACTTCGCTAGGCGGCCCACCGCTGAGCCAGCTTGCAAATCTGTTGTCGACCCGCTCCGCGCCACAACGGTCTTCGGCACGTGCCGGCACAGCGACTTCAACCTCTACCGGGCCAGCCTCCAGCGGGTGCTCCCGGCGCCACGAAATCGCTACTCGGACGGTATACGTCCCTGGCCCTAGCGGGCGCAGCGCAACGGGTGGTCCGTCCAGCGCACCGTCGGGCTGAACGAGGAACAGGACCAACTTCGTGCATTGCAGGATGTCGCCGGGCTCCATGCGACCTGCCCAGACTGCCGTCGAATCATGAGTGTCATGCCAGCGTGCGACTCTGTTATTCTCCAAATAGGCCGACACCTGGCAGTCCGCCCCGGCCAGATCGCATTCTCGTGCATAGCGAGTCGTGATCGTCTCTTGGGTGTCATTGCGGAGCACAATCCTTATCGGAGTTGGCTCGCCTACTACGACACGCGACTTAAGGACGTGACATTCCGCTGTTGGAAAAGTCGCGTCGGCGACAGCAAAGCACCCACAACTCCCCATGGCGCTGAGCACAAGTGTAAGTGCTAATCGGTGCGTCATTGACTCCTCACCTTTCTACAGGACAAGACTGTTCCTTGTGACCCTACTCACTGATGTAAATCCCGTTGCGTATGGTATTAATACTCTCAGGTGTGAACCCGAGCATCGTCTCAGTGCCGTCCAGTGGGCTGCCCATGATTCCGCCGTGCGGATGTTCGCAGCCGAACTGATGACCTATCTCGTGGATGACGACGATCGGCTCCATTACCGCCGGATCGTAAGGCGGAAGCAGGTCCGGATACTGCTGGGCCCAGTCGCTCGCATCCCTTGTCTGCTCTGTATAGATGACACACGCGTTGTTGTAGCTGGGAAAGTTCCAGTTGACGGTGGCTCCAAGTACGACTGACGACTCTCCGTCTTGCCAAGCCCATCCCGGGAATGCGTGATACCGTGCGTCGGGATCGAAGTCCTGATGCGTGTTGCCCTGAAATGTAAGTACAACCTGTGCCACCCAGAACGGTGCACTCGTCACAAAACCATCGAGGCGGCCAGGCGCCGTTGCCGCGCTAATTGGACCACTCATGATCCCGGGCTCAGGCTGGATGTCGCTGAGATTCGCTAAAAATGGCATGTCGAGCTGAGTGAATACAGGGTCGTAAATCGCATCAACATAAGCCGGCCTCAGCTTCTCTACAACCAACGACGTGTCGGCCAGCCGAGGCGTAAATGGCTCATCATCGTCGACGGCTGTTGCGGACTCGTCCTCATCGGCTAGGATGTAGCCATTAACGTAGATGGAGTCGTCGCCCGTATCATCAATATTATCAACAATTTCATAGGTTGGGCTGTTAGGCACCGTGAGCTTTCCTCCCTCGAGTCGCCCCCGCTGCACCTGGCCGTCCCAAGCGTTGATCTCAGCCCAGGTGTGTCCTGGATGAAGATCCTCGAAGCCAGTGTCGTCGAGGTTTCGGCTGACGACGCCGGTCGGGTCGGGTGGTGTGGGTGCCGGCCCGAAAGAATCGAGATCCAAGTGTAACTTGCGCCAGACGGTCAGTAACGGCGATAGGTCGCCGATAAGCTTGGGTAGGTCGGCGTCAGTCGGTGGATCGAGCGCGGATGGCGGCACGTTGCTGTCGGTCAGGGGAGTCAGCGCCGCGAGCTTCAGCGTTCCGGCGAAACGGTGGTTATCCCCCGGCAAATGCGACACGCGAAAGTACACGAATGCGGCTCCCTCAGCTTCGGGTGTAGTCATGGTCAGCGCGTCGCGGGCGGAGAGCGAGCTCGTGTCGTGATGCGTTGTATCCTTGTTGTCGCCTCCCGCCCGTCCCGTTGCCTGGTCCACTTCGTTCCCGTCGGCAGACGGATCATCCGGGTCCACGGCTTTGAAATATATCTTGATTGCGTCGGCCTTGGGATTCGTCTGGGCTCTTACCATTACTGTGTGGTACCAGCCTTCGCCCGGGGCTATCGCATCCGGATAGTACTTTAGTCCTATTGGGGCGGGACATCCAGCCGGCGCGCGCCCGCGCCCCTGTCAGCGCGCCTCCATGGGGCCTATCGAGAGTTGTCGGGGATGCCCGTGCCGCACTCGGGGCACGTGCCTGAGACGTTTCCGGTCAGGTCATATCCGCAGCGCTGGCAATGGCCAGGCGTGGGTATCGTCAAGTAACGCGCCCACAAGTAGAGAGCCGGGAGCGATCCGACGACGAGAATGCAACAGAGCGTAGCGTTAGACGGGTCGGCCGGCTTTCGCAGCCACAACGGCAGCCAACGCGGGGCCAGCGCGATGGTCAAGACCAGCCCTGGCGCATTCACGGCGAGTGCTACTCTACAGACCTTCGGAAACCTGCCAGGCCCCCGGCCCGCCCGCCGCTCGCGAAGACGAAACAACGCCAGCGCAGCCAGACACGTTGACATTCCAAGGCCAGGCAGGCCCTGCAAAACGGCGACAGGTCCGGGAAACCAACTCGGCACCCAAGCGGGCCAGCCTCGCTCGTGCAGACGGTAGTTACTCAGTCCGAGTAGGTACGCCAAGGCTAGCCCACACGAGAGGAGGGCGATCCCCTCCGGGCTGATCGCGCGTCGGGTGTATGGGGAATGTCCGAGTCGTAGTCCCACAAGTTCAAAGCCTTTGATCCGGATGATCCGTCCGCTAGTGGGTCGCGCGTCGATCCGCCCCATCAGCAGCCCAAACGTTCAAGCACATCCTGCTGCCGGTCTGGATCAGCGCTTATCGCTTTCGCCAGAAGGTCTACCGCATCCTGGTCAACGCCCGCACCGGCGAAGTCCAAGGCGAGCGGCCGTGGAGCGCGGTGAAGATCGCGGCGGCTGTCCTCGTCGTTCTCGCGATGGTCGGTGTAATCATGTGGCTGGCCGCCCGCTCGTGAAGTGGCTGACCAAGCCAACTCACAGCCGATGAAGCCAAGCGGACCAGTCGTCGCCGTGGACTCATCGTAGCTCCTGGGCGACACCAAACCTCCCTGTGACTATTTGCAGCGAGTAGCTTTCGCTTCAAGGCCGATTCAATCGGCAACCCGGTGCGATGGTGCCGCGTTGCGCCGGGCCAGCGTCGCGGCCACGATCAGCGGGAGGGCGATGGTTACGTCGCAGTTGACTGTGACTCCTCCGAGTCGACTTGATACTTGCGGCTCGCTGAACGTGCAACCCCCATGCCACCTTAGAACGGCGTATCCGTGGCCAACGCCTATCGAGAGTTGTCAGGAATGCCCGTGCCGCACTCCGGGCAGGTGCCTGAGACGTTGCCCGTCAGGTCATATCCGCACCGACGACAGCGCCCGGGTGCCGGAATCCGCCGCAGCCGGAGCCACAGATAGACGACGGGAAGGCACGGCGCGATGAGGAGGCACCATAAGACGATGGCTCGATGATCGATACTTGCGGCTGAGCGCAACCAGTAGAATCGAAACCAATACGGCGCTCTTACTGCCGTCATGACGAAACCGACCACGCATGCACCCCCGGCGACCCAGCATATCCATGGTAGCTCGCTCCACGCGCGCTCCGACTGCCGGGCGCGAAGCCGAACCATCAGGATGGCCGCCAGCCACATCAGCAGCGCGTAGAATGGCAGCACGTAGAGAATCCACACCGGGCCGGGCAACCACTTTGGTACCCAATGCGGCCAGCCCCGTTCGCCGAGCCGGTACGTGAACAAACCCAAGGCATAGACCAAACTGAGGCCCAGCGATAGCGAGGCGATGCCGTCGTGAGTCACGACACCACCGAGCCGCTGCCTGCCACGAAGCCGCACCATGGTCCAACTTGGCATCGAAGGAAAGTAGCCCAGGCTCACGGCTCGTCGGCCGGGCCTTCACGCCTTGAGGTATCCGTTTTGGCGCGGTACTTTGAAGCCCGAGTGTCGAGCCGGGTGGCGCCTTCTGTCCCGCCTGGAGCACCGATTGCTCTGAGTCGCCCGGAGGTCCGGGCAACGCTCTCCCAGTCGCGCCTCAGGACGTGCAGATCGCCCAAAGCCGCGAGGGAGGCGTGGAGCGGCCAGGTCGCACGATTCGCTGCCAATTCCAAATGCGCGAGCGCGCCATCGGATGACGCGGTCTCGTGCGCCAGCGGTGTCGACGTGGAGTGCTTGCGCTCATAGGCCTTCATCGCGTGCAATCCCAAGTACCTCGCAAGAAAACCGCTGTACTCGGTCTCGGGATATCTCACTAGCAGGTCATCCAGTTGTGCATGCACCCGATGATACCGTGATCCACGCTCAGTCTGCGGATCAAAGATCTCGCCAGATTCGCACGCGATAACGTGCATAAGCAGCTTCACGCTTCCCAGCACGCGGAAGTCTGGATCACGCTCAGCTCGAATGCGATCAAGTCCAAACAAGTCGATCCCAATCGGCCCCAAAAGACTGACTAGTGCACGCGTGTCCGCGGCGCCTTCCGTCACGTCGATTTGAAGCTCTCCGGCAAGCGAAACGGAACCGCTGGAGCCGGTGTAGGTGACCCTCAAAGTGTAGCGACCCTCCTGCGGAAACACATAGCCCCCAGGCTGCCCTGCAGATAACAACAGCCCGCTTCCGTTTGTCTCCTGCCCGGGCTCGAGCACCATCTCGCGCGCGTGGCGCTGCACGCCAACTTGTAAGGGCGAGCACTCCATCTGCTCGCTGCCTGGACCCACCAGGTGGGCGATCCAACCTGTCGGTGCCCCATCCTTCGCGACGGGAATTGTCAGGGGCACAGCTCCGACGTTTGCAACCTGCAGTGTGACAGCCAATGGCGACAGCGCCGCCACCTTAGACGCAGCTGTTGTAAACCGAACGGAGAGCTGTGCCTCGCCAAACTGCGCGCTGCCGTCAAGCTGTCCGCCACCGAGCACGGCAGGTGCGTTCCCGAGTACCGCTGAGATGATCGGCCATAGATACCAACCCAGTCGGTCGTGTCTCATTCTATTCCTCCACGAAATGAATCACGGTCGTTTATAAGAGCGAAGCTCTTTCAAGCTAACCGGGGCAAACCAATCCCCCTGATTCTCGGCATCCATCAAATCCGTAGTATGGTCAACACCGAGTGTGTGGGCGGTTTCATGTACTACGGTGATCCGTCCAGAATGCTCGCCGTAGGCGTCGTCGAGCGTTTCCAGGTATATGGCGCACATGCCCGTATACTGCGGACCAAAGTCGCTGGTCGTGCTTACATATCCGCCAGGATATACTGTGTGGGTGTTGATACCCTTGGTTCCCGTAGCCTCTACGTCACAGTCCTCGGAATCTTCAGCCTGAAAGGCACCGACGACATAGACAGTCCAATACTCGAGGACTGAGAACGGAAGGCCTCTGGTTGGAAGGAATGCACTCCATGAGGCGCTCTCAGCCGGTAGCATGTTCTTCACAAACGGCAGGCCTAGCGAGGTGTGCTCCGGCCTATGTACTGGGAGTATGTAGGCATGGGCGTAGCGGCTTTCCATCAAAGCGAGGTCAGGAATGGGCAGATTGCCGGCGGGCGGAAGCCCGATACCGATATCGCTTCCGACGGAAGCAGCCGTAAAGAGCTGCTCATCGCTCAGGTCGTCATCCGAGAACTCGCACTGTCCGCTGTTGGGCCGGGCGCCCCAAGCCGCAGCAGTAACGCTCGTTTGAATCACGTCGTCCAAGGGCGAATGGTTAAATTGTATGATTCGAGTGACGATGTCGGGAAATCCGGTCGCCTTGATCCGAATCCAACCATTCGTGAAGTTGTCATTGTCATCTTGATCGCCGACATCAAGCGTGAGCAGCGGATTCAAGACGGGGTCGTTCCAGAATGTCGTGACCGTGTTCTGAGCATAAGTCGGTCGCAGCATCGTGTCAGTTTCGACATGGAGCTCTCGCCAGATTGTCAGCAACGGGGTCAGGTCGCCGATGAACTTGGACACTTCGCTCGTGTGGGGCGCAAGCGCAGCCGTGCCCGACGGAGGCACGTTGTTGTCATTCAGCAGCGTGAGCGCTGGGAACTTCATTGTGCCGGCGACGCGATGATTATCACCCGGTTGATGCGCAACCCGAAAAGGCACGAACGCCGCGCCTTGGGCGACCGGCGTCGTCATTGTCACGGCGTCGCGAGCAATGAGAGAACTGGTGTCCAAGTGCGTCTCGTCCCGATTGTCGCCGCCAGCTTGGTTCGTCTCCTGATCCACTACGTTCCCACTAGCGGACGGATCATCCGGATCAAAGGCTTTGAAATAAATCTTGATGCCGTCAGCTGGCGGAGTGGTCTGGACCTTGACCGTCACGACATCGTTCCAAACCTCACCGGATGCATCGGCGTCGGGGAAGTACTTCACCCCGAGCGGAAAAATGTCATCCGGGTCAGTGGGATGATTGTTTGGGTCCTCGATCGGTTCCGTAGCCGACGCGGCCGTCAGCCACGTTGCCTCCAAGACACCAACGGTCACCACGACCTGGTCCTCGCAAACCAAGGCATCGCCATCGTACAGCTGGAGGTTGATCCAGGTCGGACCCGGGGCAACACCCTCGAAAGCGAAGTCATGGCCCGTCAAACCCGGCATGTACTCGTCGACGTTGCGGCGTAGCGGATCGCCGTCGCCGTCATCCGGGACACCCGCGCCAAGAATGGGAACGGCGTTCGTGGCGCGTGCAGAGAAGACGCGTATGAACGCACCAGTGTTGAGCTGAAGGAAGACGTGTGGCTGCTGGGCAAGTTGCGTGTCGATGGGGCGGGCGCGAAGAATGAACAGATCTGACAAGTCATTGCCGCCATCGACAGTCTGTGCATCACCGAACTCAAAGTCCAGAGTACCGTTGCCGTTTGAGTCGTCGTTGTTCGTCCAGATGTACTTGCCCACGAACGACGGCGGGGTCCAGGGGTCGTTCTCGTGCTCATCTTCATCAAACAAGCCGTTGCCGTCCGCATCGGCCGAATCGCCGATGCCGGCAGCCGGGTCATATCCGCCGCTGTTGTTCGAGTCGACGTCCAGGTCGACAGCCTCGATTTGAACATAGAGCGTGGCCGTGCAGCCCGACTGGTTCAGCGGCGGGCAAATGCCCTCCGCCATGCTCGTGGCCTTTATGGTCAAGATGTGCTGATTGCCCGGGATGGCGTTTGCCTGCGTGCTGATCGTGACGCTGAACGGCGCCGACTGCATCCCCCCCAGAGCTACACCCGGGGGCTGGAACCCAAGCGTGAACGGCGCTCCCGCGGCCATTTGGACAGAGAGCGTGTACTGCTCCTGGCACTGGGATGTATTCGCGATCGTCCCGGTGAGCGTCTTGCTGCCCTCCTTGCACAGCACGATGAAACTGACGTCCAGGTCTAACTCGCACGGCTGCGCCGGGTGGGTGACGCCACAACCGCTGGCTGCCAGGCAGCATTGCGTCGTACATGGGTCGCCATCGTCCTGGCAGGTGATGGGGACGTTCGAGCAGTCGCCGCCGTCGCAACTGTCGCTGGTACAGGCGTCGCCGTCGTCGCAGTCCAAATTGCAGCAAGGATCGTTGCTGTCGCAGCAGGGGTCCGGGTAGGAACAGTTCGGATCGCACGGGTCGCCGCCGCAGGCCGGATCGCACGGGGCAGTGTCGCAGTTGGCATCGCACGGACCGCCGCCGCCGCAGGCGGGGTTACAGTCGGGATCGCCGCAACCCGGATCACACGGATCGCCGCCGCAGGCCGGGTTGCACTCGGTCGAGTCGCAGCTCGGGTCGCACCGTCCGCCGCCGCAGGATGGGTTACAATCAGGATCGCCGCAGGCCGGATCACACGGATTGCCGCCACAGTTGGGATCACATTCAGAGCCGTCACAGGTCGGGCTGCACGGGTCGCCCCCGCAGGCCGGATCGCAGTCGGGGTCGCCGCAGCTCGGGTCGCACGGGTTTCCGCCACAGTTCGGGTCGCACGGGGCATTGTTACAGAACAGGCTGCACGGATCGCCCCCGCAGGCCGGGTCGCATTCGGGATTGCCGCAGCCCGGGCTGCAAGGGTCACCGCCACAGGCCGGATCGCACGGGTCCCCACCACATCCGGGGCTGCACGGGTCGCCACCGCAGGCCGGATCGCAGGCAGCATTGCCGCATCCCGGCGCACACGGACTCCCACCACAGGCCGGATCGCAGGGCGAGGGATTACATTGGGCCGCGCACGGGTCGTCGCAGCACGGATCGCCACAGCACGGGTCGCCGCAGCAGTCGTTGCTGGCGACCACTTCGACGCTGACGGTCACTTCGGTGATCATGTCGCCTGAGCCGTCGACTTCGACGCTGCTGGTCAGGTCGGTAACGGGCAGCCAGTCACCCACCGTCACCGTGTATTCTTCGATCGTCGTCGTGCGATACTCAGGGTCGGTAATGTTCCGCACAATCCCATCGACTGTCCCGGTGCCGGTTTGTCCAGACGCGCCCACGACGTGACGCGAGCGGACCACCCGCACGGTCGCCGTCGTCGCAGTGGAGTCGCCCGCCACGATCCGGATCGGAATCCGCACGCCCGCCTGGCCCGTGCCGGTGACCGTCACATGTGACGTGCTCGATGTCACGCGCGTGTGCACGAACGTCCGGATGGCGTGCGCATTGACCCACATCAGATCGAACTCGGCACGCGACTCGACCGTTGACGTGCTCCCGCTCACGCGAGCGTTGGCACTCCAGTGGCCGCCTGAGGATTCTATCTCCCAATCCTGGACGTCGCTGGTGTCCTGCAGGCCGCCGTCGTCGTCGCTGGATGCATCGGCGGCCAGCGCCGCAGCCGACAGGGCCTCGACGTAACCGACATCGACGACCGGCAGGCAAGGGTCAGTCGCCAGGTCCGCACCGGCTGGGGCAACGCCGCTACCGGCGAAAATGACAGCGATCAGCAGACGGACAGAGTGGGCGACGGGCGACGGGCGACGGGCGACGGGCGACGGGTCTCACTTTTCGCCTCCTGGTTGTCGAAGACAACAAGCCAGCGTCAATGCTGACGAGCTCGGTAAATCCTGTCAAGCCCTATTTTCAGGAATTCTGGCTGTCTCGATTCGACCGGCAAACCCGCGGGGAGCCGCTCAGTCCGCAACGCCGCTGCCATGGTGGGCGACCGCCTTACGCCGGGCCAGCGTCGCCGCCACGATCAGCGGCAGGGCAATGGTCACGTCGCAGTTGACTGTGACGTGTTCGGAGTCGACTTGGTATTTGCCCCACGAGATCGACTCGCTGAACGTGCAGCCGCTCATGCCGCCGTAGACCGGCGTGTCGGTGGTGAGCTGGATGCCGTAGCGGTAGCCCTCGAACTTGCGGACGACCACGTCGGGCGACCAGTTGAGGTATTCGAGCACGGGCGTGACCTGCTGGGCCCAGTTGCGCGGCACCCCCCCACCGCAGATCAGAATGCCGGTGTCCTCGACGCTCTTGATCATGTCCGCAAACGACAGGTTGTCGCCCAGGCCGTCCCACAGGATCTGCTGGTCGGCCGGGACCTTGTCGTTGTAGCGGTGCAGCGTGATGGCCAGCTCGGAGTCGTTCAGGGCCGGGATGTAGATCGGCACGCCCGCCTCGGCCGCGGCCGACAGCATGCACGGCGTCTTGCAGATGCGCCCCAGATACTCGGTGATCTCGCGCGAGGTCCGCCGCCCCGCGACCTTGTCCAGCAGGGGGATCACCGTCAGGGCCGTGCGGTTGAAGTCGTCGTCGTCCAGATACGTGTCGTAGACCCGGTTGACGAACGCATCGCGCAGCTCGACGTCGTCGCCCTCGAAGTTGCAGTGCTGCCAGTGGTGATAGCCCATGCCCTCGACCAGGTCGTGCGAGACGTTGGCGCCGGTGCTGACCACCACGTCGACCAGCCGGTTCGAGATCATCTCCATGATGACGCGCTTGCAGCCGCCGGGGATGAGCGCGCCGGCCAGCGTCAGGATCTTGAGCACGCCTTCCTGCTCGTTCATGCGGGTGAAGATGTCGGCCGCCTGGGCCAGCGAGCGGGCCTGAAACGACATGTGCCGCATGGCCCGCAGCAGTGCGTCGCAGCCGGGGTGCTCGGACGGCAACAGGCTGGTCACGGGGTGGGCAAACTGTTTGGCAGCACGTACGTCCGATGGTAACACGCAAGAACTCCTTCCCGGGCGGGCCGGGCGAATCTCGCTCACGGCGCGACGTCGCCGGCGGGTCGCTGAGCACGCCGACGTCGCTGAGCTACGGGAACCAAGCAGCCGAACAGTCCGAGCGGAATCGCCAGCATGCCAACACCGCAGGCCGCGCCCCGGCTGCGACCGCCGCCCGCCATCGACGCGCCTGAAGGGGGCGGATCCATCGGAACGTCTCGTGCGTCCTCGCGATCGGGCGGCTGGTCACCGTTTACGTCGAGGCCCATCGCGGCATTCCTTGCCACCAGCTCGTCGATCCGGACGCGCCGCGCCGGCGTGATCCGCATGGCGTGATTGTAAAGCGGTTGACCGGTCTGCGCCGAGCGGTGTTCGCCCTGGTAAAGCCCGACGAGCGTCACACCGCCCTGATCGACGTGCCAGATGGGCGCCCCGCTGTTGCCCGGCGTGCCATCGATCAGATGGCGGAACATCAGCTCGCTGGTCTGCGTGACGACTCCGACCGAGTCGTACATCACGCCCGACAGGAGATCGCCCGGATAGCCGGCCATGTGCAGCGTGCGGTCGACGAAAAAGTCGTCGGACATGGGCGTTGGCGGTATGAACTCATCCACGTCGTCGAACCCCTCGCTGAGCGTCAACAAGGCGACGTCGTGGTCGATGTCGTCCGGGTTGGTGCGGTATTCGGGTTCGATCAGCCACTCGGCGACCGCGATGCTGCCGAACGGCTGGCTGGTGCCGTGCCGGGCGCGTACGAAGTAGACCTGCACGGCATCGCCGCCGCGTTGCGAATTGAAAACGATGTGCGCGACGGTCAATACGGTGGCCGGCCCGACAAGGATCCCGGTCGCGGCGCGCGGCTCGCCGTTAGGAAACGTCGCTTCCACGCGGCCGATGAGCGAGTAGGGCAAGATGTCAACGGAAGGTACGGGGACGCGGTCGTCGGCGCCGAACACGGCAAAGCGCGTGGTTCCGGCTTTCGAATGAGGCGCGCCGTCCGCACCGAGCTCGCGCGGGTCACCGGGTGCGAAGCCGCCGCAGCCGGGCAGCCCGAACGCGGCCAACATGCCGATGAGTGACGTTAAGGCTCTCAAGGGGTTTCGAATGCTGCGCGCCATCGGCTTCGACCCTCCGCCCGAACATCGTAACCGCCGCTTGCCGCGGCCGATACCTGGTTTCCGCGCGAACCCGGCGCCCCGGGTGTGTGGCACTCTCGGCGACCATTCGGAACGAGCCCGGTGCACCCGTTGTGGTGCGGCCGTCTCGGCTGCGCGGGCAGGCGGGACGCCTGCACCATAATTCCCGGCAGGCGGGACGCCTGCACCGTAATTCCCGGCAGGCGGGACGCCTGCACCACAATTCCGGGCAGCGCGGGCACCTGCACCACAGTTCCCGGCACCCGCCACTCCCGTCTAATCTGTCACCGAACCCGGCGGCCCGGGCGTCGTCGCGCGTGCAGCGCGGCGCGCGGCCGCGGTCGCGCTTAAGATATTGAGGCGATCACGACGTGGCTGGCATACAATCGCAACGATGATCAGCCAACACGCAACATTCGAGATCGATACGCGCGGCGGCAGCGAGGTGCTCGACCTGACCGCCCGCGTCGTGCAAGCGGTCGAGCAGGCTGGCCTTCGTGAAGGCGTGGCGACGGTCTTCGTCGTCGGCTCCACGGCCGCCATTACGACCACCGAATTCGAGCCGGGCCTGGCGCGGCACGATTTGAAGGCGGCTTTCGAGAAGATTGCGCCGGAAGATGGTGACTACCGCCATGAGCAGACGTGGCACGACGACAATGGCCACGCACATGTCCGCGCGTCGCTGCTCGGTCCAAGCGTGTGCGTGCCGGTGCTGGGCGGGCGCTTGGCGCTGGGACAATGGCAGCAGGTCGTACTTATCGACTTCGACACACGGCCGCGACGCCGGCAGATTGTGGTTCAACTGCTCGGAACGTAGCGCTGGTCCGACTCCGCAACCGCGGTTCGTATCAGCAAAATGGACGCACGCCGGGCATTGCGTTGCAACGCCCGGCGTGCGTGTGAATCACGATCCGCCGTGGGCGGACGTCGGAACCGCGACTACTTCTCGCCGCCGGGCGCCGGAGTCATAGCCGCCTTCTTGCCCATGGTGTGCGAGGCGATGATCGCCTGGAGTTTGGGCGTGCCCTTGGTCGAGCCGCCGATCACGACGCAATAGCACGTGTCGGCCTTGGCGTCGAGCGGGGTGGTCAAGGCCGGATCCGCGCTGCCGGCCAGAACGTCGATCGTGTGGGCGCCGGGGTCGAGCGTGGTCTCCTGCGTCTTGCCCAGTGCAAACGCCTTAGCCACCGGCTTCTTGTCGACGTTCAAGTCCACGTTGCCGGCGTCCGGACTGGCGTGGAAAAAGAACGCGTGCGCCTTGCCGGGGGCGGGCGCCTTGGCCTCGATGACCTGGGCCTCGAGCTTGTCCTTCGAGCCGAAGGCCACGATCGTGTACATCTTGTCGGCCGCCAGCGTGGCGTCCTTGGTCAGGACGACCTTGTCGCCGGCCTTGAACTCGATCTTGGCCCGGCCGGCGGCCAGATCGTTGGCCGGCGCGGTCCGGCCAAACGCCAGGCTTTTGGCGACCGGCGCGCCGTTGACCAGCACATCGACCGTGCCCGCGTCGCCGGCGTGAATGAAGGTCGCCATGACCTTGCCGCCCGCGGCTTCCTTCTTCTCGCCACCGGCCGGTTGGGCGCCGGTCTGGGCCAACATCACTGCACTGATCAGCGTAAGGGACATACCACTCATTTCTGCACTCCTTCCAAAAATCGAGGATCGCTCCTCTACAAATCTCGTCGCGCCGGCTGACACATCAACCGGTCACCATCCGGGGTGTTTTCAAGAACACGACGATGAGAACTTTTCGTTTCGGCGAAACTGGTCATCCGGAGCCAAGCATCGCGCTTGGGCGAACCGCGCCGACGCACCTGCGTGGGTTGCGAAGTGCGCGCGCAAGACTGACGGCATCGGCCCGGATGACGCGTTGATCTGTATTAGTCGCGCCGCAGGGAAGGGTGTCCGCGTACCAATCCCTCACCTGCAGTGTGTCGTTGCACCGTTTGACCCCGCCGGAGCGGCGCCTTGGATACCGACCAGTAACCGCGAAGCACGGTACGGCACCCACGAGTGACAGACGAGACGAATGCGTCCGCTGTCACATGTCAGAGATTGTATCGGCCAGAACAGCGAAGGCAATCCGCTCTGAGCGATTTTTCTGTCGGCGTCGCGATACACCTGCACTGGACAGCCGGCCGTTGGCTGGGCACAATGCGTCCGATACCGATGCGGGGGATGCCGGCAAGAAGGTGCGAACGATGGACGAGCAGCGGCTGCGACAGTTTCAGAAGATGGCCCACGATGACCCGGAAAACGAGCTGGGCCACTTCAGCTTGGGGAAGCTTTACTACGATGAGGGCCGCTTTTCCGAGGCGATTCCTTCGTTTCGAAGGGTCACTGAGCTCAATCCGCAGCACTCGAAATCGTATCACCTGTTGGCCGCCTGCCTGGAGCGTTCGGGCCAGCGCAGCGAGGCTCTGGCGGTGCTGAAGCGGGGCTACCCGGTCGCGGCCGAACGCGGCGACGTGATGCCGCGCGACGCCATGGCTGAGATGCTCCGCGCGATGGGTGAGGCCGTTGCCTTGCCCACGTCCAAGGCTTCCGCACCTGGCACTCACGAGGCCGGCGCCAGCCCGACCGGGTTCGCCTGCTCACGGTGCGGCCGGCCATCCGGAAGGATGCCCGAACGGCCATTCCGTGGGCCGCTGGGCGAGACCGTCTGGGCCCATACGTGTGCAGCGTGCTGGCGCGAATGGATCGGGATGGGAACGAAGGTGATCAATGAGCTCGGACTGCAGCTCGCCAGCCCGCGCGGGCAGCAGGTGTACGACGAGCACATGCGCGAGTTCTTGCAGCTTCCGGGGTAAAACGCCCGACCGAGCGTGCCGCGCCTAAGTCTTGCACTGACAATAGGATAGGCGTGAATCGAGGCTCGGTAGCGTGCGGTCCGATACGACGGGGCTCGCCGATTCAGCCCAGACGTCGGCATATTTTTGGGAAGCGGGCCTTGATCGGGCCGCGTGCGGCGGCTATCCTTGTTTTATTGGAGCTAGCCCGGGCCGTTCGGCGCGGGCTGACGAGCGGAATCAAAGGTCACGGGATCGGTCGGGAGCGTTTCGCCTGTGAGCGGTCGTGTGGCAGTCACGTCATTATCGTTGCGCGCCGAGCAATTCTCGGGCATTCTCAAGCCACAAGCCCGGCCGTCCGATACACACGATGTCCATCGGAGGGGCCGTAAGGGGCAACGGGCGGTTCAGCCGATGAACGCACTTCGGTCGATTCAGTAGAAAGGGAGCCACGTCATGATCGAACTTTTGATGGTCTTGCTGGGCATGTTGAGCAGCTTCATCGATCAGATTCCTGCGTAGGGCCGGGGCCATGATTCAGATCATCACACAGATCGACGACATCCTGATCGACACGCGTTGAGCGTGCCTCCGGTCAGCCGTGCGGTGCGGCGCGTCAATCGCACGCCGATGGATTGCTGTCGGCGGCACCAAGCGGGCTCTATCGCAGCCTCTCGTTAGGCGTTCATGAAGATCATGCGCTTCGCAGACGTGCGGGGCGACGTGCATCTCGGTTTTCCGAACGACGATCACACCGTGCAGCTTCTGCACGGGGCGCTGTTTGATTCACTCTCGCCGCTTGACACGCGCGCGTTGGCCGAGCGCATGCTGCCGCCGATCGACCCGCCGAACATCTTCGGCATCGGCCTGAACTACCGCGCTCACGCGACCGAGGGGAATCGGCCCGTGCCGGAGCGGCCGCTCATCTTCGGCAAGGTGACCAGCTCGCTGTGCGGTCCGAACGACCCGATTGTTCTACCCGCGTCGGCCCCGGACGAAGTGGACTTTGAGGCCGAGCTGGGCGTGGTCATCGGACGGACCGCCCGAAACGTCTCCCGTGCCGAGGCCCTCACCTACGTCTTCGGCTACACGGCCGTCAACGACGTCACGGCCCGCGACTGCCAGCGGCGGCTCGACCAGCAGTGGACACGGGCCAAGGGCTTCGACACGTTCTGTCCGGTCGGACCGTGTCTGGTGACGGCTGATGAGCTCGACCCCTCCGATCTGCGCGTGCGCTCGTGGCTCAACGACGAGCTGATGCAGGATGGCCACACACGCGACCTCATCTTCCCGGTCGATGAGCTGGTCAGTTACCTGTCACACCAGTTCACGCTGCTGCCCGGCACGCTGATCTGCACCGGCACGCCGGCCGGCGTGGGTGTGGCCCGCACGCCACCGCGCTTCCTGCGCGCGGGCGACGTGGTGACGGTCGAGGTTGAAGGGATTGGTCGCCTGAATAGTCCGGTGATAGCCGATGCGTCCGCCAAGGGCCCTATCCGGCAACGCCCGGAATGAGCTTCGGCTCGGCCTCCTTGCGCTGGGGCTCGGTCGCCACCGGCGCGACCGGCTGTGCGGCGGGAGAGTCGGCCGTCTGCGCATCCAGCGGGGCCGGATTGGCGCTGACGTCGGTTGGGTTGTCCCAGGAACCCGATTCGACGAATCGCCTGTTCGGGGCGGCCGGCGCACCGGTGTCCTGGGATGCCTCGTCGGCCGATGCCGATGGAATGACAACGGCTTCGGCATCATACGATGCCGGTCGGTATTGCCAGTAGAGCGATACCGCCGTCGCCGTCAGTATCGCCCCGAGGACGATGAGCATCTTCTTCTGCCGCGCGTCCATCCCCGACGCGACGCGTGCCTTGGCCGTTCCCGAATTCCGTGTGCGGTCGGCCTTCGCTGTCTTCTGCGCCATACGCTGCTCCTCGGTGTGCGGGTTTCCGCTCAATCGACCGGTACGCCAGGAATCTCGCCACCCGGTGGCGTTTTGAACGTTGAAATCACCGGCGGCGCCGGTAGACAATCCCAGCTCCAGTGGTCGCGCCCGCGAAGGATGATGCACTTCCACACCGGGTACGTGGGGAACAGAATCGTGGTCAGATTCGTAATGACCGGGTATTGCTGCAGGTGCGGATGGGGACGGATGTGGCCCTTCATCTTGATCGCGCGAGCTGAACCGTCACACATGGCCGCATTGAAGACCCACGGCCTTCCGTGCCACCCTCTGATGGTCGGCTTGCCGTTGCCGACCCAACTCGGCACGTCGTAGCCTGGCCCGCAAGTGCCGCCGGCGTCGGGAGCGTAGCAGGCTGCCGGCTCGCCCAGGTCTTGGGGCAGACAAGGCGCGCCGCTGTTGAGCCGCGGGGCATAACGTCCCACGTGCTCCATGTACATGATCGTGTATTGCGGCGTGGGGATGCGCGAGAACGGCCGCATGAACGACGCGTTGCTGAACGAGTTGCAGGCGGCCAAGCCGCCGCCGCCGGCAAAAACGGTGATCGTCCAGGCAACGTTCGACGAGTAGCTATTTCCATAGTGGTCGTAGGACGACAAGCCGGAGTTCTTCCATGCGACATGGTGGAAGCCTTTGTAGCCGTCGTCGCCCGGGCAGCGGTAGACGTCGAGCTTCAAATCGGCATCGGCCAGCGCCGCGTCCATATTCCCGTCGCCGCCGGCGCTGGTCGGGCGATGGTCGGAGAAGCCGGCCTTGTAGAGGAACTTGTTGAGCGGGCGCTGCGCCGGTCCGCGGCCGCGCAGCGTACCCCATTTCGAGTTGACGGCGTTGGCCGGATTGGTGATGAAGGGCGCGGGCGTCACGCCCTGATCGTCGCATTCGGTCTCTCCGCGGCCGGCCTTACCGCCCCACCCGAGCTTGCCGTCATAGCCAACCATCAGGTTGAGGTTGCCGTTCACCGCGTCAGTGAAGTTGGCGGGGGGTGTGCAACTGTCGTTCAGCGCTGGTAAGCCACCGGGGAATGGAATCAGCGTGTCGCTCGAGTCGAAGCCGGCGTACAACTGGCTCGACTTGCCCAAGTGGCTCAGATTGGCCAGGCAGGCCGATTGCTTGGCCTGGTCGCGCGCTTTCTTGAGCGACGGAAGCAAGATCGAGATCAGCAGCGCGATGATGGCGACCACGACTAGTAACTCGATCAGCGTAAAGGCCGAGCGGCGAGTGCGTGGTGCGGGCGCGGCGCGCATCGGACAGCGCGCGTGTGCCCGTCCGGGTACCGCGACGTGATGGAGTTTCATTCGGCGTCTCCAGCGCCAAGCCGAGCGGCTGGCGCAACGGCGCAGTTACGCCAGCGAAACGATGATGACCAAACGCAATCTGCGACAGCCGCGCGAGTGAATTGGCGTCCAGCGTGGGAGCGCTCGAGCGGCGGCCACGACCACGGGAGCGCATTATCGGGGATCGGGACCCGCATTGTCAAGAATTGTCGGCGGGAACAACGACCGCTGGTGAAATCCTAGCTTCATTTATGTTCTTCGTGATGAAGGCAGCGCCCATGTTTAACTCGCACACGCAGGTCTGGAGATCTGCGGTACAACGGGGTTCAGCGAACACTTGGCGGGGCTGGCACGTCGGTCTAATATGTGGAGAACGCACTTCCGATATGCGGAGGGGTTGCACCGGGCGGCGAGGACTGCGCGACGACCGGCCGACGGGTCGGCAGCCCGCGGCATCCGGCTGAACAGGAGATTGGGGTTACATGGCGAACAGCGAGAACGAACTGCTGAGCAGCATTGAGAATCGAGAGGCGAAGGTCGGGATCGTGGGCTTGGGCTACGTCGGCCTACCGCTGATGCAGACGTTCTGCGGAGCCGGCTTCACGTGCATCGGTCTGGACGTCGACCCGGAGAAGGTCGAGCAGCTCAACCAGGGCAAGAGCTACATCAAACATATCCCATCCGAGCACGTGATGGCCATGGTCAAGGAGAAGCGCTTCCGGGCCACGACCGACCCGAAAGAGCTGAAGCAATGCGCCGCGGTGATCATCTGCGTGCCGACGCCGCTGACCAAGATGCGCGAGCCGGACATGACCTACGTCGAGGGCACGGCCCGCATGCTGCGCGACGTGCTGGTCAAGGGGCAGCTCATCGTGCTGGAGAGCACGACGTATCCGGGCACGACGCGCGAAGTGGTCAAGCCGATCCTTGAAGAAACCGGGCTCAAGGCCGAGAAGGATTTCTACCTGGCCTATTCGCCGGAGCGAGAAGACCCAGGCCGCAAAGACTTCTCGACCAGCACGATCCCGAAAGTCGTCGGCGGCTTCGGACCCAGGAGCCGGCAAGTCGCCGCGGCGCTGTATGGCGCCGCCGTCGCCAAGGTCGTGCCGGTGTCGAGCTGCGAGGTGGCCGAATCGGCCAAGATCCTCGAGAACGTCTACCGCTGCGTGAACATCGCGCTGATCAACGAGATGAAGGTGCTGTTCGACAAGATGGGCATCGATGTGTGGGAAGTCGTGGCGGCGGCATCGACCAAGCCGTTCGGTTTTCAGCCGTTCTATCCCGGACCTGGGCTGGGCGGCCATTGCATCCCGATCGATCCGTTCTACCTGACGTGGAAGGCGCACGAGTTCAACACGTCGACGCGCTTCATCGAGCTGGCCGGCGAGATCAACACCAAGATGCCCGAGTACGTGATCGGCCGGCTGACCGAGGCGCTGAATGAGCACGCCAAGCCGGTCAAGGGCTCGAAGGTGCTGGTGCTGGGGCTGGCGTACAAGAAGGACGTCGATGACATCCGCGAGTCGCCCTCGATCGAGCTGATCGAGATGCTGCGGGGCCGCGGGGCGAAGGTGGACTACAACGACCCGTTCGTGCCCAAGACGCCCAAGCAGCGCGAGCACAACCTGAGCATGACCAGCAAGAAGCTGAGCGAGGCGATGCTGGCCGAGTACGACTGCGTATTGATCGCCACGGACCATTCGTCGTATGATTATCCGTGGATTGTGCAACATGCGCAGCTCGTGGTGGACACTCGGAACGCAACCGCCCAGTGCAAGACCGGACGCGACAAGATCGTCAAGGCGTAGCCAGGCCGTGCGTCGGACCAACGAGGCATGTGCCGGGTCCGCCGGCCCCGAAGGGGCTCAGGGTTGTAGCCACGGGCGTGGACCCCAGCGGGGTCAAGCCCGTGGATCGCGGCGCCCGCCAACCCCATCAGCCCCGAAGGGGCGGCGGAAGGCCTGCGGCGCTTGTCTGTCCGATTCTCATGCGGACTTGCCATTCTCTCCTTCGCCCCTGCCGGGGCTCGTTGCGTCTCGGCCCTCGGGTTTCCACGGGTTTGACCCCTCCGGGGTCTGCACCCGTGGCTACAAGCCCTCGCCCGTGCGGGGCTGCCCGTCTGGCGGGCGGGCAGTGGCAGGTGCACGGATTACAAGCCCTCGCCCGTGCGGGGCTGCCGTTGGCGACTCGAAAACCGGACTCATTCACAACAATTCTGAGGACCCAAGCAGTCTGGCGCCGTGGCATGCGCTTCCAGCCCGTGAAACGTGGCACGGGCATCCTGCCCGTGAGACGTCGCATGGGCTTCCAGCCCATGCGCCATCGGTGCGGTTGACGAGCTCATCTCCGCGGGCTCGCGTTTCGGCGGCGGGAGGCGACAAGTCAACACCATGCACGGGCTGGAAGCCCGTGCGACGAATCATGGGCTGGAAGCCCATGCCACACGCGGAGGCCATGCCACGCGGCTGGAGGCCCATGTTACTGCTCGCCAGCATCGCTTGCTTCGCAGGGCCGACCGTGGCACTGGCCCTGCAGCCGCAGCGGCTGGCGATGGACGCGACGCCGCCGTCGCCGGTGAATGCCGCGGTGCGTCAGGCGGTGGAGAAGCTGGCGGCCGGCGAGCCGCACGCGGTGATCGCGGACGAACTGGAGGCCACGCTGAGCGCCGAAGCCGCCGACGGCGCGCCGGCTGAGTCGCCCGAGACCCGCGAGGTGCTCGACTCGGCGACCGCGCTGCTGCGCGATCTGCGACGCGCGGCGCAGATACAGAAGACCATCAAGTCAGTCCGCGTGGGCGCGTCGATCGATGACTTGGCGGCCGCGTTGATCGACTCCAAGCTCACGCAGGACCTGCTCAGTGACACGATCCGCGTGTGGGTGCAGCAGGTCGGCAGCGGCGTCGGCGAGGAAATCAGCTCGCGCTGGATGCTGGCGGCCATGCCGGCCGAGTTCGAGCAGATGGAGCCGGCCTATCGCCTGTACAAGCGCGGCCGCGAGGCCGTGCCCGCACTGGTCGACCTGCTCGAGGACTCGGCCGCCACGCGCGCGGTCGTTCGCCCGTCGGACGGCCACTCGCTGCCGCACGTGGTCCGCCGGCAGGATATCGCGCTGGCGGTCATCGAGGCGATCACGCGCTGCGGGTTCCACCGCTATGCGCGCAGCCGAGGCGGCTTGTCTGGAGGGATGGGCACGCTTTCACTCCTGCCCGATCCGTCACGGCACGAGGTGGTGACCGAAGTGCGCGAGTGGTGGTCACAGACGCGCGACCTGTCGCCGGCCGAAACGCTGTCGCACCGAATCGAGCACGCCGCGGCTGACGACCGCATGGAGATGATCCAGGTGCTGGTAGCGTGGAAGGAGCGCGAAGCGGCCATTCGTCACCTGCGGACGCTGATGGAAGAGGCCACCGTGCCGCATCAGAGCATCGCGGCGGCGCAGCAGCTCTTGCAGCTTGGCGACCCGGTGACGCTCGATCGGCTGCGGGTGCGCCTGGAAAACGCCCGGACGCCGGAGCAGCAGGTCTTGGCGCTGCTGGTGCAGCACGGCGGCCGGGCGGAGTTCGAGCTGCTGCAACGGCTCGTGGCCAATGACATCGCGGCCCATCCGGACACGAAGCAGCACGTTGCCGACACGGTCCTCAACGTGATGGCCAGCTCGAACAATCCGCTGTGCCTGCCGGTGCTGGTCGAGGCGCTCGACAGCCGGGCCGAGAGCAGCCAATTCCGGCAGACCGTGATGAATACCGGGGCACAGCCGCCGAAACTGTCCGACGTCGCGGCCGAGCGGATTCAGTCGCTGGTCGGCACCGACTTCAACTACCGCTCCGACGCGCCCGCCATCAGCAGAAGCGAGGCGATCGAACGCATCCAACAATGGTGGCAAACCGAGGGCCGCGGCCGGTTTGGCTTCAATGCCCGCGACGCCCGCAAACGCGGCGGCATTCGGTAGAAACACGGAGTCTCACGTCTGGCGACAGTCATGCTCCGCGCGTGGTCGCTAGCCGCAACGACATCGCTCGACCGGCAGGAGGGAATTGATGAACGCCGCGCTTACGGCGACGCTGATCCAGAGGCGATGGGGAACTCGTGCGTGATGCTGGCGAGGTTGCCGCAGCGAACGAAGTACCGAATGCGGGCCATGAGACGCTGATAGAAACGAAGGTTGTGGAGCGTGGCCAGGATGGGGCCGAGCATCTCGCCGGCCATGAACAGATGGCGGACGTACCCGCGGGAGAAAGTTCGGCAGGCGTAACAGTCGCAGCCGTCCTCGATCGGACCCGTCGCGCCGCGGTGGATTTCGTTTCGCATCCGCAGCGCTCCGTGTGCGGTGAAGACGAATGCACTGCGGGCATTCCGCGTCGGCAGCACGCAGTCGAACATGTCGATTCCGCAGCGCACGGCGGCCACAATGTCGCGCGGCATGCCCACGCCCATGAGATAGCGCGGCCGGTCAACCGGTAGCCGCGACACGAGATCGCCCAGCACCTCCAGCATCTGCTCGTGCGTCTCTCCGACCGACAGGCCGCCGATGGCGTAGCCGTCGAAGCCGATATCGCACAGGGCCGCGGCGCACTCGCGGCGCAAGTCGAGCTCCAAGCCGCCCTGGACGATGCCGAACAGCCATTGCGGTGCGCGGCGGATCGCGGGCGCGCGTTCGACGTGCACACGCTTGCATTCGGCGGCCCAACGGATCGTGCGGCCAACGGCTGCTTCGATCGGTGCGCGCGGCGATGGCAGGGGCGGACATTGGTCGAAGGCCATGATGATATCGCCGCCCAGCGAGGTCTGAATCTCGATGGCACGGGCGGCGTCGAGCTGTAACAACGCCCCGTCGACGTGCGAGCGGAATGTCACACCCGCGTCGCTGATCTGGTTCAATTCGGCCAGCGAGAATACCTGGTAGCCGCCGCTGTCGGTCAGAATCGGCCCGCGCCAGCCACAGAAAGCGTGCAGGCCGCCAAGCTCGCGCACGACAGCTTCGCCCGGCCGGACGTGCAAGTGGTACGTATTGGCGAGGATGATCTGGCAGCCACTTTGAATGAGCTGGTCGGGCGTGACGCCCTTGACGGAGCCGCGCGTGCCGACCGGCATGAAGGCCGGCGTGTCGAAGGCGCCGTGCGGCGTGGTGACGCGGCCGACTCGTGCGCCGCTGCCCGCGTCGGCCTGGTCGATGGTGAAATCAAACACGGGCGAATGGTAGCGAATCGCGGAGCAACGCACACGGCGCGCGAACGGAGTCTGCCGTCTACGTCCGCGTGCGCGCTGATGCGCGATTGGGTGGCGTGGGGGACGCCAATCATACACAGATTGCGGTTGGGGACCGCCGTGGTCCCGCGAACAAGTCGCACGGTCCGCACGGGCAAGCAAACGGCCGCTTGCCCATGCCACCCGCGACCCATGCCACCCGCGACCCATGCCACCCGCGACCCATGCCACCCGCTGCACGGGCAAGCAAATGGCCGCTTGCCCAGGCCACCCGTTTGCAGATACCACCCGCGTGTGACTACGCCAGCCACGATCAGCGGTAGGCAGCACACGCAGCGACGCGTCGCTCGATCTCAGCGATGAGGGCCTGGTAGCCGGGTCCGCCGACGCCGCCGTAACGGCGGCGCAGCTCGGCGCCGGTGATGCGCTCGGGCAGGTCGGCCGCGGGCGGGAAGAAGTCGTCGACGTCGAACCCGGCGGCCAGACGGTCCTGAATCGCTTGCGCCGAGGCGTCATCGCGTGTGGCGACGAGGGCGAACGTGGTGCCGGCCCGGTCGGCCAGCAGGTCGGCGAACGAAAAGCCACTACCCCCGCGGCCGGCGTCGAGCTCCTCTTTGAGCAGGCCGGCCGCGTCGCTGACGGATTCGGCCGACAGCGACGCGAGCGCGGCGCTCACCCAAAAGTGCCGGGTCCAATCGGAGCGCCGCCGCAACGTCGTTCGGCCCAGCGCCTGCCGCGCCGCCTGATCCGCCGGCCGGATGTCCAGATCGCCCAACGCCTCTTCGATCCGCGGATGGCCGAGCAAGACGCCCAGCGCGAAGATCGCCCCTCGGTTCTCGACCACGGGGTCGCCGTTCGCGGAGCGCTGCCGCGCCAACTGGAACACGGTCTCGACGCAGGCGCCGAAACGCGCGTCCTTGGCGGGTAGCGTCTCAGCCACGTCCAGCAGTTGTCGCACGTGTGCCCGCGTGGCGTCGAGCACTTCGTCGCTGACCTGAGTGGCCCCAAACACGTCGGCCCGCAGTGACTTGGGGAACTCGACGCGGCCATACGTAAGCTCGACCGACTGCGGCGCTATCGACACAGCGCGGACGGCATCGAACACCGGGCGCAGACTTGGCTCGCTGTGCAGCTTGGATTCGACCAACGGGCCGAGTAGCGCCAGCAGCCAGCTTGGCACTTCGATGTCGCCAACGCGGCAGCGCGTGGCCCGCCCGCGCACGCGGCCGTCGTCCATGGAGAACTGCGCGCTGAGCAGGGCGTTTACGTAACGTCGCGCGCTGCCGCCGCCCGGCAAGCCGAGCGACGCCGAGAGCGTTGCGCCGCCGTCGCGAAGCTCGACGGCGGCCTTGCGGTCGGCCGAGCCAAGCGACAGACCCCAGGCCAGGAGCACATCCAGGTCGTGCGCGGTCAGGCGTAGCGATTGGGTCTGACCGGGCGGCAGCCGCTGCGGGCTGCGGCTGCGGATGAGCGCAACAAGGCGGCGTTTTTCTTCCGAGGTGACAACCGCCGGCTCGAACGCCAGTGGTTTGTGCTCGATTGCGAGCGAGGCGGCCACGCCCAGCACGATGATCGTCGCGCCGAGCAGGCCGATGAGCTTGATGGGCAGCCATCGGCGTGCGCTGCTACCCCGCCGCCATTGCGCGCCGATCCACACGCCGAGCAGGCAGCCCAGCGCCGGTAACAACAAATCGAGCGTGACCAGCCGACCGCGCACTGCGAGCAGCAGCAGCGCCGCCAGCGTGACGCCTGTGGCCACCGCCGCCGCGGCGACGCACAATCGCTGGCGCAGCAACGGCAGCCCGACGTTGGGGCGCGTGCGTCTCGCACGCCGGCGTCGCGCGGGCTTGGCAACGTCTGCGGGTCGCGTGTGTTGATCGGCGGGCGGGACGGCGGCCACCCGGCCGCCCGCTGCGCAAGTTCGAGAGGCAGCGGACGTTAACCCGAGCGCCAGGAGCACGCCCGTCGGAACCCACCAGACAAACTCGGCCAATCCGCGCAACGCCAGACCAGCCAGCCAGGCCACGAGCTGCCGCGAATCCTGAAGCTCCCAGAACGGCCGCCGGCGGCTGTCCATCGTCATCTGGCAGGCGACGCGCGCCGCCAGCCAGACAGCCAACACGATCCACGGCGACCATGCGGCAACGCGACGCTCCCCGGACGCGGAAAGAGCGTTGCCCGCGTTGACGCCGTCGCGCGGGGATCCGCCCGCTCCAGGATGTGTACCGGCCGGTCGCATGGCGAACGAAAGTATAGCGGTCTTCAGCGTCCGACGAGTCCGATCGGAGACGACCAACTCCACAGCATCGCGGTCGCGGCCTTTGCCGCTGGCCGCTACGATGCCGGTGATGTCGGACTCGTCCAAGAGGCGCTACCGCCAGTTTCGGTCGGAGGCCGGTACGCGCGATGTCGCCGCCGACCTGGCGGTCGAGAAGCCGCAGGCCGATCGCCGGACGCACTGGCGCTACCTGCGGCAGTATGCGGTGTGGCTTAAGCCGCACAAGGCCGCCATCGTGCTGGTGTTCGCACTGGCTTTGCTGGCGGCGATGCTGTCGCTGGTCCTGCCCTATGCGACCAAGTGGGTCATCGACGGCGTGCTGCTCAACGACGGGCTGGACCGGGCGGCCCAATCGAGCCGGTTGATGGCGTTCGGGCTGGCCATGATCGGCCTGCTCCTGCTGCAGCAGGCCATCGACGCCGTGCGCAGCTTCCGCATGACCGTGCTGAACTCGAAGGTGATCTTCCGGCTGCGGCAGGCGCTGTACGAGCGCATCCTCGACATGCCCTTGCCCAAGCTGAGCGATCTGAAGGTCGGCGGCATCGTGTCGCGCGTCTCGGGCGATATCGACGAGGTGACCGGCATCCTGCAGTCGGCCATCATCACGCCCGGCGTGGCCATCATCCGCACCGTGCTCACCGTGGCGGTGCTGCTGGTCATCAGCTGGAAGATGGCCGTGGTCGCCGTCGCGTTCATTCCGCCGATCATGCTGCTGAACATTCTCTGGATTCGCCGCGTGCGGCCGGTGTACAAGTCGATGCGCAAGGACCGCCAGAACATCGAGGCCCGCGTGGTCGAGACGTTTTCGGGGATTCGCGTCGTGCGTTCGTTCCGGCGGCAGCGCCGCGAGGCCCGCGACTACGCCATCTCGCACCACACGGTCATCCGCAAACAGATCCTGACCAACCTGCTGCAGATGGTCGTCACCGTGGGCTGGGGATTCCTGATCCCGGGCACGTCGCTGCTGGTCATCTGGTACGGCGGCACGCAGATGCTGGCCGGCGAGGTGCAGATCGGTGAGATCATGGCGTTTCAGATGTACTTGTTCATGCTGCTGCACCCGGTTTCGCAGATCGTGCATTCATACGGCGACACACAGCGGGCACTGGCGGCGATGGAGCGGACGTTCGATCTGTTCGAGCAGCCGGTCGACAAGCCGGACCGGCCCGGAGCGCTGGACGTGCGACTGCCCATCCGCGGGCTGCGCTTCGAGGGCGTCGGCTTCGAGTACGTGCCCGATCGGCCGGTGCTGAGCGATATCGACCTGGCCGTCGAGGCCGGCCAGACGGTCGCCCTGGTCGGCCCGAGCGGATCAGGCAAGACGACCCTGACCGACCTGGTGGCCCGCTTCATCGATCCGACCGCGGGGCGGATCACGCTCGACGGCGTCGATCTGCGCGACCTGAAGCTGGCCAGCTTTCGGAGATTGCTCGGCGTCGTGCAGCAAGAGGTGTTTCTGTTCGATGGCACGGTACGCGAGAACATTGCCTATGGCCGGCGGTCGGCGACGCTCGATCAGGTCATCGCGGCGGCACGGACGGCCAACGCCGACGAGTTCATCACGGCACTTCCTCAGGGCTACGATACGCTGATTGGTGAACGTGGCGTGAAACTGTCGGGCGGGCAGCGCCAGCGGCTCAGCATCGCGCGGGCGCTGCTGGCCGACCCGCAAATCCTGATCCTCGATGAGGCCACCAGCAACCTCGACACCGAGAGCGAACAGCTCATCCAGGCCTCGCTGGTCGACCTGTTCGCCAACCGTACGACGTTCGTGATCGCGCATCGCCTCTCGACCATCACGCACGCCGACCTGATCGTCGTGCTGATGGCCGGCCGCATCGTCGAATCGGGCACGCACGCCGAACTCATGGCCGCCGGCGGCCCGTATTCTGAGATGGTCTCCCGCCAGACGCGCTTCTATTCCGACGCCGTGGCCACGCTGGATTGGCGCTGACTGGGCGAGGAGGACATCGCCGTCTGCAGCAGGGCGTGATACTTGAAGAACGCCACCAGTGCGATGATGTAGCAGCCGACGAACAGAATGGCTGTGCCGCAGCCGGACAGAGCAACAGCGGTCGAGATCAAGCGGTTGGGCATGGGAAAGACAACCGCCGCTGGTTGTGAAGCCGCGGCGGCTGCGGCCCGCGCTGCAATGGCGGTGCTCATCTGGGCCGACATGATCGACGAGAGCACAGCTGCGCCAATTCCCAGTGCCGCGGTGCTGGCCATGAGCGCGATGAGGACCGTCGTGAGCCTGGCCAGGCCGGGACGCTGAGCACGGCGGGCGACAGGCCGCAGGCAAACCAGGCCAGCGCCGATGGCGAGCGCCGGGCCAAGTGTGACGATGGGTCCGAGTGCAACCCCGATCCACGGCCGGGGTGCCATCGATCGCGTGATCATGATCCCTGCGAATGCCACGAGCGGCGATAGTACAAGCAACCTCGCGACGGCGGCAGCCGTCCGCGGTGACGTGCTCTGTGACGGATCCCTGCTCGTGACGCCGAAAACTCCAAAGCACAGGGCGACCCAGCCGGCGAAGGCAATAGCGGCCGCGACGAGCGCCGTGAACGGATCGAATCCGCGCGACAGCGCATTCATCACAAACATGAGCACGGGTATGGCAGCAAACGCGAACAGTGCGGCGAGCATCAGGGCCAGGCCCCGGTTGACGGTCTTCAGCCAGGTCGGGTTGGCCAGGCGGAGCTCGTCCGGTCGGACTGAATCCACAACCGGAGCCGAGCACTCCGGGCAGGCGGCGCTCAGCGCGAGCGTGCGGAGGTTGTAGCCACAACCGCGACACGTAAGGTCAGCCGCAACGGTCAGTCTGCCCATGTCGACCAGGCTTGGGTCAATGGTCCGCGCGATGGCGGACGCGCACGCGGGGCATGCGTCCGCCAGAGCGCGGCCGCGCAGCCCGGCCCCGCAATCGACACACGCGAGATCAAAGTCGATGACGGCCATCGCGGCCGTAGCTTAGGCGATCAGCCCGTCGGCCGCGACGATCGCTTGCCCATGCCACGCCGATCGCGCATCATCGCGCGCCGTGATGTACACTTACGGTCGATGCGGACGGTGAGGGCCGTATCCGAATGATGGATGAGACGCATCCGAGTCTCGAACAGGCCGCCAAAGAGGCGGCGGGCGCGGTCGAACCGCCGCCGCAAGCGGTTCCAATTGCGGATGATTCCGAGCGCTTGCTGCACCCAAACTACATCCGCGTGCGGCAGCTTGGCGGTTGGATCGCTGCCGGGGTGTTGGGGCTTGCCTTTGGCGTGTTTGTCGCGATTCTCGTGCTGGTTGGCGACCTGCCGCCGGTGGGGATCGCGCTGGTGATCGTGGCGTGGCTGGCGGTCACGGGCCTCGTGTGCTGGCGGGCGCAATTCTGGCCGGCAATCGACTTCCGCCATCGCCGCTGGCGACTCAGCCCGGTCGGCATGGAAATCCGCCGCGGCGTGTGGTGGCGCGAAGTCATCAACGTGCCGCGTGCCCGCATCCAACATACCGACGTGAATCAGGGCCCAATCGAGCGGCGCTTCGGCATCGCCCACCTGGTCATCCACACGGCCGGAACGATGAGCGCATCCGTCCATCTCTTCGGACTCGGCTACGATGAGGCCATTCGCGTCCGCGATGAGCTGCTCCGCACGGGGACTGGCGATGCCGTCTGATCGTGCAGGCCACGCCCGATCGCCTGCTCTCGCAACGGGCATGACTGCCGAGCTTGCGGGCGACTACACCAAGATTAGATTAGAGGCATCGATGGTCGGAGTTCTGGTGAAGCGCTGGGCGCAGGTCCTCACGCGCGCGCCGGAGCACACTGTCGACGGCGGCGGCGCTCGAGCGGAGCTCGCCTGCGATCCCTCGCTCGGACCGCCCCGCCAGGTACAGCCGGATAGCCCGACGCTTGACTGGCTTGAGCCAGCCCACGGCTCGCTCGATCGCGTCGGCACGCTCGGTGTCCTCGACGTCGTGCCGCCACGCGGCTGACGCCTTCGCATCCAGCGACCCTTCGGCCTCGTCGAGCGACGCGCCTGGCTGACCGCCGCCATGCCGCTGCGAGCAGGCGGAGCGAACGGCGTGGCCCAGCTTGCCGTAGGCCAGCGCGTGGAACCAGCCATCCCAGTCGCACGGCCGCGTGCCGGGACGAGTGCCGATGATCCGGTTTGCCTCGTCCCAGGTTTCGCTCACGATGTCGTCGCCGCTGATGACGCTGCGCAGGCTCCGCGGCATGCGCGCGTCCATCGAGGCCGCCAGCCGCTCCCAGCAGCCCGCCAGCGCTGCGCTCATCTCCTGGCGCAGCTCGTCTGTCGTGTTCGCTTCCACATCACGCACCTCCGTCCCGGCATGGTGAAGGGGGGGTGCGGGCCGGCCGGGATTCGGTCCGCACCTTGATAAACGATCGAACGGGTCGAGTTTTCAGGATTTTTTTTCGCCGGCGGCCCCGCCTCGCCCGGCCGGTCCTGGACCGCAACCGTAGGAGCGGACTGCGACCGCGATTCCGTCGCCGACCGCGACTCGACCTCCGACCGACACAGGCGCCGTTTCCGGCTTGGGCGCGCGTCGTTCGTTCGGGTAGAATGGGCCAAGCAGGGGGTGGCTTATGGCAACCACAAGCCCGTTCCGCCGTTTCCGCGGCGGCACCGTGCGCCTGAGCTTGACGCTAACGCTGTGTGCCACCGCGGCGACGAGTCCGGCCAACGCGCAGTTCTGCTTGCCCGACGCCGACGGCGATGGGCATCCGCTGTTCGGGAATCCGGAGGTCAAGCTGAGCGCGGAGCTTGACGCGCTGTTCCCGGACAACCTGTACGTTCCGACGGCCGGTGCGATCGGCGATCTGGATGGCGACGGGGATTTGGATGCGGCTGTCAGTCACGCCTGGAAAGTGCCGACGCTGAACGGGGCCGGCTGGGTGTCGATCCTGTTGAACGACGGCGATGGCATTTTTCGCGTGGAGGAGGTTTACCCGGCGGGAGATTACGCCAGCGCCGTGGCCATTGGTGACCTGGACGGTGATGGTCTGAACGACTTGGCGGTGACCAATGGGCTCAGCAACCAAGTCTCGGTCTTGATCAACGCCGGCGCGGGCGTCTTTCCCGACGTCGTGAGCTATTCCGTCGGCCTGCAGCCGCACTCAGTGGTCATCGCTCATCTGAACTCCGATGCTCACGCTGATCTGGCCGTGGCAAACGTCGAGAGTGACGACGTGAGCGTGCTGCTTGGCGACGGCGATGGCACGTTCGCGCCGGCGGTGCACTACCCGGTAGGTTTTATTCCGGACCAATCCGCCTACGTGGGCGGCTCGCACGCGTTCGGCGGGCCGTATCTGGCGGCTGGCGAAATTGACGGCGCTAACGGCCCGGACCTGGTCGTCCCGGTTGACGAGGGTGTCGCCATCCTGCTGAATCAGGGGACGGGCGCCTTCGGGCCGCCGGTGTGCGTCGAGTCGGTTGGGACCACCTGGGCTGTGGCGGTCGGCGATATGGACGGTGATGGCGATGCTGACCTGGTGACGGCCAACCTGGCCGACAGCATCTCGGTGCTGATCAATTCGGGCAGCGCCACGTTTGAGCCGTACGTCGATTACGGCGTCCAGTACTTCAGTCCCACGGCCATCTATGATCCCGGCTCCGTGTCGCTCGGCGACGTCGACGCGGACGGCGATCTCGATGTTGCCGTGGGTATCCACTTGGGCCCGAAAGTGGTCGTATTCCCAAACTTGGGTGACGGAACACTGGGAGCCTATGCGGCCTACTCAACGGACACCTACCCCCGGATCGCAACGTTTGGACACCTGAACCAGGATCCGTATCTTGACCTAGCGGTCTTCTCGCTCGATGACACCGCTGCGGACAAGCTGTGCGTGCTCCTCAATGAGGGGAACGGGACATTACTGACCGACGTGGTCAATCACGAGTTCTGGGATGCGCCGGTCGGCCTATGGGTCAGTCCCGAGGAAATCGCGTTTGCCGATCTGGACAACGACGGCCACCTGGAAATCGTGGTGACCAACGAGGGGAGCAGCAACATCAACGTACCCGGGAACGTAACCGTGATCGAGGACGTTGCGGAAATCCAAGCCAGCATCGCTTACCCGGTGCCCGGTTTCTTTCCGCGATCGATGGCATTGAGTGACATGAATGGCGACGCCTACATCGACGTTGTGGTAGCCGGTTCTGAACTCTCTTCGCAGTCATCGCCGGGGTGGGTAGGCGTACTTCTGAATGAGGCCGACGGCACGTTCGGAGCGCCGGGCAATTATTTGACGGGCGGCATCTTACCGCTGTCGGTTGCGCTAAGTGACCTTGACGGCGACGATGACATAGATGTCGTCGCCTCCAACTACATCTCTAGCGACATTTCTGTGCTGCTGAATGATGGGCATGGCGTTTTGGCGCAGGCGCAATTGACGCCGTTTACCTTTCTGTATCCGCGACACCTAACACTCAGTGATTTCAACATGGATGGCCACGCCGATCTGGTGGTTACTAAGGCATTTGCGCCGTCGGGTTTCATCCTCATGCTCGGCAACGGAGACGGTTCCTTTGCGGACGCGACGCTGTTCCCCCCTGCCGAATCCCGGAGGTCTCCCCGTTCCCTACGCTTGGCCTCTCGCCACCGACCTGGACGGCGACGGCGTTGTAGACTTGGCCCTGTCGACCGAGGCGTTTCCGTATCCCGGAAACGGCTTCGTCGTGCTGTTGAACGACGGGGGCAGTGTGTTTGTGGATGGTGGACACTATGGTGTTCCTGGCATGCCGGCCCAAGGGGCTTTGTCAGTCGCAGATGTGGATGGCGACCTAGATGTCGACGTTGTCGTGTCGACCCACGATTCGATGTCGGTGCTCCTGAACGAAGGCGACGCGACGTTCGGTTCTGGTGTCGCATACGGCTGCGACGGGAACTTCGGTAGTGGGCAGGTAGCGTTGGGAGATCTTGACGGCGATGGTGAAGTCGACGCGGGAACAGCTAATACTGGAACGCAGAACCTCGCGATCCTGTGGAATCGCAGTTGCTTTCACCGCCCCGCGGACATCGACGCAGATGGGGATGTCGACCTCGGCGATTACGCCATCTTGGCCGGATGCCTTTCAGGGCCGGGGGGCGGTGTTTTGCCAACTTGCAGTGGGCCGTTATTCGAGGCATGCGACCTGGACGGAGACGCAGAGGTCGACCTTGCCGATGTGGAGACGCTCCTTACTTCGTTCACGCTTCCGTGAGCGCGAGCATGGGGCGCGGAGAGTCGACTGCGCCGACCGTCCGCGCCCCGCTAGCGTTAGCTGCGCGCTAGCACTAACATGCGCTCAATCAGCCGTGAACGTTCGGGCTGCGGCGACGACGATCTTCCCGCCGCTCATGTCGAGGGCGCCCACGGTCGTGTCATTTTGGACATCAAATACGCCTGCGGTCATTGTGAGCTCGCCGTTTGTGGCGAAGTCGAAGCCGAACAGCAGGTCAGGCAAGTTATCGATTTGGATCTTCGCATCGGCGTCATCGATTTGAAAGTCTCCCACAAGTTCGAAGTGCACGCCCAAATCCTGGATATTCGAGCCGAAGCGCAGGATGGCTGTACCACTGGGGGGATTGGTCGCCCGCCAAGTCGGCGCGCCGAGCGGAGGAACGGGATCCAGTTCGTCAGTCAACTCACCACTGATGTCGATGAGCAGCGTTCCGTTGGAATCGGCTTGCACGAGTCCGGCGTTGTAAAGAATGCCGACTCCGGTCACCTTGCATTTACCTCGCAACGTGATCAGATACAGCGAAATACCCCGGTTCTCGATTGGAAGTTCAATCGAGGCGTTATCGCCTTGACCGATGATACACCCGGCTGTGTTTCCGTCGAAGATGTGGTGATTTGTATTGAATGTCAGCGTCGCGTGGTTGTTCCCAACAGACTCACCCAGGATGATGTCGCCGAAAATCTCAGACGTCAGAACGGCGAACTCGTCGGGATCACCGCCGAGCGTGAGCGTGGCGGCCGACTCGCTGGTCGGCGTGATTCGGATGTCCGCCGGTCCGTTTACATTCACCGTGTACGCTTCCGCGCCTTCGTCGGTCACCAGTGCGATCTTGTCTCCGCAGATGACCACAATGTCGGCCTCCGTCGGCACGTTCCCTCCGCCGTCAAGATTGCTGCACAAGCCGGTGCTGCTCGTGAACCAATTCGCGTCATCACTCCAGTCCCCTTGCTGCTCTGATGGCAGAAAGAAGAGCGTTTCCGCGACGCTGGGTTGCGCGCAGGCGATCGTGGCGAGCGCACAAATGCATGGCAAGGTTGCTCGATGAATCATGTTGTCCTCCTTCAATATGAGGCGCACGATCTGGCGCCGCTTAGCGTTCGTTCAGGGCGTCGTCAGCTTGCCCGGTCCAATGACGGTGAGCGTGCAGGCGTAGTTGTCGTCGCCGATGACCACCGAGCCCGGGGAAATGCTCTTCCCGCCGGCGATTTCGAGGGTTGCATCCGTCGCGAACGTGTCCGAGCCATTGACGGTGATCGTCAATACGCTCGAGCCAATATTCTGCTCGGTGTCGATCTTACACAGCCCGTACATGTTGATCGCGTCCGGGCTGGTAAGGCTCCCGAGATCGTAGTCGAACATGGCTAAGCCGCCGCCGCCGGGCAGACTGCCACCTCGCAAGTTCAGCGTGGCCAGATCGAGCGTGTCGCCGGTACCATTGAACTGGAGTGTAGCATCAGCATCCACTGTGTTAGCCGCCTCGATCGTGGTCGTCGGCGTGCTGGAAGCCACAGCACTCACGTTCCCATCAGTCACCACAAATAGCGCGTGCTCTCCGGCCGCATTGCCCGCGGTCAACGAAATGTGATCTAGGGTGATAGCGCCCGCACCCACCTTTTCGAGTTGAGCTTGCCCGAAGAGGCCGTCGACGGTCAGCGTGCCGTTGACGTCCAGCGTGGTGGACGTGACCATGTCGATCTGGGCGGATGTGGCGAACGCATCGCCGCTGGCCACGGAGACGCTCAGGTCGCCGCCGACCGTGAACGACTGCTCGCTATCGATCTTGGACAGTCCGTGCATATCGATTACGGCGACGCTGACCGAACCGCTGTCGAAGTCGAGCCAGGCCAATCCACCTCCGGACGAATTGCCTCCGGCCAGCTTCAACTCGTCTGCATCCAGATCGAGGGTGCCGCCGGCCAGCTTGATCAGGGCCGTGGCGTTCACGGACTGCGCCGCCTGCACCGATGCCCCGTCACTGGCGACCGTTCCGGCCGTTAATACCAGTTCGCCATCCTCGCCGCTGGCGTTGCCGGCGAGCACGCTGGTTGCCCCGGTCGAGAGCGTTCCGGAACCGATCTTGTTGCACGAGGTGTCGCCGCTGAGCGCGTCGAGGATGAACGTGCCATTCTCGGTCACGGTGACGCCGCTGGCCACGTCGACGACGGCAAAGTCGTAGACCGACAAGCCCGTGACGGTCAGGTTGGCGTCGGCGTCGAGCGTGGCCGGGAACGACGAGCCGGAACCGGTCAAACTCAGCCGCCCGGTGGCCGTGAACGAGCCCGCGCCGCTCTTCTGCAGCGTCATGGCGTTGCTCGCGTCACAGACGACGTTGATCAACCCATACGATGCGGTCGAGGCCGAGCCATAGTTCCAGTTAGCCGTGGTGATCGTGCCGACCAAGTCGGCCGCCCGGATGTAGATGTCGTGGTTGCCGGTCAGCGGCGGGATGGTGTCGTTCCGCCAATTCGACGCCGTCTGCCAGCTTGACGTGCTGCTGCTGCCGCCGTCCCATTGGTACGTCGCCGCTTCCGCGTACGCGGCGATCAGCCAAACCGCGGCCAGTGCGGCCATGATGTTCATGCGTCTCATGTGAGACCTCCGTTACGTATGTCCTGTGCTCCAGACCGCCCGCGCGGCGGCGCACGTGGGCGCGCCCCGCGAACGATCCCTGGTTGTCGTGCTGCGCCAGTGAGACTTTGGCATTGCCTCGCAACGTCAAGGGCAATCCGGATTCCTCGTACCTGCCAAGTGCGAGAAGGGATTCTCGCACCAGCGAGTCTGCCAAGTGCGAGAAGGGATTCTCGCACCAGCAAAGGGATTCTCGCACCAGCAAAGGGATTCTCGCACCAGCAAACCAGCTCTCGCACGAGGAAAGGGGTTCTCGCATAAGCGATTGCGCTGCTAGAGTTCCGTTGCTTGTCGCCTGCCTCCTTCTACTCTCGCGTCATGCACTCCCTCTATGGATGAAGTGCCCTTTCTCGGCCGCGCGCCGTCAAGAATTCCGATTTTTTTTCGGGCGAGCGCGCCGCCGGTCACGGAGTCCTGACTGCCCGGCGCCGGCAAGGCGCGTTGCCCGGTGCGGGTGTAACGGTAGACTGACGGCCCATCTGGACAGTCAGGGCCGCACGGAAGCCGATGTTGACGACACCCGAGAGTCCGGAACGCGCCGCGTCAGCGGCACGGGTCCGCGACGAACGGCTGCCCACGAGGACGCGCGATGCCGTCTGATCAGGCGGGCCCGACCAGCGACGCGCGCCGGCTTCATCCTGCCTCGCTTGTGTTCGCGGTCGGGTCGGCCGCCTATCGGCTGCTCATACCAGGGCTGCTGGTCCTGTTTGCCTCGCGCGGCGAGCGGGCCGACCTGGTGCTGCTGGTGATGTTCGTGCCCTCGGTGCTGTTCTCGCTGGCCCGCTACTTGAGCCTGCGCTACCGCTTCGACGCGGGCGAGCTGGTCATCCATGAGGGCATCCTGGAACGCCGGCAGCGGCACATTCCGTATGCGCGCATCCAGAATGTGGACACCGTGCAGAGTGTGTTGCAGCGCTTGCTCGGGGTGGCCGACGTGGTCATCGAGACGGCCGGCGGAGTGACGCCCGAGGCCACGCTCAAGGTGCTGTCGCTTTCGGCCGTGGACGAGATGCGGGCACGGATCTTTGCCGGGCGGGTGGCACCGAGCGCAGAGGACAGAGTTCAAAGTTCAGAGGCCAGAGCGCAGAGTTCTGATCAAAGCTCAGATGTCAGAGAGCAGAGTTCGGGCGCTGGGCCGCCACTGGAGGTTGCGCGGCCGCCGGCGCACGTGGTGGCCCGTGTGACGCTGCCGCAACTCGTCTTACTCGGCATCGCCTCCAGCGAACGGGGTGTTGCGATCGTAGCAGCCGCATTCGCATTTGCCTCGCAGCAAGGCTGGCTCTCGTCGGATTGGCTGACGCGGCACATTGGGCCACTCGAGTCCGTTGACGTCGAGCACATGCCGCCGCGGGCGGCCGCGGCCGTGCTGGCCAGCGCGGCCCTGGCGTTCGCCGCGGCACTCTTTCTGCTGTCGATCGGCTGGGCCATCGTCACGCTGTTCGGCTTCACGCTGACGCGCGACGGCGACGAATTGCGAACGCGTTTCGGGCTTCTGACGCAGCGCTCGGCGACGGTGCCGCGGCGGCGCATCCAACTCGTGCAGTTGATCGAGTCGCCCTGGCATCGGCTGATGAAGCAGGTCTCGATCCGCGTCGAGACGGCCGGGTCGCTGCTGAGGGGAGAGACGGCCATGGGTCGCGAATGGCTGGTGCCGCTGATGCCGCGGCGCGACCTGACCGCCATCCTGAGCGAGATCCAGCCCGAAGTTCGATTGGAATCGCTTTCCTGGCAATCCGTCGATCCGCGCGGCCGGCGCCGATTCCTGCGCAAGTCGGCGATCGTCTGCCTGGCGCTGGCGATCGCCGCCGTGCTGGCGGCGGGTTGGTGGGGTGCGGCGGCACTGCCGGTTCTGCTGGCGCTCGCGGCGCTGCACACGCATCGGCGCTTCAAGCACCTGGCGTTCGCGCTGGATGACCAGCTCGTTGCCGTTCGCCGCGGTTGGTGGAAGCGTACCTGTTCGATCGTGCGGTATGGCAAGATTCAGGCGGTGTTTGTGGACGAGACGCCGTTCGACCGTCGCTGGCGGATGGCGACGGTCCGGATCGACACCGCCGGCGCGGCGCAGCAGACTTCGCGCGCGACGATTCCGTATCTTCCCGCGGAGTCGGCCCGCGCGCTGCGGCAGCGCCTCTGGTCAGAGGCGGCCCGAGCGGAGTTTCTCTGGTAGCGACGCCCGTCGACGCCGGTCATGCCGGAGCTGCGCATTCGGCCGGCGCGGCCAGCCGGGCGGCAATCACCGCAATCAGTTTCTGCCGATCGATCGGCTTTGAGACGTAGTCATCGCAGCCGATTCGCAGGCACTTCTCGCGGTCGCCTTCCATCGAGTGCGCCGTCATGGCAATGATCGGCGCCGAGTATCCCACCTGCCGCAGTTGGCGGGTTGCGTGGTAGCCGTCCATGACCGGCATCTGCATATCCATGAGAATGACGTCGAACGGACCGCGTGCCTCCCGTTCGGCCAGCGCCAGTTCGACCGCTTCTTTGCCATTGGCGGCCAGCGTCGGCACGGCGCCGGCCTTCTTGAGGATGAAGGTGATGAGCCGTTGGTTGTCGGGACCATCCTCGGCCAGCAGCACGCGGCAGCCGGCCAGCGCCGACGGGTCTAGTGCCGGAAGCGCCCCGGCCTCGCACGCGGCCGCCGGCGGCCGATCGGTCAGCGTGATCCCATCCAGCGGTCCGGTCGCGATCGTGACGTGAAACGTGCTGCCCTGGCCCGGCCGGCTGACGACGCGGATGCCACCGCCCAAAAGCTCCGACAGCTTCTGGCTGATCGCCAGCCCGAGTCCGGTGCCGCCGTATTGGCGCGACATGGTCTCATCGGCTTGCGTAAACGGTCTGAACACTCGTGCGATCTGCTCCGCGCTCATGCCGATCCCCGTGTCGGACACTTCGAACTCCAGCGCGGGTTCCGGCTGCGCCTGACCGGGGTGGGGCGGCGCGTCACCCCGATGCTGGAGCAGACGGACGCGCAGGCTCACGCTGCCGCGCTCAGTGAACTTCACGGCATTTCCCAGCAGATTGATGAGGATCTGCCGCAGGCGGGTCGGGTCGGTCTGAACCGTCACGGGTAGCGGTGTTTCGTATGACACGTGCAGCGCCAGGCCTTTCGCCGTCGCCTGGACGCGGATGAGCGACTCGACGTCGGCGACGGTCGCGAATGGCGAACATGGCTTCCGCTCGAGCAGCAATTTGCCAGCCTCGATCTTGGACATGTCGAGCACGTCGTTGATGATCTGCAACAGGTGCTCGCTGCTGCGCCGGATGGTGCGGACGGCCGACGTGCGTTCCTCGGTCGAGAGCGTCGGATCGAGCAGGTTCTCGGCAAAACCGAGGATGGCGGTCATGGGCGTGCGGATCTCATGGCTCATGTTGGCCACGAAATCGCTCTTGGCACGGCTGGCGCGCACCAGTTCGACCGTGCGCTCGTCAACGGTGCGCTCGATCGATTCGTAGCTGGCCTGCAGCGCGTCGGCCATGTGGTTGAAGGCCGTGGCGAGGACGCCGATCTCGCCAAAGCCGGACGGCGTAGCGCGGCGCGACAGGTCGCCGTCGGCGATGGCCGTTGCCGCCGCGACCAGGTCACGGACCGGCAGCAGCAGTTGGCGCGTCGCGACGATGATGACGGCAATGGCCAGCGCGGTGATGACGAGCGCGATCAGGCCGCTGGTCAAGATGCCCGTCCGCAGCCAGGCGCGGGCCCGTTCGGTCGTGCAATCGAGGTAGACATAGCCGATGACGTCGCCCGCCGAAACCTCTCGCGCGGCCGGGCCGTCATCGCCGGCAACGCCGAGGTCCATGTCGTGCACTTCCGTCACGATCGGCACGACCACGACGAACTGTCGCTCCGCCCTCACCTCCCTGAACGAATCGCGCGTTACATGCCCGGGAATCGGCGCAGCTTGGTCCGGAACCTCGGGACGGAACTGCGCCTGACATTGATAGGTGCTCAGCGTCTGTCCGTGCCGGTCGATGATGCGGGCGCGCTCGATGTCGGCGTTGCTCGCGGCCGCGTTGACGACACGCTGTAACGACTGACGATCATTCAGCAGAACGGCCGTCTCGGCGCTGTAGCTCAGGGCGTGCGCATACGTCCGGGCCTCTTCGGTCAGTTGACGCGTGTCTGCCCGGTACCCGATCCACACCAATGTGCCGCACAATGCGGAAACAGTGCCCAGGACGAGAAGGACGCAAAACAGGATCGCCCGGCCGCGCAGGCCTAGGTATCCACGAGGCGTCGAGGAAGCCTGGCCAGCAGCGCGGCTTGACCGACCACCCCTTTGTTCTTGAGCGCTGCCCACGACGAGCTAATCGGCGAACCGCGGGGAACCGTGTGGTTGTGGTTCGGATGCGATGGATGCCCGAAAGAAAAACAAGTCCGGGGACCGATAAAAGCCGTAAGTGTTTTCACTGAGTAGGCTCGGTCCCGGCTGCGGCCCGAGCGGGGCGTTGCACCAGGCGAGCATGGCGCGAGCGGACCCTACCAGTTGTCGAGCGGCACCGGAGGGTGGCGCCTGCCGTGGCTGGAGAATCGGCCGGGTCGCGAACTGCCTGATTGTCGCCGTGGCGGCAGCCGGGACTCAATCGCCCGACGCCATTGCCCAAGAGAAGCGCGTCGCGATCGTCAGCGGGCCTCAGGAGAGCTTTCGGTCCGCAGCCCATGCGGTCGAGCGGGAGCTGCGCCAGCGTGGCGTGGACTGTTTGACACTCGTTGAGCCCGCAGCTGGCGAAACGAGCGGCCAGCGAAGCACCGCACGACAGATCGCCGATTGGAAACCCACGCTCATCGCCGCGGGCGGACCGTCTGCGGCGATGACGGCGCTTGAGGCTGTGGGCGAGATTCCGGTCGTGTTCTTCATGGTTCCCAACGTGCTCGATGCGCCGTTTCTCACGGAGCAGCCCGAGTGGCGCAAGCGCCTGGCGGGCGTACCGGCCGACGTCGCCCCGGACGAGCAGTTTCGCTGGATCGCGCGGCTGCAGCCCACCTGCCGGCGGCTGGGCGTCCTGTTCAGCGGGCGGACGAAACGGACGCTGGACGCGCTCACCTTGGCGGGCGCCAAACACCACATCACGGTCGAGGGCATCGACGCCGAGCGCGACGAGCTTCCGCGCGCGATCGAAGCGCTGAATCAGCGCGGCTGCGACGGCGTGCTGATGATCCCGGATAGCCGCGTGTACGGCTCGATGGAGGTCGAGCGCCTGCTGCTGTGGGGGTTGCGCGGCAAGAAACCTGTGTGGGGCTTCTCGGCCGGCACGGTCAAGGCCGGGGCGTTCGCCGGTCAGTTCATCGAGCCGGAACGGGCGGGCGTCGATGCGGCCGACGTGATCATGCGCATCCTGAACGGCGCGACGGCCGAGTCGGTCGGGATCAAATACGCCCAGAGCATTCGACGGGTCGTCAACGTGCATACGGCCGGAATGATCGGCGCATCGCTCGAGCCGGTGCGGAGCGATACCGGCGTCGAGCGCGTCGGAGACAGACCATGAAGGGCAATTGGCACGGGCTGATGCGCATGGCGGTCGTGGGCGGCGGTTTGCTCGCCTGCGCTGCAGGGCCGGTGCGCGCCGATGATCCGCCGCCCCAGGACCCGCCGGCTGAAGCAGATTCGGCCGAGCGTTCGCCTGATGGACGATCGGACACTGACGACGCGAGCGACATCGAGCTGCTCGAACTGGAGCTGCCGATGGTCGTGAGTGCCGCCCGCCACGAGCAGGCCATCGCCTCCGCCCCTTACGCCGTTTCGGTCGTGACGGCCGCCGACATCCGCAGCGCGGGAGCGCGCAGCGTCCCCGATGCGCTTCGTCTCGTGCCCGGCGTCGACGTTGCGGATCTCTCGTTCGGAAACTCGGCCGTCTCGCCGCGCGGTCTGCACGGCTTCCTCTCGCGCCAGACCCTGGTGCTGGTGGACGGGCGCCAGATCTTTGACTCGTTCTTCGGCGGGACGGTGTGGGGGAGCTGGCCGTTCCAGCTCGAGGACATCGAGCGCATCGAGGTCATCCGCGGGCCGGCCGGCGTCACCTGGGGCGCCAACGCCATGAACGGCGTGATCAACATCATCACCAAGGACCCGCGTGACCAGCTTGGGCTGACGCTGACCGGCAGCGGCAGCTCGCGCGGCGGACAGAAGGAGCACCTGGGATACGCCTTGGAAGACGGCAAGCTCAGGTTGCGCGTGTCCGGCGAATACGAGGGCAGCGACGGGTTTGCACGCGGCAGGTCATTGCTGCGGCCGTTGGACGACTCGTACAAGGGCGGGCGATTCTCGCTTCACGCCATTTACGAGGCCGGGCCGAACGATACGCTCACGCTGTCGGCCGGCAGCAGCGTGGTCGACGACGGCTTCCCGCCGGCGCTGGCGGCCGGGCTGCGGCCGGGGCACCCGCGTTCGTCCGGCCACTTTGTGCTCGGCCGCTGGGTGCACCGCTTCAGCTCGGACAACGTGCTGGAGTCGACCGTCTACGTCAACGACTTTCACGTTTCGCCCGGCATTCGCTCGGTCGATTACCGTTACCAGCAATTCGCGTTTCAGGTCAGCCACACGTTCAAGCCCGCCGAGCAGCACACGCTCACGTGGGGCGTCGACACGCGCGCGGACCTCACGGATGCGGGCAACTCGGATCCGATGCTGCTTTCGAAGGGATTTGTCTCCAGCGGGATCTTCGGGCTCTACGCCCACGATGAGTGGCGCTTGAGCGAGCGCTGGCAACTCGACGTCGGCGCTCGGATCGACTACGAGACCTACGGCGGGTTTCAGCCCAGCGGCCGGGCGGCGCTGAGCTATCGACTCAGCGACGACAGCTCCTTGTACGGGGCTGTCTCGCGCGCGTTTCAGATGCCGCCGGCGGCCCTGCGGTTTCTGGATGTTCCGTTTGCCGAAGGGCTTCTTCACGCCGTGTCCGATCGCGAGCTGCGCGCCCAGACGCTCGTGGCCTACGAACTGGGTTATCGCGGACGATTTCACGACGTGGACGTCAGCCTGGCCGGCTTCTGGCACGAGTATTTCGACTTGACCACGCTCAGCCCGCGCACCGGTCCGCCCGGTCTGATCGCGTTGGACGAGGACAATCGCGCGTCGGGCAGTCTGTATGGCATCGAGCTGGATGGTCGCTACGCCGTAACCCGCTCGCTCACGCTGCTGGGCAACTACACCTACCAGCAGCTCAACTGCAGGGCTATCGCATCTAATTTCGGCCGCCGCTGATGACCTTGAGCAGGTAGGCGTCATCGAGGGCCGCCTTGAGCCGTTTTCCCTTCACGCCGACCTTGCAGGTTTTTTCGGTCCGCAACA
>Ga0187892_10001256_pt1 | contig 59170 bp, 72 predicted proteins | sample MA1701073metaG_FD_139345 | JGI IMG/M metagenome (GOLD analysis project Ga0187892, IMG submission 139345) | Bio-ooze microbial communities from a basaltic lava cave in the Kipuka Kanohina Cave System on the Island of Hawaii, USA - MA170107-3 metaG ...
CGAGGAGGTAAGCGAAAATCTTTATCTGGCAGCCCGCAACCTACCGAAAGTGAGCTTGAGAGACGTGGCGAGCATCGATCCAGTCGCCTTATTGAGTTCTGATATTGTTTTGATCACCCAGGATGCAGTAGCGAAGTTGGAAGCTCAGTTGTCATGAACGAAGAAGAACTCATGCAGGTACTCCTGGCGCCCCGAATCTCAGAAAAGTCTACCCGCCATGGGGATCAGGGTGGTCAGTATGTATTCGATGTGTGGGATAAGGCAAGGAAGCCGGATATCAAGAGGGCGGTCGAAACGATGTTTGGTGTCGAGGTTTCCTCGGTGCAAACCTGCAATATTATAGCAAAGGCAAAACGCTTTCGTGGGGTTTTGGGCCGGCGCGCCGGTTATAAGAAGGCATACGTCAGGCTGAAACAAGGCCATGAGATCGACTTTATGGGCGGGCAATAGATGACGGTGGTAACGGTTAAGCCAACCTCGCCGGGTCGGCGGGGTGTCGTGATGGTGATCACACCGGGCCTTCACAAGGGTGAGCCCTTTCACTCATTGGTGGAGCATAAGCCAAACCATAGCGGACGTAATAATCTCGGCCGACTCACCGTGCGTCATCGCGGAGGGGGCCATAAAAGGCGCTACCGGTTGGTCGATTTTAAGCGCAATAAGGATGGCATCCCAGCGCGCGTAGAACGCATAGAATACGACCCCAATCGTAGTGCCCACATCGCCCTGGTTTTGTACGCGGATGGCGAGCGCCGCTATATCATCGCACCGAAAGGAATAACATCCGGGGACAGTGTGATATCGGGTGGAGGATCCCCGATCCAACCCGGCAATTGCATGCCTTTACGCGATATTCCGGTAGGGAGCACGGTGCATTGCGTTGAACTGAAGCCAGGGAAAGGAGCGCAGTTAGGTCGGAGTGCCGGAGCGAGCATACAGCTCGTAGCGAGAGAAGGCGGGCGCGCAACATTGCGACTGCGCTCCGGAGAAATGCGCAAAGTACGCGTGGACTGTCGTGCCAGCATCGGAGAAGTGGATAATGCGGAACATTCGCTGCGTTCCCTCGGCAAGGCTGGGGCGTCCCGCTGGCGAGGGGTTCGGCCCACTGTGCGCGGGGTGGCGATGAATCCCGTGGATCATCCCCACGGAGGTGGCGAAGGTAGGACATCAGGGGGTCGGCATCCGGTAAGCCCTTGGGGGCAGCCGACCAAAGGGCATAAGACTCGAAACAACAAGCGAACAGACAACATGATTGTTCGGCGACGAAGGAAAACGCGCTGATAAGGTAGGGCTGACGTGGCGCGATCATTAGCTAAAGGGCCGTTCGTCGACCATCATCTGGCGACAAAGGTTGTCAGGGCGATTGAAAGTAAAGACAGACGGCCAATCAAAACTTGGTCTAGGCGTTCCATGGTAATACCCGAAATGATCGGCTTGACCATCGCCGTGCACAATGGTCGGCAGCACGTGCCTTTATACGTTACAGAAAACATGGTGGGCCATAAGCTGGGTGAATTCGCGCCGACCCGCACGTTTCGGGGCCATGCGGCGGATCGCAAGGCGAAACGCTAAAGAACGCGGAGGCAACTAAGATGGCGACATCGGCGACATTGAGATATGCGAGGGTATCCGCTCAAAAGGCGCGTCTGGTGGCAGACCAGATCCGCGGGTTGCCCGTTGAGCAAGCGATCAACTTGCTCGCGTTTAGCCCGAAAAAGATCGCCGATCTCATTAAAAAGGTCTTGGAATCTGCGATCTCCAATGCCGAACACAATGACGGGGCCGACGTTGATGAATTGAAGGTACAGCGGGTTTGCGTGGATGAGGGGCCGGTAATGAAGCGCCGGCGTGCCCGTGCGCGAGGGCGTATGAACATGATAGTGAAGCGCACAAGTCACATTTGCGTCACTGTCTCATAGGCGGGCGAGGGCTAGAGTAGTTCATGGGTCAAAAGGTCCACCCTGTCGGTATGCGGCTTGGGATCTGCCAAGATTGGAACTCGAAGTGGTACGCGGATTCGAAACGCTATGCCGATTATCTGAACATGGATCTGAAGATACGAGAGTTTCTTAGCAAAAGGCTGTCTCACGCTTCGCTTAGCCGGATACAGATCGAACGCCCGGCAAACAATGCGCGCATTATCATTCACACGGCGCGTCCCGGTATCGTCATCGGAAAGAAGGGAGAAGACATCGAGAAATTGCGCAAGGATGTCTCCGCTATCATGGGGATCCCCGCGCATATCAGCGTAGAGGAGATCCGAAAGCCCGAGCTGGATGCGCATCTGGTCGCGGAGAGCATAGCCGGGCAGCTTGAGCGACGGATCATGTTCAGGCGGGCCATGAAGCGCGCTGTATCGAACGCAATGCGGTTGGGGGCTCAAGGCATACGGGTAAATGTGGCCGGCCGTCTCAACGGAGCGGAAATCGCTCGTAGGGAATGGTATCGCGAAGGGAGGGTGCCGTTGCACACGCTGCGGGCGGATATCGATTACGGCTTTGCGGAAGCGCGGACTACGTACGGTGTCATAGGCGTGAAGGTGTGGGTATTCAAGGGCGAAGTCGCGAATAAAGAGACGCTGGAAGAACGCACCGAGAGTGCTTCTGCCAGTTAAAGCTTAGCTGACGAGGGATAGAGTCCCGTGCTTCAGCCAAAACAGACAAGATTCAGAAAGCAGCAGAAGGGTCGCAATCGGGGGCCTGCCACGCGAGGCAGCCGAGTGGACTTCGGTGAATTTGGCCTACGAGCCACCACCCGCGGAAGGGTCACTGCGCGCCAAATTGAGGCGGCAAGGCGAGCCATAACCCGATATGTTAAGCGTGGTGCCAAGGTGTGGATCCGCATCTTCCCGGATAAGCCGATCACGAAAAAGCCCTTGGAAGTGCGTCAAGGAACAGGGAAAGGCAATGTAGAGTACTGGGTCGCCGAGGTTAAACCGGGGCATGTGCTGTATGAAATGGAGGGGGTGGCAGAGATCGTTGCGCGTGAAGCCTTTCGCTTAGCCTCAGCGAAACTACCTGTCCGAACCACGTTCACAAGCCGCACGGTGATCTAAGTGAACACCCGAGAGTTGCGAGAGAAGAACCCGGAGGAACTGAGAAAGTTGCTTTTGGATCTGCGACGAGAGCAATTTAATTTAAGGATGCAGAGCGGCTCTGGGCAGACGATACGCCCTCACCAGTGGGGGCGGGCCCGGCGCGAGATCGCTCGCATTAAGACCGTATTAACGCAGCTTGAACAGAGTCATTGATGATGGCGGAAGAAAAAAAAGGGTCGCGCTCGCTGATCGGAGAAGTGATCGGCAACAAAATGGATAAAACGGTAGCCGTGAAGATCGAACGGGTAGTAAAGCATCCGCTTTATCGAAAGTATATCAAGCGCTCTACGCGATTGCTCGCACACGACGAATCCAATGGCTGCCAAGAAGGTGATATTGTGGAGATAGCAGAGTGTAGGCCGCTGTCTAAGCGTAAGAGCATGCGGGTGACGAGAGTCCTTGATCGCGCTAAGCAGCTATAGTGCTTTTGGAATGAGCACCGGGAGGGCAGGGAATGATACAAATGCAAACGATGCTGGAAGCGGCCGACAACAGTGGGGCGCGCCGTTTAATGTGCATTAAGGTGCTCGGCGGCTCGCGCATTCGCTATGCCGGGATAGGTGATATCATCAAAGTGGCTATAAAAGAAGCGATACCGCGAGGCAAGGTAAAAAAGGGCGAGATCTACAATGCCGTGGTTGTTCGGACCCGCAAAGGCATACGTCGCCCTGACGGTTCGCTGATTCGATTTGATGGAAATGCGGCTGTGTTGCTCGACAAACAGATGCAGCCTATAGGAACCCGGATATTCGGGCCGGTCACCAGGGAGTTGAGGACCGAGCGCTTCATGAAAATCGTATCGCTGGCTCCAGAGGTACTATAGTCATGCATAAGATCAAAAAAGGGGATGACGTCATCGTCATAACGGGTAAGGCGAGAGGTGCCCGCGGTAGTGTGGTGCGCGTGCTGCCCGAAGGCAGGGTTATCGTCGAGAACGTAAACATGGTTAAGAAGCATACCAAACCGAACCCGCGTTTGAGTCGTCCGGGGGGTATCATAGAAAAGGAATCACCCCTGGACCTGTCGAACGTGGCTTTGTTTAATCCAGTGACCAAACGCGGGGAGAGGGTGGGGTTTAAGCGTTTGGAAGACAACCGCAAAGTGCGGTATTTCAAATCGAGTGGTGAGACTGTAGACGTCTAAGTGATCGGATGGGCGAATGACTAGGTTGCAGGTGTTTTATAGAGATGCGGTAGTCAAGCAGCTGCAGGAACAGTTCGGCTTCAAAAGCATCATGCAGGTGCCACGGATCAGCAAGATCACCCTCAACATGGGTCTCGGAGAGGCGCTGACCGATAAGAAAGTCTTGGACCATGCGGTCGACGATCTTTCGCGCATAGCCGGGCAAAAAGCGGTTGTTACCAAGGCCAGGAAGTCGGTGGCTAATTTCAAGATCCGTGAAGGGTGGCCGGTCGGGGCCAAGGTCACTCTAAGGGGAGAGCGTATGTATGAGTTTCTCGATCGCTTGATCAATGTTGCTATCCCTCGGATCAGAGATTTTCGCGGCTTCAGCCCGAAGTCCTTTGATGGGCGTGGCGGGTATAGCCTAGGGGTACGGGAGCAAATAATGTTTCCCGAGATCGACTACGACAAAATCGATGCTATCCGCGGCTTGGATATCTGCATAACGACCACTGCGCGCGAAGATGAACACGGTAAAGCGTTGCTCGCGGCCTTTAGCTTTCCCTTTCGAAATTAAAAGGACTGGTTTGCGATGGCAAAGACTTCCATGATTAACCGCGAACGCAGGCGGATGCGTCTGGTAAAAAAGTTCGCGCATAAACGCACCGCCTTAAAAGTGAGAATCAAGGATAGGGGTTTGTCGCAAGACGAGCGTGAACAGGCGCAGATTCAGTTGCAGAAGCTGCCGCGGGCTGCCAGTCCGGCACGCTTGCGAAATCGATGTCGAATAACGGGCCGACCGCACGGATATTATCGAAAGTTTGGACTGTCGCGAAACAAGCTGCGTAAGGCTGCGATGCGAGGAGATGTGCCCGGCCTTGTCAAAGCGAGCTGGTAGCAGGACCACAACAGAATGACTATGCACGATCCCATCGCCGATATGCTTACCCGGATCCGAAATGGCTACCGGGTGGAAAAAAAGGACGTGAATATGCCCTCTTCGTGCAACAAGGTGGCGATTGCCGAGGTATTAAAGAACGAGGGGTATATCACCGATTACCAGGTCCATGGGGATGGGAAGCCGACTTTAACCATCGTGTTGAAGTATTTTCGAGGCAAACGGGTCATTGAGTCGTTAACAAGAGTGAGCAGACCTGGCGTTCGCATCTACCGCAGCAAAAGCGATTTGCCTGCCGTAAAAGGCGGACTGGGGATCGCGATCGTTTCTACGCCCAAGGGTGTTATGACGGATCGCGCCGCCAAGAAACAAGGGCTCGGTGGAGAAGTGTTGTGTACCGTGTATTGATGGTGGATGGATGTCTAGGATAGCGAACAAGCCCGTCAAGCTCGCGGAGGGAGTAGAAGTCACGCTGGTCGGGGATTCTGTTACGGTAAAGGGTAAGTTGGGGTCGTTGACTCACAACCTGCACACACTGGTCGGTGTGGCACATGCCGATCGCACGATAAAGGTCAAGGCACGCGATGAATCGAAGAAGGCCAAGGCCTTAGCGGGAACTTCGCGCGAACTGATCGAAAATATGGTGGTCGGTGTATCTCAGGGGTTTGAACGCAAGCTGGAAATAATCGGGGTGGGTTATCGAGCCCAGGTTCGCGGCAAGGCTCTCAATCTCAGTCTGGGCTATTCACACCCGGTCGAGTTCAATATCCCCGAGGAGGTGCGAATCGAAATGCCCAGCCAAACGGAAATCGTCATAAAGGGGATCGACAAACAAAAGGTAGGCCAGGTGGCGGCCGATATCCGAGCGTTTCGCCGCCCCGAACCCTATAAAGGCAAAGGGATCCGGTATGCGAACGAGCTTATCCGGCGCAAAGAAGCGAAGAAGAGCTAAGGCAGTCCGATGAACAAGCAATCAAGCCGGCTGCGCAGAGCAAGACGGACGCGGGCGAAGATTAAAGAACTAAGAGTCCCGAGACTCTGCGTTTACCGAACGCCGAGGCACATCTATGCGCAGGTATTTGGGGTTGACAGCAGTTCGGTGTTGGCCAGTGCCTCGACCTTGGACAAGACCCTGCGGCAGCAGATCGAGAATGGAGGCAATGTTAACTCGGCGAGCTTGGTAGGAAGGCTGGTTGCAGAGCGCGCGCGATCCAAGGGCGTCGAGCGCGTTGCTTTTGATCGCGGCGGATACAAATACCACGGGCGGGTTAGAGCGCTGGCGGATGCCGCGCGTGAAAGCGGATTGAAGTTTTAGGAGAGATTGGGTGGCAACCAAAGGACTTGAAGCCAGCGCCGAGGGCATGCTGGAAAAACTGGTTGCCGTAAAACGCGTAGCCAAGGTGGTAAAAGGAGGGCGTATATTCGGATTCTCGGCCCTTACGGTGGTCGGTGATGGGCAGGGGCGCGTGGGGTTTGGTCGGGGTAAAGCGAGGGAGGTTCCGCTGGCGATTCAAAAAGCCATGGAAGCGGCGCGCAAGAATATGCGAACAGTCGCGTTGAAAGGAAAGACATTGCATTACCCTGTTACGGCGAGCCACGGTGCAGCCACGGTGTATATGCAGCCCGCTTCGGAAGGCACCGGGATCATCGCGGGAGGGGCTATGCGGGCGGTGTTCGAGGTCGTCGGGGTGCACGATGTGCTCGCGAAATGCATCGGAACGACCAATCCGGTGAATGTGATCCGCGCGACCCTGAACGGGCTCGCCGGTATGCACGATCCGGAGTACATTGCCGCCAAGCGAGGAAAGACGCTTCAAGAAATACTGGGCTAGCATCGACCGCTCAAGCGATGGTAAGTACACAAGCGATAAAGGTGACGTTGCTAAAGAGCAAATACGGACGGCGGGCGAATCACCAGGCCTGCCTGCGCGGTTTGGGGCTTCGTCGCATACGGCAGAGCGTGGTCGTGGCGGACACCCCAGAGAACAGGGGTATGATCGCTAAAGTGAGCTATCTCGTGAAGAGCGAGGAAATCTGAGATGCGTTTGAATACGATGGCTCCCGCCCCGGGCGCGAAAAGGGCACGAAAACGCGTCGGTCGTGGCATTGCTTGCGGCCAGGGCAAGACCTGCGGGCGCGGACACAAAGGCCAACGCTCGCGAGCGGGAGGCAAGGTTAAAGCCGGATACGAGGGTGGACAGATGCCATTGAAGAGACGGCTGCCGAAATTCGGGTTTCGGTCAATGAAGGCTCGGGATACGAGCGAAGTGCGCCTGCATGAATTAGCAAAAGTGCTTGCGGAAACGATCGACTTGCAAGCGCTCAAGGCCGCCAAGATCATCGGGGATCGGGTTAAACGGGTGAAAGTGATCGCGTCCGGTAATTTGGAAAGCCCGGTGACTGTGAAAGGACTGCGGGTCACGAAAGGTGCCAGGGAAGCAATCGAGGCGATCGGTGGAAAGATCGAAGGCTGAGTAACATGGTCCTATCGCGTGCGGCCCTACCCGGCGGGTTGGCTGAAGTAGGGAAATTAACAGAATTGCGACAGCGGGTGCTTTTTCTCATTGGCGCCCTGGTGGTTTTTCGCATCTGTTCCTACATACCGGTACCCGGGATCGACCCGGTAGCCTTGGCTGCTTTGTTTGATCAACAGCGGGGCACTATCCTGGATATGTTTAACATGTTTTCGGGCGGTGCGTTGGAGCGCTTTTCCGTCGTTGCGCTCGGCATCATGCCGTATATATCGGCCTCGATCATCGTACAGCTGCTCGGTGCGGTGCATCCGAAGCTCGAGGCACTTAAGAAAGAAGGTGAGGCGGGGCGACGCAAGCTTACGCAGTATACCCGTTATGGGACGGTGGTTTTGGCGGTGTTTCAGGCATTGGGGGTGGCCTTGGCGCTGGAAGGACAGCAGGCAGCCAACCAAGGGCTCGTGATCGATCCGGGTATGGGGTTTCGGATCACGGCGGTTGCCAGCTTGGTTGCGGGAACCATGTTCCTAATGTGGTTAGGGGAACAAATTACCGAACGAGGGATCGGAAATGGGATTTCCATGATCATCTTCGCAGGCATAGTAGCCGGTATGCCCTCCGCGATTGGCGGCACCCTGGAGATGGCACGGATTGGTGAATTGCAGATATTGACGGTGATAGCCCTGTTTACGCTGGCTCTGGTAGTGACGGGGCTAGTGGTTTTTGTAGAAAGAGGTCAGCGGCGCATTACGGTAAACTATGCGAAACGCCAGGTGGGACGGCGCATGTATGCCGGCCAGACCAGCCATTTGCCCTTAAAGCTGAACATGTCGGGAGTAATTCCTCCTATTTTTGCCTCCAGCATCATCCTGTTTCCAAGCACGCTTGCCGGGTGGTTCGGGAGTACTGAGGGCATGAGTTGGTTAAAAGATATCTCGACTGGCATCTCGCCCGGCCAGCCGCTATATGTCATGTTATATGCCGCCGCCATTATATTTTTCTGTTTTTTCTATACGGCGTTGGTATTCAACCCCAAGGAAACGGCCGAGAACCTAAAAAAATCGGGGGCCTTTGTTCCGGGCATACGCCCCGGTGAGCGCACGGCACGATATATCGATGAGGTCATGACGCGCTTAACCATATTTGGCGCTATTTACGTAACGCTGGTGTGCCTTCTGCCAGAGTTCTTGATCTTGGAATTCAGCGTACCGTTTTACTTTGGGGGTACCTCGCTGTTGATCATCGTGGTTGTGGTTATGGATTTCATGGCTCAGCTTCAGGCCCATTTGATGTCACATCAGTACCAGGGCTTGCTGAAGAAGGCTAATCTAAAGGGTTATGGTCGCAATTAGCGGTGTGTCCGAGGTGGCATGATGAAAGTCAGGGCATCCGTGAAAAAAGTGTGTCGAAATTGCCGGATCATTCGCCGCAAAGGGACCGTGCGTGTGATCTGCACTAACCCCAGACACAAACAGCGTCAAGGTTAGTCCGGACGGAGGAAGAGAGAATGGCTCGTGTCGCTGGTGTGAACATTCCCGAGCGTAAGCATGCGTTCATCGCGTTGACCTACATCTACGGTATTGGCCGTCGTCGGGCGCGTGCGATCTGTGAGGCGGCCAATGTGCCTAGCGGCACTCGGGTAACGGATCTTTCGGAAGAGCAGTTAGATGCCCTGAGAAATGCCGTGAGCCGCTATCCTGTGGAAGGTGATTTACGACGGGAGGTTTCCATGAACATCAAGCGGTTGATGGATCTCGGGTGTTATCGGGGCATACGCCATCGGCGGGGATTACCGGTTCGGGGGCAGCGCACGCACACGAACGCCCGTAGCCGTAAGGGACCGCGACATGTCATCCGCAAAAAGTAGACGATTTAGTAATGGCAAGACCAAAAGGACGCTCGCGTAAACGCGTAAAAAAGACGGTGGTGGACGGTGTGGCGCATGTACACGCCTCGTTCAATAACACCATCATTACGATCACGGACCGGCAGGGAAACACCCTTTGTTGGGCAAGCGCCGGGGGCAGCGGCTTTAAGGGATCACGCAAGAGTACACCCTTCGCCGCGCAGGTTGCCTCGGAAAAGATGAGGGAGACGATGAACGAATTCGGGGTGGAAAACCTCGATGTTTACGTCAAAGGCCCGGGACCGGGGCGGGATTCCGCCGTGCGGGCACTGAATGCCGCCGGATTCAAGATCACGAATATAACGGACGTGACCGCCATCCCCCACAATGGATGCCGTCCTCCCAAGCGCAGAAGGGTGTAGGGAACTCTGTCAATGGCAAGATATATCGGACCAAAGTGTAAGCTTAGCCGGCGCGAGGGTGTCGATCTTTCTTTGAAAAGTCGCGCACGGCCCCTGGAGTCAAAATGCCAGTTGGAAAAGCCACCGGGTCAGCATGGTGGCAGCAGGCGGCGTCGCATGTCCGACTACGCATTGCAGCTCGGCGGGAAACAAAAACTACGGGCTATGTATGGCGTATTGGAACGTCAGTTCCGGAACTATTTCAAGAAAGCCGCCCGCCAGCGAGGCTCGACCGGCGAAAATTTGCTAAAGGGGTTGGAATGCCGCCTCGATAACGTCGTCTATCGCATGGGTTTCAGCTCCACACGCAGCGAAGCTCGCCAGTTGGTGGGCCACAAGGCGATTGTCGTCAACGGCAAGACGGTAAACATCGCCTCCTTTCAGGTACGGCCAAATGACCTGATCGCGGTACGGGAGAAGCAAAGAAATCAAGTTCGTATCCAGGATGCGCTGGCGGTGGCTGAGCAAGTCGGTTGGCCAGAATGGGTCGAAGTGGACACCAAAAAGGTCGAGGGGGTTTTCAAGGCGGTGCCGGATCGGGCCGATTTGCCGCCAGATATAAACGAATCGTTGGTGGTTGAACTTTACTCCAAGTAGACTCATACACGGGAGAACTCGTCTTGCGTCCAGTTACCGATTTATTAAAACCCCGGCGTGTCGATATCCAAGCGATTGGCGAGCACTGCGCCAAGATCACCGTAGAGCCTTTAAGTAGAGGGTTTGGTCATACCTTGGGGAATGCCTTAAGGCGCGTGCTTCTGTCTTCCCTGCCTGGATGTGCCGTGATAGAAGTGGAGATCGACAACGTCGTACACGAATACTCGACGCTCCCTGGGGTACAGGAAGACGTGATAGATATCTTATTGAATTTAAAGGGCCTCGCGATCCGCATGCATGCAAAAGGCGAAACCACCTTAAGCCTCAACAAGAAGGGACCGGCAGAAGTAACAGCAGGTGACATCATACGAGATCATGACGTTGAGATCATTAACCTAGATCATCACATCGCAACCCTGACGGAAGCAGGTGAGCTGAACATGTCATTGAAGGTGGTGCGCGGACGAGGTTATGAGCCGGCTACCGCTCGCAGCAGCGGTGAAGAAGAGAGCCGGCCGATCGGGAGATTACGACTAGACGCCTCTTTCGCTCCGGTCCGCCGTGTGGCTTATGAAGTGCAGAGTGCGCGGGTCGAGCAACGAACCGATCTCGACAAGCTGATCCTCGAAGTTGAGACGAGTGGCACTGTCGATCCGGCGACAGCGCTACGGGATGCGGCACGTATTCTACAGGATCAGTTAGCTGTTTTCATCGAGCTCAGCGGAGTGGAAACCACGGAACCGGAGTATCGGGAACGCGGGGAGATCGAACCCATCCTATTACGCTCTATTGACGATCTGGAGCTCACGGTGCGTTCTGCCAATTGTTTAAAGGCGGAAAGCATTTATTACATCGGCGATCTGATCCAGCGCACCGAAGTCGAGTTGCTGAAAACACCCAACCTGGGTAAGAAATCACTCACCGAGATAAAGGATGTCTTAGCCGCTCGTGGCTTATCGCTGGGAATGCGTTTGGAGAACTGGCCGCCGCCTAGTTTGCATCCCACCAGTAAAAAGCTGCTATCTGAATCTGTTTAGGTCATGGACCATGCGTCACCAGAATAAGGGAAAAAAATTAAACCGTACCAGTAGCCACCGGAAACTCATGTTCCGCAACATGGCGGTGTCATTGTTTGGTAACGAGATGATAAAAACGACGTTGCCCAAAGCAAAGATGTTGCGCAGTACGGCAGAGCCTTTAATTACCCTAGCAAAGCGAGACGGGGTGGCGCGTCGTCGCTTGGCCTTTGCGCGTTTGCGTGATCGGCGAACAGTAACCAAACTGTTCGAGCAGATTGGCCCGAGATATGCCGAGCGCCCGGGAGGATATCTGCGTATTGTTAAATGCGGTTATCGACCTGGGGACAACGCCCCGATGGCGATCGTTGAGCTAGTCGACAGGTCTACAGAAGCTACTCTGACGCTGAAAAAAGAGCAGCCGAAAGAAGAGAAAGCTAAGGAGTAAGATAGCGCTTATTCGAAGGATTCACATAGGGCGCTTCGATTAATTCGAAGTGCCCGGCGGTATAGGGATATGCCGATTCGAAAAAATTCCAGGAATGGATTTTTTCGAGGTGCCCATTTAGTCGTGGATCGCAGCGCTCGCAAGCCAGCCGCGGCCGCTTTACTGACGAAAAGCGAGAGTTGTGACATTCTATGATCCTTCTAGTGACTGATTTTGGCCTTAACGGACCGTACGACGGCCAGCTACTATCGGTGCTGCAACAGTGTGCGGCGGGAATTCCCGCGATAAACCTCTTTGCTGACGCACCCGCCTACAACCCCAAGGCTACAGCCTATCTACTCGCCGCATACGCGGAAGTTTTTCCGAAAGGTAGCACCTTTCTCGCGGTCGTCGATCCCGGGGTGGGTACGGGTAAACACATCCCTGTTATTATCGAAGCGTGTGAACGCTGGTTTGTTGGCCCAGACAACGGTTTGTTTAACACGGTTTGCTTGCGTTCGAGGCGGCCTGCTCGGTTTTGGGAGATTTGTTGGCGGCCGGAGCGAGTCTCCGCGAGCTTTCATGGCCGGGATTTGTACGCGCCGGTAGCGGCGCGTGTCGCTCAGGGTGATCTGTCCGCAGGAAGACCGCTTGCGCGCAGACAAAATCTAGAATGGCCACCGGATCTTTGGGAGATCGTATATATCGACCATTTCGGTAATGGCGTGACCGGGATCCGGGCCTCGCAAGTCGATCCCAGCGCAATACTCGAAATTCGGGGTATATTTCTCCGAAATGCGTATACCTTTGGGAGCGTGTCTGAGGGCGGGACTTTTTGGTACGAAAACTCGGCAGGTTTAATCGAGGTCGCGGCTAACCGCGCCCGGGCGGATCGAAAGCTTGGTTTATCGATAGGCGACGATCTCGTTCAAAAGGAGACAGAGCACTAGCTGTGGTCAGGTATTCTTGCCCGGAATAGCTCAGCCACGGCCAGCTGGTAGGGCAGGAGCGCTAAATTAGGAGGCCGCAAAATAAAGAGCCCGAGCATAGCCCGGGCGTGAACATTTGGCCCTTTTCCCGCATGCGCGGTTATAGCTCGGCCTCCAGCGGCAAAGCGTTATTGGTATTATTTCCGTGTTGTTTTTGTTCTTCCGTCTACTGCCGCTCAGCTAGTTTACTTGCTAGGCTTTGTATAGGGATAACCTGACCCGGTGTCATACCCATCCTTGTAGAAATCCGACCGACCCTTTTCTGGACCCCCTTGTCCATCGGGAGCCGGGTCGTTCGAACAGGCACTAATAAAACTTGCGAGCACAAGTCCCGCCAAAGCCACCGCCACAACGTGCAACATCCGCTTCATAACCGAATCCTCCGCAAACGTTTTTTTTATCGACAAGCCACCTCATCTTTAGGTGTAAGGCTATTATATGAATAAACGGTCGGATTGCAACCGGGGTGGAGGCAGGTGTTTTTTCTCTATGTCCGTTATCCGTTGGCAATAGCAGTTTAGCCCGAAATGAAGCAAACCCCGCCATCTCATAGGCTATAATTTGTAATTAAGCCGCTTGAGAGTTTTCTAATGCCTTTCTTAGGCTTGACAGTGTTTTCTGAAGAATCGGTTTAATCATCGTCGAGCAGCGACACTTGCACAAAGGGTTTCAGTTAGAGACGGGGTATTGGTAATGAAATTGAAATCGATCGCGCATCTATGTAGCAGCATTTTGCTGGGGTTCATGGCCTCAGCTGGCAATAGCCAAGAACAGCTTAGCGCGGCGCCGGCCGTAGAAGCCATAGGGACCGAGACCACACAGGCTGCTATGGCACCACCCGTAATGGATGATCCAACGGCAACCTTGCCGAACGCCAAAGCCGGCGAATGTTACGCCAAAGTCATCCTCCCTGCCCAATACAAAACAGACAGAGTTGAGGTTGTGGAGAGAGAAGCGAGCGAGAAAATAGAGGTTATCCCAGCGAAGTACGCGTGGGTAGAGGAAAAAGTCCTGGTCAAGGAGGCCACGTTTAAGCTTGAGACGGTTCCGGCCGTCTACGCCGATGTCGAAGAGCGGATCGAGGTTAGTCCAGCCTATACCGTATGGACGACCGGTGACAATCCGGTGTCTAAGCCGGCCAATCCCTCGCTAGTGGCAAGCGCACGGGCAGGAGGGGTGCCTATTGACCAGGCTACGCCTGGGCAATGCTTTGTAGAGCACTAACAGAGCGCGCAATTTAGAACCGAAAAGCAGAAGGTTATGAAAAAAGAGGCCTCAGAGAAGGTAGTGGTCTCCGATCCTCAGTACGAGTGGATCGAAGAAAAGGTTTTAGTAAAGGAAGCGTCTTCCAAAGTGACTGAAGTCCCAGCGGAATACGCGGAGGTGCAGGAGCAGGTGTTGATTTCTCCGGCGACGACAGTTTGGAAAAAGGGCCGAGGCCTGGCGGAGAAAATAGACAATACCACTGGAGAGATCATGTGCTTAGTTGAAGTCCCCGCTCAATATAAGACGGTCACTCGGCGCGTTTTGAAAAGGCCGGCAAGCACTAAAGTCATTGAAGTACCCGCTGAATATGCGGTACAGCGCGTTAGAAAACTGACCCAGAGCGCCAGCGAGCAGAGGATCCCGATCCCGGCTGAGTATGTGGAAGTGGAAAAGCGGATGAAGGTGTCGGATGAGAAGGTCGGTTGGTTTCCTCAAAGCGCTGAAAACGCGTTCGGTGAGCCCACCGGTCGCGCCCTGTGCTTAAAGGAGGTGCCGGCAGAGTACAAGTCGGTTATGAAGAAGCTTGTAAGAGTACCTCCTTCCTCGCGCAAAGTCGAAATCCCGGCGGAGTATCAGGTCGTAAAAAAACGCAAGTTAACAGCCCCGCCCAGGGAATTACGGATCCCCGTGCCCGCACAGAAAAGGAGCATCCACAAACAAGTGAAGGTCGCTGACGAGCGTCTTGAATGGAGGCAGGTGCTCTGCGAGACCAATATGTCAGAGGGGATAATCAGCCAACTTCAACGTTCGCTGAAAACCCAGGGTTACGATCCGGGACCCATAGACGGTTCGGTTGGGCGCCAGACCATGGAAGCCGTGGAGCAGTATCAGCTTAAGAAGGGGCTGGAACGTGGTGGGCTTACCCTGGCCACGCTTAAGTCCCTGGGCGTAAAGATTTAGGGAGGCTCGGAAAAGGCGCTTACCAGCGCATTTTTCTCCTGCGAGGGCACCTAGGCTCCGAGGTGCCCTTGCGTCTCCAGGGGAGAGAGCATTAACTCCTCGAACCGTGGGAACCTGCAGCCGGCTCTGCGCTGGCCGAAAGAACCAGAACCTGAATCATGGCGCATTCTACTAAATCCATTCGAGGACGTGCCGGCTGCTTCATTCTAGCGCTGTTGTGGGGGCAATCCAGCGCCGAAACACACTATATCAGCGACCAGTTTGAGACGACCTTGCGGGCGGGCCCGGGCAGCGGTTACGGCATCGTGAACATGTTGAAAAGCGGAACCCAGGTTGATGTTTTATCGCAAGACAAGAAAAACGGTTACTCGAAAATCCGTCTGGGATCGGGTGAAACGGGATGGGTGCTGACTCGATACGTGACGGACCAACCCGCGGCGCGTGAGCGACTCGCGCAAGCACTGGAGGCGCTGGAAGAGGTGAAGAAGAGGGAGCAAGGAACAAGGCGAGGGTTTGCATCGATTGCATCGCAAAAGCAAGATCTGGTCGCTACTAAGCTGCAATTAGAAGAAGAAAAAGGCAACCTTATCGAAGAGTTAGATCATGTTCGCGAGGTTTCGGCCAATGCGATTGCTTTGGATCAGGAAAAAAACGAGTTGGCTGAACATGTTGCGGTGGCAAAGCAGCAGCTTGAAGAGGCTCAGGAACGGATCATGGAGCTGGAAAAACATGAACAGTGGACCTGGTTCATCACGGGCGCTGCGGTATTTGGGTCCGGAATAATCGTTGGGGTCCTCCTGCCGCGGCTACGCGTGCGACGTCGCGCCGAGGAATTCGAGATTAAGCTTCCCTAGCGCGCGAACAGGCGGGCTGCTGGTTTGTCATGGTGTGTGTTCTTCATCTCGGCGCCCGTTTCGCCAAGCACTGCAAATCCAATTCACGCTGACGACCCACGAATAGGACGCATACAAATTCCGAGGCTCTTTTCCTGGGCGTCGCTTCTGAAAAAACGCGAAACAGGAAGAAAGCGGCTAGCACGTATCTCCCCGCCTATCTAAGCCGATGAATTGCTGAACTTGGTGTAAGCGCTCCGATGTTCCGACATCCAGCCAAAGTCCCCGGTAGTGCTCGCCGCTCACCAGACCTTGGGCCGTGGCTTGGCGCAATAACGGGGCCAGCGGAAAACGGCCGTGATCGCACTCGTGGAAAAGGTGACGGCGATATACTCCGATGCCGCTGAAGGTAAGCTTAGTTTCTCCTTCCAAGGCTACGCGCTCCCCGTTCAGGGCGAAGTCACCCCCCGTGTGGTGCGGTGGATTGTCAACCAACACCAAGTGGGCCAAACCGACGGGCTCGCTCGGCAACCGTGCAAAGGGGAAATCCGACCACACGTCAGCGTTTACCGCGACAAAAACGGGGCCACCGAGTAACCCAAGGGCGTTGAAAATCCCCCCCCCCGTTTCTAATGGCTCTTCTCCTTCAGGTGAATACCTGATGGTGGCCCCGTAACGGTTCCCGCTGCCCAGGGCCGCTTCAATTTGTTCCCCAAGTCGACCGTGGTTGATCACGATCTCCGTGATCCCCGAGCAAACCAGGCGCTCGATGTGGTACAGAATAAGGGGTTTGCCACCCACCTCGAGCAAGGGTTTGGGAATACGTTCGGTCAGGGGTCGCATGCGCTCACCCTTGCCTGCGGCCAGAATGATCGCCTTCATGCAAAACACCGCCCCAAGCGAGGCATCACCTCATTGGCGATAAATTCACCCAAGGCTGCGATGGGCGGATGGCGTGCTGCGACCTCGACCACATAGCTTAGGGTACGAGGTAGGTCTTGCAAATACCCCGCTTTTCCATCCCTGTGGTACAAGCGGCAGAAGATCCCCGCTGCCTTCAAATGGCGTTGAACTCCCGTCAAGTCAACACAGCGTACAAATTCCTGCTCCTCCATAGTGGGCAGCAAACGCAGCGCTCTGGCTTGGCGAAAATAGTCGAGACACCATGAGTTCACCCGAACCTCGGGCCACTTGATGTAACAATCGCGCAATAACGAGACCAGATCATAGGTGATGGGTCCGAGCACAGCGTCCTGAAAATCCAAGATCCCCGGATTTTGCTCACCATTGCACACGAGATTGCGGGAGTGGTAATCTCGATGCACAAAGACACGAGGTTGCTGCCAAAAACATTTCGATAAACAGCCGAAGCTTGATACGAGGTGATTTTCCTGCTTCGCGGTGAGGCGCAGCCCCAAGTGTTGCTCGAGCAGCCAATCGCGAAACAGTGCCAGCTCGCGTTGCAACAATTCGCTGCCAAAGACCGGCAAGCAGTCTGTTTGGACTCGCCCTTGCATGAGCAGCAAGGCCGCAATGGCATCGCCATACAGCCGCTCGGCGTTGTCCGCGCACAGCTGTTGGAGGTAGAGGCGGGTACCGAGATCGGTCAACAGCAGAAACCCCCGCTCCAGGTCCGCCGCCTCGGTTCGGGGGACATTCAGTCCTGCTTGCTGCAAGCGCTGTGCGATAGCGAGATATCGCGCGCAGTCCTCCCGTTGCGGGGGAGCGTCCATTACTATAAAGGTGCGGGCGCCGTTTTGCATTTTTATTCGGAAGTAACGGCGGGAACTGGCATCGGCAGAAGCCGGTTCGATGGCAAACGGCTGGGGTCCAAGAACCTGGCACAACCACTGATTGATCTCTTGAAAGCGGGTATCCATGCGGGAGCTGTTAACTGGAGTTATTGATGCAAGGATATCACGGCCCCGAGCTTTGTCAGGTCCCCAGCTCCGCGCCCTAGCAATGTCTGCCTCCAGGCGCTGTAAGCGGGTCTGAAGACGTGCCCCTGAGCACAGGCACCGACGCTTCTCCCAGCCTCATAGCAAGGGCGAAACGCGTCCGCCTGGTGGTGTTCGATGTGGACGGCGTTTTGACCGACGGCCGGCTTTTTTTGAGTGACCAGGGAAACGAGAGCATCTGTTTCGACGTTAAGGACGGATTGGGTCTCGTCATGTTGCGCGACAGCGGCCTGGAATTGGCCGTAGTCTCTGGAAGAAAATCGTCTATCGTCGCCGATCGAATGGAGGAACTCGGGGTTAAGCACGTTTACCTGGGTTGCATTGATAAACTGTCAGTGTTTCTAAGCCTCTTGGAGCGGCTGGGCTTAAGCAGCGCGCAGGCGGCGTATGTGGGTGATGATCTACCGGATTTGCCGGTCATGGGCCGGGTTGGTCTAGCGGTGGCGGTTGCGGACGCGGTAGAGCGGGTTACAGCGGCTGCGCACTGGCAAACCACAGCCCTCGGGGGACGGGGTGCAGTGCGTGAAGTCTGTGAGCTCATCTTATCGGCCCAAGGGCGGCTTGAGACACAGATCGCTCGGTTCTTGCTCCCGCATTAGGGTCGTCCTCCCTTGACTGCGCGAATTCGCTCGATCGTGATTCTAACCCTGTTGGTTGGCGTGGGGCTAACGAGTTGGACCCTGCAGCGCTTGGACGACGGGGCAGTTGGGCGACTATCCAAGGAGGACTCCGGCCCGGACTCCTATATGGAACATTTCGTGCGAACCGCGATGGACCAGAATGGGCGCATCGAAACCCGGCTACGCGCGCCGTTTATGGCCCATTTCCCCGCCGATGGCCGCAGTGAGCTTACGAAACCGCGCCTCGATGTGTACAATGCAAGAGGGAAACCTTGGCACGCAAACGCGGAGCGAGCATGGGTTAGCGGCGCCGAGGATGTGGTTCTATTGTTCGGAAAAGTGCATCTTTGGCGAGAAGATAGCTCCGGTAACCGTGAATGGGACCTGTTCACCGCCGAGATGCGCGTACTTCCGAAGCAGGAATATGCCGAAACAAAGAATCCTGTCACTATCGTTGGTAATGACACGGTAACCCGCTCTGTAGGCTTGAAAGCCGACCTTACTCGGGACCGCCTTGAGCTATCAAATAGAGTCAGGAGCCGGCATGAAGTCAGGTCGGATCGCTAAGCCGTTAATACTGCTCGGTGGGATCATAATGGCTACTGACGGGTATGCGCTGCCCACCGATCGCGAACAGCCCATCGAGCTAGAAGCTGACTTTGGGGAAATCGATGATCAGGCCCAGGTCACGACGTATAAGGGAAATGTGGTTGCTACCCAAGGAAGCATTCGGCTCACCGGTGATACCTTGACTATTCATTACAACGATCGAGGGAAAGCAGAAAAGGTATTGCTGCAGGGCAAGCCCGCAACCTATCGGCAGTTGCTCGATGTCGAAGAAGAGTACACCGAAGGGGAGGCGCTGACGATCGAATATCACGCTCAGCAAGAAGTATTGATTCTAATCGAAAAGGCTAAGTTGACTCAGGGCGCTAAGCTGTTCAAGGGGCACCGCATAGACTACGATGCCCAGCGAAACCTGCTCAAGGCGCGCAAGGCGACACCCGAGGAATTAGCCAGAGAACCCGGCTCGCAGGGCGAGCGGATTAAGGTGATCCTTCCACCCGCGAAGAAAGACAAGGCCCGTTAGGAAACGTTGAATGGTGGATGCCCTCGCTTTCGTGCTCCGCGTTGTTGGATAAGACTATCGCTCACACGCCGCTTTGGGTGCGAGCGCTCTGTTGGTACGGTGCCCAAAAATCGGGCAAGCGATGAGCGTATTATCCGCAGAGCACCTTGCTAAGGCTTATCGCTTCCGGCAGGTCGTAAAAGACGTCAGCGTCGTGGTCTATAGCGGCGAGATCGTCGGCTTGCTCGGTCCGAATGGGGCGGGAAAAACCACCAGTTTTCTTATGATGGTCGGCTTGATACCGGCAGATAGCGGGAAAGTCACCCTCGATCGCACCGATATTACCCATCTTGGCATAGACAGCCGCGCGCGCATGGGAGTGAGCTATCTACCGCAAGAGAGCTCGATTTTTCGCGGACTGACGGTAGAGCAGAACCTATTGGCCGTACTGGAAACGCTGCCCGAGTTATCCCAAGAGGCTCGTCATCAACGGGTCGAGAAACTGCTGGAACAGTTCAAGCTCAGCCATCTGCGCCAACAACAGGGCACTAACCTCTCTGGGGGTGAGCGGCGACGGACCGAGATCGCTAGGGCGATCGGAAGGCAGCCGAGGTTTCTTTTGCTCGATGAACCTTTCGCGGGCATCGATCCGCTATCCTTGCTTGACATACAGCGCATCGTCAGGCACTTGCGAAAATGGGGAATAGGCGTGTTGATCACCGATCATAACGTTCGCGAGACCCTAAAGATTTGTGACCGCGCCTATATCGTGATCGACGGAAAAACCGTGATGGACGGGTCTCCCAAAGTAATCTTGAAACATCAACAGGTGCGCGACGATTATCTGGGAGAGGAATTTACCTTGTAAGCGATTGGAGGCGCACTCTGGTGTACGGGCAGGTGTTACGCAAGATGGCTCTTCCGCAGACCAGACCGCGGCCCAGGACATTGCAAGCGGGAGGGCGCGATATCCCACGGGCTGTTGCGATGCGGGTGAGAGCTTCGTGCGGCCCAGAGTCGCGATAAAATACTTCTGCGAAGCGTCTTTTCTTATTAAACTTAGGGTTAGAAGGACGAAACCGTTGTAGTCAGAACGAACACAAAGATCTAGTTTCTAATGAAACAGTCGCTGCAACTCCGCTTAGGTCAGAACCTGACCATGACGCCACAGTTGCAGCAGGCTATCCGCCTGCTGCAACTGTCAAGCGTTGAACTGAATACGGAGGTTCAACAAGCCCTTGAGTCCAATATGATGTTAGAGCCGGCCGACGATGCCGAGCCTTCAGCAGAACGCGAATTCGGGGCGAATTCGCAGGGCGGCGAAACCCAGGTGCGGGATACGGTCGAAACACCCACGGAGACCCCCGAGTTGGACACCGTGGCGGGCCTTGGTGCAGAGGATCAAAATATACCAGCCGAGCTCCCGGTAGACAGCGCCTGGGAAGACATTTACGACGGGGTGAGTGGGTACGCTTCGCCCGCCAAGGACTCCGACGGCATGGATTTCGAAAATCAGCAGCGCCCAGATGAGTCGCTAAGAGACAGGCTGCTTTGGCAGCTCAACTTGCTGCCACTGAGTGAAACAGACCGCCTCATCGCGATGACCATCGTCGACGCCATCAAGGAGGACGGCTATCTGGGGTGCGATCTGGAGGACATTTTAGAGACGATAAATAGTGGAAGCGAGCTCGACATCGGGCTGGACGAGATCGAGGCGGTGCTGCACAGGGTTCAGCGAGTCGATGCGCCTGGCTTGGCGGCGCGCGACTTGCGTGAATGCTTGATGCTGCAGCTCGAAGAGCTGGAACCTTCCACTCCCTGGCTGCTTGAAGCACGGCGCCTGGTTCGAGACCACCTCGAGCTGCTGGGGGCACGCGATTACAATCAGGTTATGCGCCGCTTGAAATTGAGCTCCGAGGAGTTGCAACAGGTCATCTCGCTGATCCAGTCCCTGAATCCGCGCCCGGGAACTCAGATCGAATCTCCCCAAACCGAGTATCTGGTGCCCGATGTATTCGTGCGTAAGGTCAAAGGCTCTCGGCAGGTCGAGCTTAACCCCGAATCCATTCCCCACCTGCGAATAAATCCATACTATGCCAGTATGGTTCGCCGCGCGGATACGAGCGCCGATAACCTGTCGATGAAGGCACATCTGCAAGAGGCACGTTGGTTCATCAAGAGTTTGCAAAGTCGGGGCGAAACGCTGTTGCGAGTTGCCACAGCAATCGTGGAGCGGCAGCAGGGGTTCCTGGAGCACGGTGAGGAAGCGATGAAACCGCTCGTTTTGCACGATATCGCTGAGGCGCTCGACGTGCACGAATCCACCATATCTCGCGTGACCACGCGAAAATACATGCATAGCCCCCGTGGTATTTATGAGCTGAAGTACTTCTTCTCCAGTCATGTCAGCACCACTGTCGGTGGGGAATGTTCCTCTACCGCGATCCGGGCGGTGATTAAAAAGCTCATCGCTTGTGAAGATCCACGCAAACCGCTCAGTGACAGCAAGATCGCGAAGCTATTGGGTGAAAAGGGGGTAAACGTTGCGCGCCGCACCGTAGCCAAATATCGCGAAACGATGACCATACCGCCATCTAACGAGCGTAAGCGCTTGGCTTAAGCGAGCGTATGGCGGGAATCGACAGGAGTTTGTATGCGTATCAATCTGACCGGCCATCATGTGGAAATCACACCCGCTCTCAGAAGTTATGTCGAAAACAAATGTCAGCGCATGGAGAGACATTTTGACCACGTAACCAATATGCACGTCGTGTTGCAGGTCGAGAAACAGCGGCAGACGGCGGAAGCGACTGTATATGTCGCCGGCGGGCAACTATTCGCCGATGCCGAGGACGATGACATGTATGCCGCCATCGACATCCTGGTCGACAAGCTGGATACCCAAATTAGAAAGCACAAGAGCAAGCTCAAAGATCACCATCGTGGAGACGGTGGCATAAAATCCCCTCCTTGACTGATCGCGGAGCTAACGTTAGGAACTTCGAAAAATAGGCGTGGTGCCGCATTTTTCACTCGAAAAACCGAAATTTGATTCTGGCTTTCCTCCTCATTGCGATCTCTTGGGTGATCGGAGTAGGGCGGAATTTAGCGGTAACGCACGAGCACCTCGAATCTATCGAGGCGCCCTTTAGAGGGCACTTCCCTCATGCGCATTTCGGACATCTTGGTTCCTGCTGTGTTGCTTGCGATGTCGATGCCAAGAGCGTGAAGGGGCTTCTAGAGACTTTGGCGCAACTGCTGACCGTAAACCTCAGCCGGGTCACGCGCAGGGAAGTATTGGATAGCCTAATTAATAGGGAACGGCTAGGAAGCACTGGGTTGGGACAGGGGGTCGCTATCCCCCACGCCCGGACGCACTCCAGCCAGGAAACCATAGGCGCTTTTGCCAAGCTTAAGACCGGCATTGATTTTGACGCCGCAGACAACCATCCTGTAGATCTCTTTTTCGCGCTTTTGGTCCCTCAGCACTCGGCGGATGAACACCTACAGATCCTGGCAAATCTTGCCGAGATGTTCAGCGAACAAAGTTTTCTAAATCGGATCCGAACCGAGAATTCCCAGGAAAGGCTCTATCAGTTGCTGATCGCGCGGCCCGGTGGGCCCGGGATCCAAAAATGAAACCGATAAGCGTGAGAGCGCTCTTTAGCATTCATGCCGAAAAGCTGGCTCTGACGTGGATAGCCGGCGAGCGAGGAGGTGACCGCCTGGTAACCGCGGATGTATTTCGCTCCCAAGGTGGGCGCGTGCTCAAGGACGATATCATCACCCCGGATGCGCAGCCCGATTCAGCCTGGCAAATCGCTCCAAGCCAGGCTTTGGTTGGCCATCTCAACCTCATTCACCCTAATCAGGTTCAGGTCTTGGGATACACCGAGGTCCAATACCTGATGGGATTGCGGGAGATCTCGCGCGAGGATGTGATCCGGCAGCTACTCGGCCATCAACCCGCCTGCATCATCGTGGCGGAAGATCAAATCATACCCGAGCAGCTTAAGAAGGCTTGTGAGCGCACCCGCACACCGCTTCTGCGCTCCACGATCTCGAGCAATAAGATCACCGATGACCTGAGATTCTACTTGACTGCTTTGTTGGCCGAAGTGGTGAGCTTGCACGGGGTTTACCTGGAGGTGATCACTATAGGCGTGCTATTGACAGGAAAACCCGGCGTGGGCAAGAGCGAGCTTGCGCTGGAGCTCATCACCCGGGGTCATCGTTTGGTGGCTGACGATGCGCCCGAGTTTTCGCTGATCGCCCCTGACACCATCAAGGGGACGGCGTCTCAAGGCTTGCACGATTTTCTTGAAGTACGCGGACTTGGCATTATCAATGTCCGCGAGCTGTTCGGTGCCGGTGCCGTAAAGAGTGAAAAATTCCTGCGCTTGATCATCAACCTTGAGCGTCTGGAATCCGATCGCTTCATGAAACTGGATCGACTGCAAGGCAGTTACCGAACTCGAAGTCTGCTGGGAGTCGAAGTCCCGGAGATCACGCTGCCGGTAGCGCCGGGGCGCAACCTGGCGGTCTTAGGGGAGTGTGCGACGCGAAACCATATCCTGCGCATGAGTGGCTACAACGCCACAGAGGATTTCATGGCGCGCAGAGTGATTGAGCCAAAGGCACTCTAATGTCCGGTGAGCAAAGGCGGCTGATCATCGTCACAGGCCTTTCCGGTGCTGGCAAATCAGTCGCTCTGCATGCTTTGGAAGACTTAGGTTATTACTGCATCGATAATCTGCCGGTCGGCATGCTTCCCGAGTTTCTGCGTCAGGGCAGAGAAACCGACAGAGCGCTCTACCACAAAGTGGCGGTGGGCATAGACGCGAGGAATCCGGCCGAAGATCTATCACGCTTTCCGACGTTGCTACACGAGCTGGCCTGTGATGACTCCAAACCAGAGCTTATTTTTATCGAGGCCATTGATGACATCTTAATCAAGCGCTTCAGCGAGACCCGCCGCAAGCACCCCCTGTCTTCCCGCAGGTTGTTGCTATCGGACGCTATACGCCAGGAACGCGAGCTGCTCGCACCGCTGTCCGAGCACGCGGATCTGCGCATCGACACCAGCCAAACGCATGTGCATGAGCTGCGTACGCTTATCCGAGAGCGCGTCGTGCAACGCCAGAACCAGCGTTTGTCTCTTCAAATCACTTCCTTTGGGTTCAAGCACGGCATACCGCCGGAGGCGGATTTCGTTTTCGATCTGCGCTGTTTGCCTAACCCTTACTGGGACGCCAATTTAAGAGATCACTCGGGGCGAGATCCCGCTGTGATTAATTTTCTCGGCGGTTCCGAACTGGTGCGGCAAATGAATCGGGATCTTTGCGCGTTTCTCGACAGCTGGATCCCGAAGTTTGAGGCGGAAAACCGCAGCTATCTAACCGTGGCTTTGGGTTGCACCGGCGGCCACCACCGTTCCGTATACCTGGCGGAGAGGCTTGCCGCCTACTATCAGGGGCAAGGTAAGGCGGTATTGGTGCGGCACCGGGATCTATGAGCGGGTTAAAGGCACCTCGAAAAATTCCTTGGGTGGAATTATTCGCATCGCAAAGCAAAAATGGGTTTTTCGCTTTGCTCCATTTTTCAAACAGTTGCGTGTTTGAACCTGTGGCGCCTGGCACTTCGGATCGATCGAAGTGCCCTTAGCACGGTAAAACCAACAATGACACGATGCCAAGTATCGATCACGAACAAGCTGGGTCTGCATGCCCGTGCCGCCGCACGCCTGGTGCAGCTCGCGTCGGGCTTTGCATGTGACATCACGGTACGCCGCGACAGCAGAGAGGTTAACGCCAAGAGCATCATGGGGGTGATGATGCTCGCGGCGGGTCGTGGCACCGAGATCGAAATCGCCGCCAGCGGCAGCGACGAGCAAACGGCGGTCGAAGCGTTACGGGAACTGGTGTGCAACCGATTCGGAGAAGCGGAATGAGCATCACCCTGCACGGCGTAGGCGTCTCGCGCGGGATCGCCATCGGCCGATTGCACATCCTGGAACGCGACAAGCTCGATATTCCCGAGTACCGGATCAAGGCCGACGACGTGGACACGGAGATCACACGGCTTGACATAGCCTTGGAAATAGCCCGCGAGCAGTTGTGCGCCGTGCGCGAACATATACCGCGCGGGGTTTCCAGTGATATAGCGGATTTTATCGACGCCCATCTGCTCATGCTGAACGACTCCTTGCTTATCAACGAGGCTGGACGCCTTATTAGAAAGCAGCGATGCAACGCCGAATGGGCTTTGAAGCTGCTGTACGACTCGCTGGTCAGCGTTTTTGACCAAATGGCGGATCCATACCTCAAGACGCGCAAGGATGACATTTATCATGTGGTGTATCGCATCCAACGTATACTGCTCAATCAAGCGCCCATGCGCCATGAGATCCCGGACAGCCGTTTGCGAGGGTACATCATTCTCGCTGAGGACCTAACACCTGCCGATGCTGTGCTTATGCAACACCACGGGATCGCGGCGTTTGCCACGGAAGGGGGTGGGCCGACCTCTCATACCGCCATCTTGGCCAGAAGTCTCGGGATCCCAAGCATCGTCGGTCTTCATGAAGCGCGGTGCTACGCCCAAGAGGATGATCTTGCGATCATAGACGGGGCCAACGGGGTATTGTTGATCGCCCCCGATGAGAAGACGCTTGCACATTACAAAAAACGGCAACAAGAGGACAAACGTCACTACGCCAAGCTTATCACGCTAAAAGAAATGCCCACCGTAACCCAGGATGGGGTCGTGATTGAGCTTAACGCAAACATCGAACTTCCCGGCGACTCCGCCGCCGTGCGTGAGGTAGGTGCCCGCGGTGTCGGCCTCTACCGTACTGAGTTTATGTACATGAATCGGGAAACGCCGCCGGACGAGGAGGAACACTACCACACCTACGCCGAGGTGCTGCGTGCGCTAGACAACCGACCGGTCACCATCCGTACCTTTGATCTAGGAGCTGACGACCAAACGCTCGGCAGGCAACAGGAGGCAAACGCGCCGTTAAATCCAGCATTGGGACTGCGCGCCATCCGGCTTTGTTTGAGAAAGCCCGCTCTTTTCCGACCCCAACTGAGAGCCATCCTCCGAGTCTCGGCTTTAGGACCCGTACGCTTGATGATCCCCATGCTCTCCGGTGTCGGCGAGCTAAAACAGGTGTTGCAGATCGTGGACGAAATTAAAACCGAACTTCGCTCACAGAACATGGCATTCGATCCCAATTTAGCCATCGGTGCGATGATCGAAGTGCCTGCCGCGGCCGTGTGCGCGGACGCATTCGCGCGCCAGGTCGACTTTCTCTCCATCGGAACCAACGATCTTATCCAATACACGATCGCTATCGATCGCCTCAATGAGGAGGTCAATTACCTCTATGACCCCATGCACCCAGGCGTGCTCCGCCTGATCCGGATGACGATCGAAGCCGGCCAAAAAGCCGGCACGCCGGTAGCAATGTGCGGCGAGATGGCAGGCGATCCGCGATTCGTGCGCTTATTACTGGGGCTGGGATTGCGCGAATTCAGTGTGCACCCGGCGGTGTTGCTGGAAGTCAAGCACATCATCGGTGAGAGCCGGATCGAGACCCTGGAACCGCTTGCGCTCGAAGCCCTCGGGAGCGAGGACAGCTCGGTGATCCTTAAGCTGCTGCAAGGAAGAGCGGGGAGATAGATAACGTCTCGGGACATGGGTTGCACAGGGTTATGGGTTCGGGGTGGCTGCAATGGTCTCTCGGCGCATGGTAGCGGGCCTGCACCGGCCATTTGCGCTCTTCATCGACCGCCAGGTTTGCGGCGATACGAAAGCAGGGCAAGATCCGGCAGATCATCGGGAGCTGGCATGGAGCACTCGCAGTGAGAGTCCGAACGTGGTCTCGCTACGCGGTGCGTCCGCGGCGTTTCATCACCACTTCAACCAGAGCATCGACGTGGTCGTCGCTGTCGTTCAGCGCGTTGATATAGCTGAATTTCTCACCTCCCGCGTCTAAAAATATCTGACGGTAGCGGATGTTCACCTCCTCTAGAGTCTCCAGGCAGTCGACGGCAAAGCCAGGGCAGACGACAGCGGCGCTTTTAATGCCCTCCTGCACCCATTCTCGCAAGGTCTGATCGGTGTAGGGTTTAAGCCATTCTCTCGGTCCAAACCGCGATTGGTAGCTGATCCGGAAGCTCTCATCCGGAAGTTTGAGCTGGCCGGCCACAAGCTTAGCGGTCTCTTCGCATTGCCAGCGGTACGGATCACCGGCCAGCGCGTATTTTTGGGGTATGCCGTGAAAGGAGAAAAGCAGCCGCTCGGGCTGCCCGTCCTTGGCCCATTGCGATCGCACGGAATTCACCAGGGCCCGCACATAAGCCGGGTGATCATGGTAGCCGTTAATCAGGCGGATCTCGGGCAATCGGCGCCAGGTCTTCAGGCAGTCGGTTACGGCATCAAACGCAGATCCCGTAGTGGGGGCCGCGTATTGGGGATACAGGGGAAACACCAGCAAACGCTCCATATTTGCTACCCGCAGCGCATCCAGACCGGCCCCGATCGAGGGGTTGCCGTAGCGCATGGCCAATGCGACCTTCACCCGATCCATGGCTTTGCGCTCCAGTGTGCGCTGCAGCTTTTCCGCCAAGCGTTGCGATAACATCAATAGCGGTGAGCCGGATTCGCTCCAGATCGCTTTATAAAAAGCGGCCGAGCGCGGGGCGCGGCTTGGGAGCACAAACCCGTGCAAAAGAGGCCACCATAGCAGGCGAGGAAGCTCGACCACTCGCGGATCCGCAAGGAATTGCGCGAGGTAGCGCCGAACTGCCGCCGGAGTCGGCGCCTCAGGAGTACCCACGTTTACAAGGAGAACACCGGTGCACGGTGGGATGTCTGCCCGGCGGTCGGGTGGGTAACGGGCCATGGCGTTTCTTGTTCGATTTATTGTTATCGTATTATCGTTTTTCAGACATTGTATACGCGGACGCATTTGCTGTCAGGGTAAGGGAACGGGGGAAGTGACTCATTGTCGGCTTAATCCTCACGCACAGATTCCTTATAATGGAAACTCTGAAAGATTCCATCCTTGGGATTTTTCAGAGACGAAAAGCGAAAAGCGTGGTTTTTGCTTTTTCCATGTGTAAACACATTCGTGTTTGAAACATGTGCGGCACCTCCCTATGCCGCCGGAACCTCTGCATTAATCAGAAGTTCCTTAGCCTTCGGCAACGCGTATAACACGAACACAGTCTTTTGACGGCCGCGCTACGGCGTGTCCACACTAATAACGAAAATAACGAGGGACTTCAGGATGGCGACATATAAAGTCGCGTTGGTCAGCGACTGGTACTATCCCAAGGCCGGCGGCATTGAGTACTCGATCAATTCCTTGGCGCGCAACCTGCGTTTGCTCGGCCACAAGGTTCATATCATTACGCGCACCCGTAAGGGTTACAACGAAACCGAATTACAAGAAGGGATCCCCGTCTTGAGGTTCGCCGGCGCGGGGATCGGCGGTCGCCTCATCTCTCCCAAGGCTTTTGGGGCCCTGCGGCGTCATCTCATGACCACTGATTACGACATCGTCCACGTTCACGGCCTCGATTCCCCCATGGCCATGGCAGCGCTTTTTTTTTCCCGGCGAGCGAGCCTGCCTACGGTTACGACGAACCATTCCTTAGTCGGGAATATCTCCATTCGATGCCCCGTATTGAGGATCTGCCGGTTCTTTCTTAAAGCCAGCGACGTCGTGATCGCGGTTAGTTCGGCGGTCAGGAAGGAGTCGCGGCTGATCACCGGTCGCCCGGTCTACTTGGTGCCCAACGGCGTGGACAGCAGATCTCCTAACGGTGCGCATCAGGATTTTCAGATCGACAAGAAGGGGCGCCTCATCATCGCGAGCGTATCCCGCATGACCAAGAAAAAAGGCGTTGATGATTTGGTCCAGATCGCGCCCCGCTTGCTCCGAGCATGCGATAAGCTTTTGTTTTTGATGATCGGGGAAGGACCGCAACGGGTCAAGCTGGAGCGCCGAGTGGGCCGTCTTGGGATCGCTCGGCATTTCCTATTTACGGGACAGATCTCCCGCGCCACGGTGCTAACCTTGCTCGAGCAAGCGGATATCTTTGTGCTCCCATCCAAGCGCGAAGCTTTCGGCATCGCCATCCTGGAAGCATTCTCCAAAGCGCTGCCGGTCGTCGCCCGCAACCACAGTGGCGTTTCTGATATCATCGATCACAACCGGACTGGATTGCTGGCGGATGACGCCGATGAGCTTGCCGAGCATCTGCAACGCTTGATCGCAAACAGCGACTTATGCCATACGTTGGCACGGGCCGCGGAACGCGAAGTCATCAAATACCAATGGATAGACATCGCGAAGCAGGTGGAATCGATCTACGGGCAGATCATTCGTGAAAAACGTCACTCTGTCCATTGACGTCGAGCAGGACTGCCCGCCTTTCTTGCAGAGCACGCGGGGCGTGCAAGAAGCCCTGCCGCCGCTTTTGGATTTGCTCGACCGCCAGGGGATCAAAGCGACATTCTTTACCACCGGCCAGATGGCCGAACGCTTCCCCGCCCTGGTTCAGGAGATCCCCCTCAATGGGCACGAGCTAGGGTGTCACGGTTATTCGCACCGGCGCTTCGACCAGCTTTGCCCCAATGCCGCGCGAGAGGAGATGGTTATGGCGCGGCGCATTTTGCGGCAATTCGGTGCGCAGGTCATCTCGTTTCGAGCGCCTAATCTGCGTTTTCCCGGGGCTTACCTCAGGCTCCTTGAGGAGCAGCGTTTCCGTATCGATTCTTCTATCGCACGATACAAACCCCCTTATGCACAGAAACCGCTGAGAGTCGGCAACATCACTCGCATTCCCGTTTCCCTGACCTCCTCCGTGCTGCGGCTTCCGGTGGGTCTGCTGCGGCGTTGGCTTGTCCGCTTCGACGATCTGGTGTTGTTTGCACATCCCTGGGAATTCATCGACATGTCAAAGACCGGGGTTCGGCTCGATTGTCGGTTCAACAGCGGTGCGGGAGCCTTGCGCAACCTCCGTGCGATCATCGAACACCTGAAGTCCCTTGAATACCGCTTCGTGGTGATGGCGGAGAGGCTTAATCTCTTGCAAAGCCAGGCAACTGCAAGATGTGAGCAGAACAAATGACCCACCAACCTCCAATTATCGACGCAAAGTTGCGAGCCCGGCTTTCCCTGGTCAAGCTTTTCGATGCTCTTTGTTCTATTCCAAAATGGAATCGCTTTCATCGCATATTGCGTCGGCATGCGGCAAAGAGAGATGACTTTTTCTTCGTGCAGATCGGCGCCAACGACGGTGTTATTTACGACCCCATTCATGGTTATGTTACACGTCAACAATGGCGAGGCATACTGGTCGAACCCGTTACTCACTGTTTCAACAAGCTCAAGGCAAACTACAGCGGAAACGCGAACCTATTATTCGAGAACGTCGCGATCTCGGATAAGAAGGAAATGCGCGAGTTCTACCGGATCAGAGAAGGCCAGGATTTTTTACCCAAATGGTGCGAAGGTCTGGGAACGTTCTATCCCGAGGTGCTGCTAACGCATAAGTGGGCCTTGCCCAATATCGAAGAGTACATGGTCAAAGAAGCGGTGCCATGCATCTCTTTAAACTCCCTGCTGCGAAAACACGCGGTGAGTTACATCGATCTCCTCTTGATCGATACCGAAGGACACGATTATCAAATTCTTAAACAGCTTGATTTTTCAACCCTAAAACCGAGCCTGATCGTGTTCTAACATCAATACTTCAGCGAAGGCGAACGGGAGGCATGTGCGTCTCTGTTAGCCGCTCAGGAGTATTCTGTGTGTAGGCATTTGGGCAATACCTTGGCCTTCCAACCGGCGTAACGTGAGAAGTTTCGACGAAGCCGAAGCCAAGCAGTTTCTGGTAGCTATGCAGGAACGTTTCGCTAGTTCGCATCCTACACGGGCTTGGGATCTCTGCCCATCTCTACCTCACGCTGACTCTCGAAGCCAGTAAGAAGTACGGTCATGCCCATAGTCATCCAGGTGTCTCATCTCACCATGAAGATCATTAAGGCTTCCGAATTCAAAGCGAAAAGTTTGCAACTGATGAACGAAGTCTTTGGGAATGGCTGGACCAGCCAGCGGTGCTGCCCGGCCACTCTCTGGTGGATGGTGCGCTTGAATTGAATCTGCATTCGGGCTTGGTTACTGGAAGGGGCCCGAATTCAGGATCTGGGCACGCCCTGCAAGCCGAAATCGAATTTCAGCGAGATCATTCAAAAAGCGGGACGAGAAACGCTCACCGGCGGGATCAAACGCCCCTTCTCGGGATCATCGGAAACATCAAGTATCGCTGGTGAGAAATGCGGGTTAGAGGAATGCCAAGGATGGTTACGCATCCGATGCAAACTTTTTTCGCCCCAAGATGCGCAAGGTAATCGCGCGGCCTTTGCGAAGCAGCGGGTATAGTATTTTTGATAAGCGGCCTGAACTGAAAATCATGGCATTAAACCGGTTGAACAGTCCGGAAGGAGTACTCAAAGACGCAAGGACATTGATGCATTCAGCGCCATGATAGAATTGATTTCCGAGCTTAAGCACCATTCCGCTATCGAGGTTGAGATCGCGTTTTAATATCTCCTCAACCAGGGGACCACCTTCGCGTGCATTAACCAACTTTAGCGGGCCGACACTGTCGACTAATCGAACGTACTTTACGTAAGCGCTGCAAAACGGGCAATCGCCATCGTAAATCAGCCATGCGGATATGGGAGGGGTCTCGCGCAATTCGGCCATGAATCAGTGGGTCTAGCTGTATACCTTCTGCGTACTAGCGGCCTTTTGAAACCACATACGGAACATCGCATGCCACGGGATGAACACCACGTAAAGCACTATCCACTGGATAAACGGTGCGTTCAGTGTAAATAGAATTCCGAAATGCATCGATAATCCCATAGGGACATAGATCCATCGCAGCATCGGGAAGATCACGGCCAGGACAAACGTAAGCTGAAACGATACCAACATCCATTGCAGCATTTTTACCAGCGTGTGATGTTCCGAGAGCCATAGACCTAAAGGCATGGCGTTTCGCAGGCCGTCCTGGACCAAATAATATTGCAGGGTGGTTCCGTTCATCCATTCCAAACCGGACGTGTACATTTTGTGCGAAAACGCCGACAAGTACATCAATACGAAAAACCACTGTAATAACCGAATCGGCCAACCGGCGTAGGGGCTAATTTCAGTGAGAACTCCTCCCGTCTTCTTCGATCCTAAGAAGCGGTGGATCAATGAATCGATCGACAACGTCCGCCCGGCGGGGCTCAGGGCGAGCGCCAAAAGCGCTATCATCATCACTGCTTCGGGATGATGTAGTTCGCCGAATGCGTAGAGATAGGCTTGCAAGAAAATGCTACCGATGGCGAAGACTAGGAGATTAATGTTGGTTAAAAAACCTATCAGACTCAAAACCCCAGCGATTGACGTAATAAACCACACGGTCGACAACTCTTCCAAGGAAGGGCGATATTCGGCGCCGAATGAACCGGTCAAAAGCCGCAAGGTGAATAATGGTTCATAAATCTCGTCGGGCAATCTACTGTGTTCTTCTAGATTGTCCCGGAGCCCGATGTGCGCCCAAAAAAGCTGACAAGCCACTGCGGCAATCCGAAGAATCGCCAGATCCAGTAACGCTCCCGGCTTAAACCATAGCGCATTCCAAAACTGGTTCAATGATTTGACCTCGCCCATCAATTCAACGACCTTTATACGCAGCGCCTTTTAACGGCACTTCGATTGATTGGAAGTATGGGGTTAAGCTCAGGACTATACGGAGGCAGGAAATCGAGCACGAATCGCTGTGCTTCTGCCTCTCATCGGGATTTATGAAGCCTAGCATGGGGCTCTTGGCGTTGGCGGTGATCGCCACAACCTTGCGGCCCGCCCGAGTGCTGGCGTTCCTGAGTGTGTAAACCGAGAGGTGGCAGGAGTCTGCCTCAGAGCCGCCCCGGTCTCTTCCATCTGCTTAATACCTCCACGGGCGCCGGTCTTCCTCCTTCTTTTGTGATCACCATGGGATAATTTTCCACTCGCAGCCTAACAATCTTTACGTTGCGACGTTTTTCGTACCGCTGTAGAAGCGGTTTCCAACTATTCTCCCTGCCATGGACCAAAGCTTTTGCCACATGCCCTTGAAACTTAAAATGTGTGGTGCCCACATCGGCGGGACCGATCTTTACTTCATTGCCATCAGCCAACGTCGCGTAAACAGAATGCCCAACATCGACTCGCTGTCCTTCGCGATGTTTATGCTGGTACATAGGGTAATCGATAAACGGCCAGAAATCGTTTCCTCCCGGTACCACGCTCACGTAAGTTTGCATTGACAATACAAACAGGGTGAAGATTGATACGGCGCGCTGATAGCTTTTTCCAATCGCTTCATGGGAAGGCATAAGAGCCACCTCACAACGATAGTACGTTAATTTTCATGGAGTGTAGGAAGAGAACCCCGCTGTTCGTCGATCCTCAACGGGTCGCCGAGGTGGGCTCGCGTACCCGGGTTCAGCCGTTGCCCTTCAACAGCGGCGCGGGACCTCTGCGTAACCTTCGTGCGATCATCCTGTATGGCCCCACCATGCCAACACCTAGACACGTTGCTTCAATCTCGCGATCAGCTTTTGATGGATCCCGCCGAAACTTCCGTTGCTCATGATGAGGATATGATCGCCCGCGCGCGCCATCTCGCTTAAGCGCTCGACCATGGTGCCTATGGTCTCGAACACTTCTCTATTTTCGCCCAGGGCGGCTGTGGCCTGGCGAAGATCCCAACTCAGCTCTTCGGGTTGATACAAGATCGTTTTATCCGCGCCGGCGAAAGCCTGCGCCAACGTATCGCGGTGCACGCCCATCTTCATGGTGTTGGAACGCGGTTCGAACACCGCCATGATGCGCCCGTTTGGAACATTACTACGCAAAGCCTCTATGGTCAATGCGATAGCTGTCGGATGGTGGGCGAAATCATCGTAGACCGTAATGCCATCGACCGTCGGCAGAAGCTGCAAACGTCTCTTGACACTCTGGAAATCGCGCAAAATCTCACACGCAGTCGTCGGTTCTACGCCAGCATGCCGTGCAGCGGCGACAGCCGCGAGGGCATTTAGGGCGTTATGCCGCCCCAGCACATCCCAGCGCACCTCACCGGCCACGGTACCTTGGAACACGATCTGGAAGTGGCGGTGATCTCTAGAGAGAGAGTCCAAGCGCCAAAGGGCTCCTTCCTTATCACCAAAGCTCTCGCCTGTGCTCCAGCAACCCATGGCTAAGGTCTCGCAGACGGCATGCTCATTGGCTGGATAAATGATCAAACCACTGCTTGGGACGGTGCGCACCAAGTGATGAAACTGGGTTTGTATCGCTTTGAGATCCGAAAAGATATCGGCATGATCAAACTCGATGTTGGCGATGATCAAGCTGCGCGGACGGTAGTGCACGAACTTGGAGCGTTTATCGAAAAAGGCGCTGTCATACTCATCCGCTTCAACGACGAATAAGCGGCCTGTTCCTAGTCGGGCCGAGAGAGCAAAATTCTCGGCCACCCCGCCGATGAGGAACCCCGGCGTTAAACCCGCTCTTTCCAGGATGAAAGCGAGCACGCTGGCAGTGGTGGTCTTGCCGTGGGTGCCGGATACGGCGAGCACCCAGCGCCCGGGAAGCACGTAGTGTGCGAGCCATTGCGGCCCCGACATATAAGGCAGATCGGAGTCCAACACATGCTCGACGCATGGGTTACCGCGCGAGAGCACGTTTCCAATGACAACCAGATCGGGAGGCGGGCAAAGCGCGCTCGGGTCATAACCCTCAACCAGAGGAATGTTGGTGGCCTTAAGCTGGTCACTCATGGGTGGGTAGATCTGGGTGTCGGAGCCGCTCACCTCGAACCTGAGCTCTTTCGCAAGCAAAGCGAGCCCTGCCATAAAGGATCCGCCTATGCCTAGTATGTGGATCCTCATGGGGAGGATGTGCAGAGAGCCGCCGGAGCGAGCCATAACAGGAACCGCGAAGCGGTGAGATTTTGCGGGCTCCGCTTTAAGCGGCGGAGGTAGAAAGATAACAGACTGAGCATGTTCCTCGACCGCGGTGTGTCAGACCGATCCGGAAAGACGGGCGTGCTGAGAGGTTTGCCCAGCCGGGATCCCCTGCGCAAGCCGTGGCAGATCGCCGGTTAATCCCATCGCGTAGCGCATGCAAAACTGGTTTAATGGACCAAACCGGTCTGCGAACGCCAGCGCTGCCGCGCGCACCGCCCGAAGCGGTAGGGCCCTGCTGGCAAAAGCGTGGAATATGGCTTCCGAGAAGCCCATGAGGACAAAGTTGCTTGCTCGCCTCCAACGTTCGTAAGGACGCAAGGTGGCGAGCGCTCCAATATCTTTGCCCCTACGCGCTGCCTCCAGGACGACTTCGGCTAAGGCCGCAGCGTCCAGTAAACCGAGGTTGACCCCTTGCCCGATATGGGGATGAATCACATGGGCAGCATCTCCCACCAAGGCCAGGCCTCGTTGTACATAACGTTCTGCGTAGCCCCGCAGGGTGGGAAAACTGCTGCGCGCGATCACGGAATCGATCCCACCCAGTCGTGCCGGGTATCCTGCCTCCAAAGCACCCGCTAAGGCTCGCTCATCGAGTGAACACAGCCGCTGCACTTCCTCCGGAGTGTGATACCAAACCAGCGAAGCGCGGCGTCCTTGCAGGGGCAGGAATGCCTGGGGACCGTTTGGCATATGGCGTTGCCAAGTGATATCCTGCGGCGGCAGGTGGGTGTTGACCGCAGCAACCAAGGCATGTTGATGGTAGTCGTAGCAATGCCATGCTATGCCCGCCCAATCCCTGACTCGAGAACGCGCGCCATCGGCGCCCACAATAAGCCGCGTGCGCAACACACGTCCATCGGCCAGAGTCACTCTCATCCGTCGCGTGTCCAACCCCTGCGGCGCGGCAGGACACAACCAGTCGACATTGGCGATTTCGCGCAAGCGTTCAACCAGCGCCAGTTGGACCACGCTATTCTCTATGATATGGCCCAGGCACGGCTCGGCGATTTCGGCGCTATCAAACTTGGCCGCAGCGCCACTTTCACCGTCCCATACGCGCATGCGCCGGAATGCACAAGCGCGCCGGGCGACCATGCCTCGCCAGCCGCCTAGCGCTTGAAAGATCCGCTGCGAACCGTGGGTGATGGCCGATACCCGAAGGTCGTAGTCGCTCGGATCAAAAGGGGCGGGTTCTTGGTTTTCGATCACCCCAACATGGAGGGGGGTGTCTCCCAAGGCACAGGCCAAGGTCGCGCCGACCATCCCCCCGCCAATTATGGCGATGTCGTAACTCTCGTGCACCCCCACGAAACCCCGCCTTTACTTGTTTATTTAGTCCAAGCGCTGAAAAACCAAGCAGGCATTGGCACCGCCAAACCCAAAACTGTTGGACATCGCCGTGCGCAAACGGAGGTTATCGATCCGTTCCCTGGCGATGGGAAACGATGCGGCCCCCGGATCAAGTTGTTGAATGTTCGCCGAGGCCGCGATGAAATCGTGCTGCAACATCAGCAGAGAAAAGATCGCCTCGGCCACTCCGGCGGCGCCCAGGGCGTGGCCGGTAAGGGATTTCGTGGAGGAGATCCACGGGCAGCGCGTGGGGAATAAACGTTTGATCGCCTCCAACTCTACGATGTCACCGGCGGGGGTTCCCGTGCCGTGCGCGTTGATATAGTCAACTGGGGTCTTGACCCCCTCTAAGGCCATGCGCATGCACCGTTCTGCGCCTTCCCCGGACGGCTTCACCATATCCTGGCCGTCGGCAGTCGCGCCATAACCGATCAGCTCCGCGTAAATGGGAGCCCCCCGGGCCTTCGCACGCTCTAGCTCCTCCAGTACCACAACACCACCACCGCCCGAAATCACGAAACCATCACGGTGCGCGTCATAAGGGCGCGATGCCGTTGACGGCGCCTGATTGTATTTGGATGAAAGCGCCCCCATGGCATCGAACAACAGGGTCAAGGTCCAATGCACCTCCTCGCCCCCGCCGGCGAAGACCACATCCTGTTTGTCAAATTGAATCAGTTCATAACCGTTTCCAATGCAGTGTGCGCTGGTGGCGCAGGCGGAACTGATCGAATAACTGGTGCCTCGGATCCCAAAGGCCGTCGCCAGACCGGCGCTAGCGGTGCTGGCCATGATACGAGGCACCATCGTAGGCGGGACCTTGCGTGCGCCGCGCGCGCGCAGCGTGTCGGTCGAAGACAGCATATTGGCTGTGGAAGACCCGCCGGAGCCGAGAATTAGGCCCGTGCGAGGATCGGAAACCTCAGAACCCGCCAGTCTCGCGTCAGCGATCGCTTGCCGCAATGCCAGATAGGCGTAAGCGGCCGCGTCGCCCATGAAACGCCGGTGCTTCTTGTCGATGTGCTCATCCGGGTTTAGGCACACGGCTCCCTGCACCTGGGAGCGAAACCCCAACTGCGCATACTCCGGATGGTAGACGATTCCGGAATGCCCACTTTTTAGGGAATCCAATACCTCCTCTTTATTGTTGCCTATGCTGCAGACGATCCCGATCCCGGTGATCGCAACCCGTCTTTTCATCTATCAGCCTCTGGCGGTGCTTGGGATCATGCCCTCCCGGTACCGCGTCGATGTGTTGTCCGGGACAAATAGCAACCCTAGGAGCCTGTCGGGCTTAGGAAGACCCTACTGCGGCGGTGGGAAATCGGCCCGTGCACTAGAAGTCCTCGGTCGATTGAAATAAACCAACGCGGATGTTCTTGGCCGTGTAGATCACCCTGCCATCAACCCGCATGTTGGCGTCGGCTACACCCAAACACAAGCGCCGAGTGATCATCCGGGTCATCTCGATATTGTATGTAACTAACCGATTAGCAGGCGTAACTTGCCCGCCGAATTTCACCTCACCTACGCCCAGCGCACGCCCGCGTCCCGTCCCCCCGAGCCAGGCGATAAAAAACCCCACCAGTTGCCACATCGCGTCCAGCCCTAAACAGCCCGGCATCACAGGATCGCGGTGAAAATGGCTGTGAAAAAACCAAAGCTCGGGCTGGACGTCGAATTCGGCGATGATCTGGCCTTTACCAGCCCTTCCTCCATCGCGGCTAATGCTCGTGATCCGGTCCACCATCAGCAAGGGGGGTAAAGGTAACTGGGCATTCCCCGGCCCGAATAGCCTGCCGTGCGCGCAGTCCAGTAACTCTTCACGGGAAAAACGTGTTCTACAGCCGGGCGGTGATGTCGTCGGGTTCGTTGTTTTTTCCACGGTTTCGCTCAGCAAGGCATGCGTGCATCGCGCATACAGTATCTCATGTCACATGCAATTGATCGATCTTGCGCTTGCTGTTCCGAAATCCTAAAGTGGGACGCGTACCGCGCTGTTTATTCTCCCCCGGTCACCGAATGGCACCTCTGAAAACTTTTTTGTGTCCACCTCATGCCAATGCCTGATCCACCCCGAGCCGTGGGCCTATGGTTGCTTGTCTGCTGCGCCATGCTATGGGCGATGGTGTCGCTCGGCGGAGTTACCCGACTCCTGCATGCCGGACTATCGATCGTGGAATGGCGGCCTGTCACCGGCACATTACCCCCGCTTTCGGAGCAAGAATGGCGGCAGGCATTCGAAAGTTACCAAAAATATCCAGAATACCAGAAGTTGTACCAGGGCATGGGCTTATCCACATTCAAGTCCATCTTTTGGCTAGAGTATCTGCACCGATTGTGGGGGCGCCTTATCGCACTGGTGTTTTTGGTCCCCTTGCTGTTTTTCGCCTTGACAGGGCGGGTGACAAAGTCCCTTTCCCTGCGCTTGCTGCTCGTCTTTTTCCTCGGTGGCCTGCAAGGAGCGCTCGGTTGGTATATGGTAAAAAGCGGCCTGGTCGACCGGCCGGACGTCAGCCAGTATCGGCTCACAGCCCATTTGGGATTGGCGCTTATCCTCTATGCTTATTTGTTCTGGATGGCACTGGAGCTGCTGCTAGAACCTGCCTGCTATCCCGATAGTGGGAGTGAACTGCCGCGAAAAACCGCCCTGCTCGCGCTCGCCCTGATCTTCCTTACCGCGCTTTCCGGGGGGTTCGTTGCAGGTCTTGACGCAGGTTTTGCCTATAACACCTTTCCTCTTATGGGGGGGCGTCTGATCCCGGAAGGGCTTTTCATGATGCGGCCCATTACGCGCAATTTCTTCGAGAATCTGGTCACGGTGCAATTCGCCCATCGTGTCCTAGCCATGGTATTGCTCGTCATCATTGCATGGCTGTGGGCTCAGGGCTCGCGCATGGTTTTGCCTAGACGTGTTCGTTTTGCTTTGTGCTGCCTGCTCGCGCTCGCTTTGTTGCAAGCCGCTCTCGGCATCGGCACATTGCTGTTGCGCGTCCCTGTACCTCTAGCCGTGGCCCATCAGGGGGGGGCATTGCTGCTTTTGTCAGTCGGGTTGTGGGTCGCGTACGAGGTTTTTAGAACTAAGACCCAACGGATCGTTGTGGATCCCCAGAGGAGGGGGGATGAGACGGGATGATGAGTATGCCTTCAAGCCACTGGTTTGCGCGCCCAGCGGGAATAGGGGCTCAGGGCAGTTATCCAGCCCCGTAGAGAGCGTCGGTACTTTGGATTACACTACTTCAGATTGTGCGCGGAATACGGCGCTTGCCAGTCAGCACGGGGCACTTTTCTGACACCAGCGGCCCACGAGATCGTAGTCGATGGATCTAGACCGAACACGGCCCCGATGAAATACGAAAGCATTCTGGATTCGGTGGGGAACACGCCGTTAGTGCGTCTTAACCGATTGACCCAAGGGCTTCAATGCGCGATTTATGGGAAGCTTGAGTTCATGAATCCGGGCGGATCGGTTAAGGACCGGGTGGCGAAATACATGCTATTGGAGGCCGAAAAGCGCGGTGACATAGCACCCGGCGGCACGCTCATCGAATGTACGTCGGGAAACACCGGCATGGGGCTAGCCATGTTCGCCCGTGCGCGAGGTTACAAAACCGTGTTCACGGTCAACGATAAGCAGTCACAGGCGAAGATCGATACGCTGCGGGCCATGGGAGCGGAGGTTATCGTTTGTCCGACCGCGGTGGCGCCGGAGGGTCCGCGCAGCTATACCCAGGTGGCACGCAAGCTCGCGGCAGAGATCCCGAATTCTTTTCTATGCAATCAGTATGACAATCCGGATAATGCCAAGGCGCACTACGAGACCACCGGGGCAGAGATCTGGAACGACAGCGAGGGGAGAATCACCCATTTCGTCTGTGCCATGGGCACCTGCGGCACCATCACCGGGACTGGAAAGTTTCTGAAAGAGCGCAACCCCAATATCAAGGTGATCGGCGTAGACCCGCAAGGCTCCATCTTCTACGACTACTTCCATCACAAAAAACTGATCAAGGGCCATGTGTATAAACTGGAAGGGATAGGCGAGGATTTTTTCCCCAAGGTGCTCGATTGGCGGTATATCGACGACATCGTGCAGGTCAGCGATAAAGAAGGCTTTATTATGGCGCGTAAGCTCGCCCGCTGTGAGGGAATCTTTAGCGGCGGATCTGCGGGTGCGGCGGTAGTGGTTGCGCTGCGTGCCGCGAGCGGACTAGGTCCCAAGGATCTCATGGTGGTCTTCTTACCCGACGGCGGACGGCAATACTTAAGCAAGATCTATAACGACGCCTGGATGCGGGAAAATCAATACATGGAGGCAGAGATCCAGTTGACGGTGCTCGATGTTCTGAGTCATAAAACCATAAAAGAGCTGGTCTATGTCGCGCCCTCAGATACGGCGATGGCGGCGATCAAGACCTTGCGCGATATCGACTCCTCCCAGCTTCCAGTCGTTGAAGCTAAGACCGTCGTAGGCACGGTGTACGAGGACGATATGATAAACCTAGTCTTACAAGACAAGGATCCCCATTCGATTGTGGTTCGTGAGCTCATGCATGAACCACTTCCTGCCCTTGGCCTGGACGCGACTCTTGAGGACATCACCTGGTTTATTCCGGGAAAATATCCGGCGGTGCTGGTGGATATGGGCGGAGGCAGATACGATATCATCACCAAGTTCGACTTGGTGATGACCGTGGGCGCACTAGCTGAAGGCAAGCGCTAAGAAGACAGCGGTATTCAGGGGCATTCGAGCTTATAGAGGGAGTTCGAAAAATTCCATCAGTGGAATCTTTGCGCATCGCAAAGCAAAAATGCGATTGTTGCTTTGCGCGATGTTTCAAACAATTAGCTGTTTGAACAGCGTGGCATGTGGCTGGGCGTTTCGCATTGATCGAAGTGCCCTAGTGCCCCCGAAACAAAAATGCGGCGGGAGACCCGTTTTCCGAGGGCTCTCAGCGCTATCAGCTTATACGTGAATCAGGAAAAAATACCCATGCGTTTCGCAACCAAGGCCATCCACGCCGGTCAGTCGCCTGATCCGGCCACTGGCGCCATCATGACACCCGTCTATCTCACCTCGACCTATGTCCAGGACGCCCCTGGAAAGCACAAGGGCTATGAATATGCGCGCACCCAGCATCCCACCCGCAGCGCACTCGAGACATGTCTCGCCGCGCTCGAAGAGGGGCAGTATGGCTTGGCCTTTGCGAGCGGCATGGCGGCCGAATCCACCGTGCTGCAACTCCTCAAAGCGGGGGACCATGTGCTCTGTGGTCAGGATCTGTACGGTGGTACCTACCGGATCATGACCCGCGTCTATCAGCGTTCTAATATCGAGAGCAGTTTCATCGATGCCTCGCGCCCCGAGAATGTTGCGGCGGCCATTCGGCCAACGACTCGCCTCGTGTGGTTGGAATCTCCCAGCAACCCGATGCTGAAGGTGTGTGACATCGAAGTCATCGCGCAGATCGCGCACGCAAAAGGGGTCAAAGTGGTGGTGGACAACACCTTCGCCTCCCCTGCCCTACAGCAACCGCTAAAACTGGGGGCAGATATCGCGCTGCACAGCACGACCAAATACCTCGGTGGCCATTCGGACGTGGTCGGCGGCGCGATCGTCGTCAACGATGAGGAATTGTATCAAGAGCTCAAGTTCCTGCAAAACGCCGTCGGCGCCATTCCCGGCCCCTTGGATTGCTTTCTCGTGCTGCGGGGTATTAAGACCCTTCCGCTGCGCATGCACCAGCACAGCGAGAACGCGATGCGGATCGCGTTGCATCTCGCGCAGCAGCGCGAGGTCCTGCGCGTGTTCTATCCTGGCTTGTCTGAAAGTCCTGAGCACCGCCTCGCAAGTCGCCAGATGTCGGCATTCGGAGGGATGATCTCGCTCGAGCTTGCGGGGGGTACAGAGCGTAATATCCGGTTCACGACCAAGACCCGGCTTTTTTCTTTAGCGGAAAGCCTAGGTGGCGTCGAGTCGCTGATCGGTCATCCCATGACCATGACCCATGCCGCCATCCCCGCGGAGCAAAGGCAAAGGGCCGGGCTTCCCGAAGCGTTGGTGCGTCTTTCGGTCGGCTTAGAAGACATCGAGGACCTAGTGGAAGACCTCGACCGGGCCATTGCAGCGTCACGCTAGGATGCGGAGCTTTTCACGCTTCGAAAGCCAAGGAGAGAATCGGGATCCGATGATCTCCAGCCGACTCCTAGTGCAAGAGCTTCTCCAGCAGCCTGTTTACTTGTTGCGGATCTGCTTTGCCACTCGATTTTTTCATCACCTGGCCCACGAAATAGGCCAGTACCTTGGTCTGACCTGCCCGGTACTGCGCCAACTGCTCAGGGTTTTCTGCTAACACCTGTTTGACCATGCGCTCTATCTCGCCGGCGTCGGTGAGCTGTCGCAGCCCGCTTGCTTCGATGATGGCATCGGCATCCCCTGCCCCCTCCCACATGGCTTCGAATACCTGCTTGGCGATTTTGCCGGAGAGGGTCTGATCGGCCATGCGCTTGATAAGACGGCCGAGTTCTTCGGCACGGATCGGGCAAGCTACTATATCCTTGCCTGCTTTGTGCAATGCGCCGGTCAGCTCCCCGATAACCCAGCGGGCGGTGAGTTTGCTCTCTCCGTCGGCTGCGCCCACGGCAGCCTCGTAGTAGTCGGCGAGTCTATGGCTGCCCGTCAGCAGTTCCGCCTCGTAGGCGGCGAGCCCAAAATCGCTCATAAACCGCCGCCTTTTGTCGTCGGGGAGTTCCGGCAGGGTGGTGCAAACTTCGGCGATAAAGCCCTCATCGATCATCAGCGGTAACAGATCGGGATCGGGGAAATAGCGATAGTCGTTCGCTTCTTCTTTCTGGCGCATAGAGCGTGTTTCGCCTTTATCGCTATCGAACAGACGGGTTTCTTGGATCACGGCTCCCCCCGATTCCAGAATATCGATCTGGCGCTCGATCTCGTATTCGATGGCTTTTTCGACGAAACGGAAGGAGTTTAAATTTTTAAGCTCGGTGCGGGTGCCGAGCTGCTGTTCGCCGAGTGGCCGAACCGAGACATTAGCGTCGCAGCGAAACGAGCCCTCCTGCATGTTTCCATCGCAGATCTCCAGATAGCGCACCAAGGTGTGGATCTTACGCATATAAGCCACGGCTTCCTTAGCAGAACGCATGTCTGGTTCGGAAACGATCTCCAAGAGCGGCGTGCCGGCGCGGTTTAAATCGATTCCGGACAAGTCTTGAAAACCCTCGTGCAGCGATTTTCCGGCATCTTCTTCCAAATGAGCGCGGGTGATCCCTACCCGCTTTGTGGGGTGCGCGTCCACCTCGAGATCCAGGTAACCTTTAGCGACGATGGGGGACTCGTACTGGCTGATCTGATAGCCCCTCGGCAGATCGGGATAAAAATAGTTCTTGCGTGCGAACACCGAGCGCCGGCTGATCTCGGCGTGCACCGCCAGACCGAACTTCACCGCCATCCGCACGGCTTCGCGGTTTGGCACCGGGAGCACACCCGGAAGCCCCAAATCTACAGCGCACGCTTGGGTATTGGGCGGAGCCCCGTAGGCTGTAGGCGCCCCCGAAAACATCTTGCTCTTGGTGGCCAGTTGGACATGGGTCTCCAAGCCAATGACGCTTTCCCACGGCATGGTGGATCCCTTATGAGGCAAACTCGGCCGGGATCTGCCGGTGCCAATCGGTGACTTGCTGATAACGATGGGCGAGGTTAAGCAAACGCCCTTCGTGGAAATAGTCTGCGATGAGCTGCAGTCCCACCGGCAGTGCCCCAACTCTGCCGACCGGGATGGACATCGCGGGCAAACCGGCTAGGTTCGCAGGAATGGTATAGACATCGGAGAGGTACATGGCAAGCGGATCCGATGTTTTCTCAGCGAGCCTAAATGCAACGCCAGGTGAGGTCGGGCCGGCGATCACGTCGACTTGTTGGAAGGCGCTTTGAAAATCGTCCCGGATCATTCGTCTCACTCTTTGAGCGTTCAGATAGTACGCATCGTAGTAGCCCGCCGATAGGGCATAGGTTCCGATCAGGATGCGCCGCTTCACTTCCGCGCCAAACCCTTCTGCCCGCGAGCGGCAATATAAGTCCCGCAGGTCTCGGGGGTCTTTGCAGCGATACCCAAAGCGCACTCCGTCATAACGTGCCAGGTTAGAGGAGCATTCTGCGGGAGCGATCACATAGTAGGCGGGGATCGAATGCTCGGTGTGCGGAAGGGTGATTTCCCGGCACTTCACCCCCAGTCGCTTGAATTCCGCAATCGCGCTGTTGATCAGCGCCGCCACTTGATGGTCCAGCCCATCGCCAAAATACTCCTTAGGCAGCCCTATTTTAAGGCCACGGAGATCCCCTTCGAGTTGCTCCGAGTAGTCATCGACCGGCCGCTCGACCGAAGTGGCGTCGCGCGGGTCAAAACCGGCCATGGCGCCGAGGAGCATGGCCGCGTCCTGTGCGCACTGGGTCATCGGCCCGCCTTGATCGAGGCTGGAGGCGTAGGCGATCATGCCCCAGCGCGAGACCCGACCATAGGTCGGCTTGAGCCCTGTGATACCGCACAAAGCAGCCGGCTGTCGGATGGAGCCACCGGTATCGGTGCCGGTGGCGGCCGGCGCCAGTCTGGCGGCAACGGCCGCTGCGGATCCGCCCGAAGAGCCACCGGGCACGCGCTGTCTGTCCCAAGGGTTTTTTACCGGTCCAAAGAAGCTCGTCTCGCTCGATGAGCCCATGGCGAACTCGTCCATGTTCGTTTTTCCGAGCAGCAACATCCCGGCACTCGCCAGGCGCTCCACCACCGTGGCATCGTAAGGGGCGATAAAATCATCCAGCATGCGCGAAGCGCAGCTGGTCTTGATCCCGCGGGTCAAAAAGATGTCTTTATGCGCAATGGGAATGCCGGTCAGCGGGCCCGCCTGGCCGCTTGCCAGGCGTCGGTCGGCTATTGTTGCCATATCCAGTGCGTGTTCCCCGGAAAGGGTGATGAACGCGTTCAAATAAGGGTTGAAGCGCTCGGCGCGTTCGATGAAAATGCGCGTAAGCTCCGCGCTGCTGATTTCTCTGCGATGGAGCAACGCGGATAATTCAAAGAGGGTTTTCCGGAACATTGCCTGGGGTGCGCTTGGCGAGTCTCGCCGCCGGATGATCGCTATTCGATGACTCTGGGAACCAAATACAGTCCGTCTCGAACCGAAGGGGCGATGGATTGAAAAAGGTCGCGCTGGTTCGTTTCGGTTACCTCGTCTGGGCGCAGCCGTTCACTGATGTCTAAGGGGTGTGCCAGGGGAGACACTCCACTGGTATCGAGCTTATTCAATTGGTCTACAAACTCTAGGATGCGGGACAGTTGCTGCGCGAATTGTGGCTTTGCTTCGGCATCGATCTGTAGCCGCGCGAGCCATCCGACGCGATCGATCTCCTCTTCGCTCAATGACATCAAAACCTCCGCCACACGGTTTTATATCTCAGAGAGACATAGGGCACTTCGATTAATTCGAAGTGCCCGGCGGTATAGGGATATGCCGCACATGGTTCAAACAGGTACCTGTTTGAACCATGGAGCAAAGCAAAAACCGCGTTTTTCGCTTTGCGATTCGATAAATTGCAAGGAAGCAATTTATCGAAGTGCCTATTATCCCAAGGGCTGGCTTGCCCAAAGCGTTGGACGCTGCTAGAGTACAATAGATAATTTATCAAGTATATGTCGCGACCGCTTAGGAAATCGCGTTTTTTTTGCCCCTGTGGATGTCTGCACGCAAGGGTTGCGCGTGGGTCGTTTATTCACGATCGCCGATACCGAGATCCACATTTCCAGAATAAAGTTTTCGTCCTTAGGGTCCACTGGCTAGAGCGCTTATTGAAGTCGGCAAGCCCCCCAGGAAGGCGCCATCATCGGCGAGAGATGGAAGCGGTTAGGTTGCCCGCTGATTGTCAACCCTACGTTTAAGCAAATCCCATGTTCAACCGAGTACGCGGTCTTTTTTCTAATGATCTTTCCATAGATCTGGGCACGGCCAACACGCTCATCTATATGCGCGGGAAAGGAATCGTCGTCAACGAGCCTTCGGTGGTTGCGATACGGCAGGGACGAGATGGATCGAGCATGAAATCTATCGTAGCGGTGGGGGCGGAAGCCAAAGCCATGCTGGGGCGCACGCCCGGACATATCTCGGCGATCCGCCCGATGAAAGACGGTGTCATCGCCGATTTCGTGGTGACGGAAAAGATGCTGCAATACTTCATCCGTAAAGTCCATGGCAACCAGTATTTTAAGCCTAGCCCGCGAGTGCTGGTCTGTGTTCCCTGTGGCTCCACTCAGGTGGAGCGTCGAGCGATCCGCGAGTCAGCCGCCGGCGCCGGCGCGCGTGACGTGTTTTTGGTCGAAGAACCCATGGCCGCCGCGTTAGGGGCTGGCATGCCCGTGAGCGACGCTAGCGGTTCTATGGTCCTAGACATCGGTGGTGGGACCAGCGAGATTGCTATAATCTCTTTGAACGGCATCGTTTATTCGGACTCCCTACGGGTCGGGGGTGACCGCTTAGATGACGCCATCATCAATTATGTGCGGCGAAACTATGGCACCTTGATCGGAGATGCCACTGCTGAACGAATTAAACACAGCATCGGTTGTGCGTACCCGGGAAACGAAGTGCTTGAGATCGAGGTGCGAGGGCGGAATCTGGCCGAAGGCCTTCCACGCAGCTTTACCTTGAACAGCAATGAGATCCTGGAGGCGGTGCAAGAGCCTCTGTCAACGATCGTGGGGGCGGTCAAGACGGCGCTGGAGAACGCACCCCCGGAATTAGGGTCCGATGTGTCGGAAAGAGGCATGGTTTTGACTGGGGGCGGGGCGCTCCTGCGCGACGTCGATCGCCTGTTGATGGAAGAGACGGGGATCCCGGTGATCGTGGCGGAGGACCCGCTGACCTGCGTTGCGCGCGGCGGAGGACGGATCCTGGAAATGATAGAGCAGCATGGGCCCGAGGAACTGAACCTGGAATAGCGGAGGCCAAACTATCAAGCCGTTATTCAACAAGAGTCCGGCGGTGAACGCTAAGCTAGCGGTGGGGGTGTTATTGGCTCTTGCCCTGATGACCCTGGACCACCGAAGCGGGCATCTGGAGTCCGCGCGCGCTGCTTTGTCGGTGGTCGTATATCCGATCCAATACCTAGTCAATTTTCCCGTAAAAGCAAGCGCGTGGGTCAAGGACTCCTTGCGCACGCGGGGTGCTTTGCTGAACCAAAACGCGCGCTTGCGCGAGCAAAACTTATTATTGCGCACCCAGTCGCAAAAGTTTGCGGCCTTGCGAGCAGAAAATACTCGGCTCAGAGAGTTGCTCGAATCCTCCCTGGAGAAGGGTGAGCGGGTGCTGGTTGCCGATCTGCTGGCGGTCGAATTAGAGCCCTCTGCCCACCAGGTGGTGCTGAATAAGGGAAGCAAACAAGGGGTATATATGGGGCAGCCGGTGGTGGATGCCCATGGCATCATGGGCCAGGTGATCCATGTGGGGCCGTTTTCGTCCACCGGTTTGCTGATCACCGACGTCAGCCATGCCCCGCCGGTGCAGGTCAATCGTAACGGCGTTCGCGCAATTGCGGCCGGAACGGGGATCCTGGATCAGTTGTTGTTGTCCTACGTCTCTGTCAATGCCGATATTCGCAAGGGAGATCTGCTGGTTTCCTCCGGCTTAGGAGGACGGTTTCCGGGGGGTTATCCGGTAGGGGAAGTGACAAAAGTCGTGACCAACCCCGGCGAATCATTCGCCAAGGTCCTCGCCACGCCCTCGGCGAGGGTTGCCGAAGCGCGTGAGGTGTTGCTCGTTTGGCCCAAAGGCCTGCCCAGCGACCTCGCCCAGCACGCCCGGTTTCCCAGCGTGGCAGCCCGATGAGGGTTTACCAGCAACGGGGGGGATGGATCATCATCGCCACCTTCTTGGCGGCGTTCGTTCTAACCGCCATGCCTGTTCCCGAATGGGCCGCTTCGTGGCGCCCCACGTGGGTGGCTTTGGTGCTGGTGTATTGGTGCATGGAGCTGCCAGAACGAGTGGGTATCGGAGTGGGTTGGACTTTAGGATTGTTATTGGATGCGCTCACCGGCGCCTTGTTGGGTCAGCACGCCTTAGCCATGTCCGTTACCGCTTATTTGGCCGTCAAAACACGCTGCCAGATCCGCGTTTTTGCAACGGTGCAACAAGTGCTTGTGATTAGCCTACTCTTAGCCAGCTATTTGTTGATGATGCTTTTCGTGAAAGCCATGAGCGGGATCCCGCCTCAGGATTGGGTTTATGCCGCACCGGTATTATCCGGTGCGCTCGTTTGGCCCTGGTTATTCGCGCTATTAAAAAAGGTCCGCCGTAGGGCCCATGTTTCCTAGCGCGCATGCCGCATCCGCTGACCTTACGGGATCTCGGTCAGGAAAGCCGCATTTTCACTCGCCGCGTTGTAGTAATGGTGGCGGCGATAAGCGTGCTCGCTGCCCTGTTGCTGGGTAGCTTGGCCTTTGTCCAAATCGTAAAGCACGATCATTATAAGGTTCTATCGCAAGAAAATCGGGTCAAGATCCTGCCATTGCCTCCGGCCCGGGGCTTGATTTATAGCCGCGATGGCGTTTTAGTCGCCGAGAATCGGCCTTCGTTTAGCCTGGAGCTCATCCCTGAGCGCGTTCAGCATCTCGAACAAACCTTAGCAGAGCTCGCCGTGATCATTGCCTTTGACGAGGGGGAGCTCGGCCGATTCCAAGAAGAGCTAGAGCAGAAGCGCCGCTTTGAAAGCATCGCGCTAAAGGTAGGATTGTCAGAACGAGAAGTCGCTGTCTTCTCGGTAAACCGGCATCGCTTCCCGGGGGTCGATATCGTCGCCAGGCCGTCCCGCTTTTATCCCTTAGGATCGCTCACGGCCCATGTGGTCGGCTATGTCGGACGCATCGACGAAGAGGAGCTGCAGCGCATCGATGCCCCGAACTACAGCGGCACGACCCATATTGGGAAAACGGGTGTTGAAAAGTCCTACGAGCGGGTGCTGCACGGGCGCGTGGGCTATCAACAGGTCGAAGTGAACGCCCAGGGGCAAGTGCTGCGGGTGTTGGAGGAGACCTTGCCGGTTCCGGGAAAAGATCTCTACCTCTCGCTCGATGCGTCCCTGCAACGGGCGGCCACCGACGCTCTTGGGGAGCGGCGCGGGGCCGTGGTCGCTATCGATCCCAATAACTGGGGGCTGCTGGCTGCCGTCAGTGTACCCGCCTACGATCCCAACCTGTTCGTCAACGGGATCCCTTATGCGGTTTATTCCCGCCTGCAAAGCTCACCCGACCGACCCCTGTATAACCGGGTAACCCAAGCGCAATATCCTCCCGGATCCACGATCAAGCCGTTTTTGTCTCTGGCTGGATTAGAAACGGGTTTGCGCCTGCCGCAGTCGATGAGCTCGTGCCCGGGGTTTTTTCGCTTGCCGGGCAAGGCCCACCGTTACCGCTGCTGGAAAAAATCAGGGCACGGGCCGGTGGACCTGAAGCTCGCGATCGCACAGTCATGCGATGTCTATTTTTATCGCTTAGCGGCCGACATGGGCATCGACGAGCTGCACGCAAGGCTTGGCCGGTTTGGCTTCGGAAAGCGTACAGGAGTGGATTTGCCCGAGGAAGCGAGTGGACTCTTGCCTTCGCAAGCATGGAAGCGTCGGGTGCGCAAGTCCATGTGGTATGCGGGTGAAACCGTTATCACCGGTATAGGGCAAGGCTATACCCTTGCGACTCCGTTACAACTCGCCTCCGCGGTGGCTACCCTAAGCCAGCAAGGGCGACAGCGGCGCCCGCGAATGGTTGCCAGGATCGGCACAGACGAACAGAGTCGGGAACAACCCGAGGCGGAAATTACCGTGGATGCCCAAGGGGAAAATTGGAGGCGGGTGATAGACGGAATGGTAGAGGTGGTGCACGGCGCGAGGGGAACCGCGCGCCGCGCGAGTGAAGGAGCAAGCTTTCGGTTCGCTGGCAAAACCGGAACCTCACAACTGTTTCGCATCCCCCAAGACAGAAACATAAAAAACGAAGCGATCCCCGAACGGTTGCGCGACCATGCGCTGTTTATCGCCTTCGCACCCGTGGAAGATCCCACCATCGCTGTCGCGGTGATCGTTGAGAACGGCGAGAGCGGCAGCGCTGCGGCAGCGCCCGTTGCCCGCAGGGTGCTGGACCACTACCTACCGGGGAAAACACATGAGAATACAAACGGGCAGCCTGGATAAGCGCGGCGGCTTGCTGGTGCGTATGCATATCGATGCCCCTTTGTTATGCGGGGTGATCGCCCTTTGCCTCATCGGTGTCGTGGTCCTTTTCAGCGCCTCGGGCAAGAACGCGCAAGACATTCTGAGGCAGGTGATTCATATGTGCGTCGGATTGGCAGCCATGGTCGCGCTGGCACAGATCACACCCCCTCAGTATGCGCGATGGTCGCCCTGGTTTTATGGTCTTGGCCTCATTCTGCTTTTGGTCGTGTTAACGCATGGCATCGGCAAGGGCGCCCGGCGCTGGCTTGATTTGGGTGTGCTGCGTTTCCAGCCATCGGAACTGATGAAGATCGCGGTTCCGATGGCTGTGGCGTGGTACCTCGGCGACAAAGCGCTCCCCCCCCGATTCCTTAGTCTGGCGACTGGGCTGCTGCTGATCGCGATCCCCGTGGCCCTGATCGCGCGGCAGCCCGATCTCGGCACCGCCGTGATGATCGTGGCGGCAGGGCTCTCGGTATTGTATTTCTCCGGGATAAACTGGCGCCTGATTGCGGTCGCCGGCCTGCTGGCGCTTGGCTCAGCCCCATTGCTGTGGAATTACATGCATGAGTATCAGCGCCAGCGTGTCTTAACCTTGCTGGATCCAGAAAAAGATCCTTTGGGAACTGGCTATCATATTATTCAAGCGAAAATCGCCGTCGGTTCCGGGGGACTCTATGGGAAGGGTGGCTGAACGGCACGCAGTCACATCTCGAGTTCATTCCAGAAAGATCAACGGATTTTATCTTCGCCGTGTTTTGTGAAGAGTTTGGTTTCATTGGAGTGCTCGTATTGCTCTGCGTTTACGTGTTTGTGGTATTAAGAGGGCTGTATATCGCCGCCACCGCGCAAGGCACGTTCTCGCGTTTGTTTGCCGCCAGCTTGTCCGTGACCTTGTTTACCTACGTATTCGTGAATATGGGCATGGTCTCGGGTCAGCTGCCTGTGGTCGGGATCCCGTTGCCTTTGGTGAGCTATGGCGGAACCTCCTTAGTGACGCTGCTGGCGGGTTTCGGTATCTTGATGTCGATCCACACTCACAAGAGCTGGTTGTCCGGTTAAGCACTTCGATTAACGCACAAGTCAAACCCCTGATGAAGCGCCTTACACTCGCGCTTTTGTTAACCCTGAGCGGTTACCCGCAGGCCATGATAGCGGCACAGAGTCGCGCTGTGGTGCAATTTATCCGGGAAATGGAAAACGACCATGGCTTTGAGGGACAACAATTAAAGGACTTATTCGACCACGTTAAAATCTCAAAGGAAGTGCTTGCCGCGATCTCCCGCCCTGCGGAATCAAAGCCGTGGCATGAATACCGGCCTATCTTTGTGACTCCCGAACGAACGAGAGAAGGCGTGAGTGTTTGGCGCAAGAATGCGCAAAGTTTGCTTGCAGCCGAAAAGCGCTATGGGGTTGCTCCCGAAGTGGTGGTAGCCATTATCGGGGTGGAAACCTTTTACGGCCGGCACAGAGGAAAATATCGAGTCGTGGACGCCTTGTCCACCCTCGCTTTCTACTACCCCAAGAGGGCCGATTTTTTCCGCGCCGAGCTAAAGCAGTTTCTCTTGATGGCCAGAGAACAAGGCGTGGATCCGCTGCAACTGATGGGCTCTTACGCGGGCGCGATGGGCCTGCCTCAGTTTATTTCCAGCAGTTTCCGCCGTTATGCGGTCGATTTCAACCGCGATGGCCGCATCGACATCTGGAAGGGCGCCGAAGACGCCATCGGCAGCGTTGCGAATTATCTACAAAGGCACGGTTGGGAGCAGGGGCGACCAGTGGCCGTTCGCGCGCGGGTCAGCGGACCCGGCTATCGGCATTTGTTGAACGGCGCCTTGAAGCCCGGTATTCCATGGAGTCAGGTGAAACGCTCCGGATTGATCCCAGACAGCGATGTCGCGGGCGATCCCGTGGTCACCGTGGTCGATTTCGATTTGGGCGCAGAAAACGAATATTGGTTGGGGTTTAATAACTTCTACGCGATCACCCGTTACAACCACAGTTCTCTGTACGCCATGGCTGTTTACCAACTCGCAAAAGCCATACGCAGTGAGTATTCTCAGTAGCTGAAAGGATAAATAGTGCGTGCGTCTTGCGATATCGTCTCCCAGGGATCCTTTTTTTTGCGCATCCTTCCCATGGCGATGATAGCGGGCTGTGGTACCCTGCCCGCAAAGAGAGACGTCGCCCCCTCTGACGAAAATAAACCGGCCCTTCAGCGCCAGCAGCCATCGAGCGAGTCGTATGTGGTCAATGGCAAGCGCTATTACACCCTAAAAACCAGCAAGGGCTTCGTGGAGACCGGCGTTGCATCGTGGTATGGCTCGCAGTTCCACGGCCGGCGTACCTCCAGCGGCGAGATTTACGATATGTACCAGATGACGGCCGCCCATAAGCATCTGCCGTTACCCACTTATGTCGAGGTAACGAATCTATTCAACGGGCGCAGCGCCGTTATCAAGATCAACGACCGTGGGCCTTTTATTCCAGGGCGGGTTATCGATCTTTCGTACGCCGCGGCGCTCACGTTGGACATCGCCGCGGAAGGCACCGCCCCGGTAAGGATCCAGGCCTTAGGTTTCGAGAGCAATAGGAGCGCGAAGCATTCCCCCGTCCTGCTAGCCAATGCTAGCCACGCAGAGAAAGCAGCCGTGTTTTTGCAGGTTGGGGCGTTTGCAAGCCTGGCGAACGCAGAGCGTTTGCGCCATAAAGTGACCCGAATTTTGAAGCACACCGTCCTGGTACACAAGACGCTGATCGCGAACAGGTTACTCTACCGCGTGCATATTGGGCCGTTCCCCAACGCAGAGACAGCCGATAGCATTTGGCCAAGGCTATCTCACCTGGGATTGCGGGATTACCGGCTGGTGTCAAACTAGTGCGATCTTCTGTGGCGTTATAAACAGTCATGAGGTCTCGAGGAGAACCGCCGTTACGGGCTTAAGCTTAGCGTTTACCGTATTCGCCAGCAGCGGAACCGCCATCGAAATGGTGCCGAAGCCTCCACCGATCACGGCTAAAGCCCATATCCTGATCGATGCCGATAGCGGGCAGGTACTATCGGAAGAAAACGCCGATACCGCCTTGGAACCGGCGAGTCTTACCAAGATTATGAGCGTATACGCAGTGGCTGCCGGACTGGAGCAGAACGACATTCATCTTGACGATGACGTCGTGGTGAGTGAGAAGGCTTGGAAGGCGACGGGCTCGCGCACGTTTATCGAGGTCGCCAAGCCGGTGAAGGTGAAGGATCTGCTCTTGGGTGTGATCGTTCAGTCGGGCAATGACGCGAGCATCGCCTTGGCGGAGCATCTGTCAGGCAGCGAGGAGGTGTTTGCAGAGCTAATGAACCTTTACGCTGCGCGCTTGGGTTTGAAGGGTTCGCATTTTATGAACAGCAGCGGGCTTCCGCACCCCGACCACTATATGACGGCGCGGGATGCGGCCCTGCTGACGGCGGCCCTGATCCGCGATCTTCCAGAGATCTATAAATCGTTTTCAATCAAAGAGTATACCTATAACGGGATCCCCCAACGCAACCGCAACCGTCTATTGTGGTTAGACCCGGCTATCGACGGGGTAAAAACCGGTCATACCGAAAAAGCAGGGTATTGCCTGGTCGCCTCGGCGCGCCATAAGCACATGCGCTTGATCTCGGTCATCCTGGTCGCGCAAAGCGAGTCGGCGCGCACGCAAGAGAGCCGATCCTTGCTCAATTACGGCTTCCGCTTCTTTGAGACCCATCGCTTGTTTACGGCCTTGCAGCCGCTGGCTAAGGCTCGAGTGTGGAAAGGCGAAAGCCCGGAGGTTGCTCTGGGGCTTGAGCGCGACCTATTTGTCACCATACCGAAACGCCAAGCGGGAGCGCTTAAAGCCTCTGTCGATCTACCGCAGCGAATCACCGCGCCGCTGAATAAGGGTGAGCACAAGGGGGTGTTGAAGGTCGCCCTCGGCGAGGGCGCATTGCTGAATCGTCCCCTGATCGCACTTCAGGCGGTACCAGAAGGCGGGATCATCCAGCGCCTGAGCGATGAGCTTAGGCTGCTTCTGAAGTAGGTCGAAGGTGTCCTTGGTTTATTTGAACGGCGCTTTTTTGCCATTGCAGCAGGCGTGCATTCCGGTGATGGACCGGGGGTTTATCTTCGGGGATGCTGTGTACGAGGTTATTCCGGTCTACTCGGGCCAGCCCTTCCGGTTGGAGCAACACTTGGTGAGATTGGAGAATAGCCTTACGGCCGTGCGCATCGAAGTCCCTTTCCCGCGTGAGCAGTGGCGATCCCTCATTGGCAAGATCATTACCGAGAACGGTGGCGGTGATCAAAGCTTATATATTCAGCTCAGCCGGGGGGTGACCGAACGCGACCATGTGCCGGCCGCCGCCGCAACGGCGACGGTATTCATCATGAGCAAGCCGCTGCGAGTTTGCGTGTCTCCTGAGCCCGTTGCGGCCATCGTTTGCCAGGATTTTCGCTGGGGACGTTGTGATATCAAGACCACATCGCTGCTCGCGAACGTGCTCTTGCGGTATCAAGCGGTGGCTGCCGGAGCCTGGGAGGCGATCCTGGTTAAGGACGGATGGTTAACCGAGGGGGCGGCCAGCAACGTCTTCGTCGTGGACCACGGCCTGATTAAGACCCCACCCAGGGGCGCGCATTTACTGCCCGGGATCACCCGTGACCTATTGGTTGAAATGCTCCGAGCGAATAATTTCTCCTGCGCCGAAACGCCGGTTTCCGAGGCGGAGCTGCGGCAAGCGCAAGAGATCTGGTTGACCAGCTCTACCCGCGAGATCGTCCCCGTGGTGCGGCTGAACCAAACGCCTGTTGGCGAAGGCGTGCCTGGCCCTCTGTGGGTCAAAGTCAACGCCATGTATCAGCAAGCCAAACAGGCGTTTGTTTCGGAGGACCGGTGATTCTTCTCGTGCAAACACCAACGATCGTATTTCGCGATGGAAATCTTTAGGGCGTTCGTGATCGAGGCGGCGCACCGGCTGCCGCATGTGCCCGAAGGGCACAAGTGTCAGCGTCTGCATGGGCATTCTTTCCACATCTTGGTGTATGTGGGTGGCAGGCTCGATGAACACGCGGGTTGGGTGATGGACTTCTCCGATGTGGCCACGGCCTTTCAGCCGATCTTTGAACAGATCGATCATCGCTATCTGAATGAGGTCGAGGGTTTAGAAAACCCCACCAGCGAGAACCTCGCACGCTGGATCTGGAGCCGTCTTGTGCCGCGTTTGCCGGGCTTGCGCAAGATCGTGGTCAAAGAGACCTGCACCGCAGGCTGCGTTTATGTCGGCGATGACCGTTAGCTGCGGGGATGCCTTGGTTTTTAAGCGCGCGTCCTTCGGGAGTAATCAGCGGGGAACCGTACTGCCCCGGGTGTGCCGCCGTACGCGAGCACTTCGATTTCGACTCTGACTCGTCCCTCTTCGGTGACTGGGCGCCACCATTTGCGCTACCAAGATTTCAAGTTACCCCGGATCCCTAAGAGCCCGCCGATCAAGGCGAGAGCGGCGATGTACAGATCCGATAGATTCTCTTCTAGATCGACAAGACCCTATAGACCGCTCGCGGGGACGAAGTAATCATAAAAGCCCAGAATTCCCGCGACCAGTGATATGACACTCCCTACCATGCCGATATTCAGCCAAGAGGGGCTCGCGTTGTTTGCTCTTTTCATCGATAAACGCTGAGCCCTTTAGCGGCTCCGGATTGTGGTGGAACACAGCGGGGCACGCGAGCCGCAATTAGAGCTCCTACCCGCGCTGGTCGTTTTTCATCAGTCTGTTGCTTTTCAGGCGGCAAATATAAACCATACACCCGAAGTTCTCAACGCAGAAAAAGGGGTTTGCCGTAGTTTGCCGCTAGTTCATTTGCGCAATAGCATAGAGACGTGCTCAGGAAAGGGCCACCCACAGCCGAGCATTGCGGGTTGAAGCGCAAGATGTGCTGTACTTTTTGATCACTTTTGGTTTCTCGTATTGCACTGTGGAACGTCGGCTTTGGAATTTGAGGCGCGTGCTGCCCTTCCTGCAGCCTTATCGAGGAAGGGTCTTGTGGGCGTTGGCTTGCCTCGTCATCGCGGCCGGAGCGATGCTGGCCTTGCCGATCGCGGTGCGCCGAGTCATCGACTTCGGCTTTTCAACGCATGATCCATCCAGTATCAATACCCACTTTTTGGCGCTGTTCGGCATCGCGGTTATGGTCGCGGTCTTCTCTGCTTTGCGGCACTACGCGGTGTCATGGCTAGGGGAGCGCGTAGTGGCGGATCTGCGCGATGCGGTCTACCGGCGAGTCGTGGCCATGGATCCCGGATTTTTTGAGATCACCCGGACGGGGGATGTGCTCTCGCGGCTTACCACCGATACCACCTTGATCCAGTCCGTGGTGGGTTCCAGCATATCGATCGCCTTGCGCAGTAGCTTCATTCTTATAGGCGGCCTGCTCATGTTGACCGTGACCAGCCCCCAACTGACCGCTTTGATCCTGCTTTTGATCGGGGTCGTCGTCATTCCGCTGCTTGGGCTGGGGCGCAAGGTGCGAGTGCTCTCGCGCAGCAGTCAGGACCGCGTGGCAGATGCGAGTGCATTCGCCGGCGAGTCCCTCAATGCCGTTCAAACCATTCAGGCGTTCAATCTAGAGGGGGTTTTTTCTAGGCGCTTCGGTGAGGTGGTGGAACGCGCCTTTCAGGTGGCGCGCCGGCGCATTATCGCTCGCTCTGTGCTGACGGCGAGCGCGGTCATCGGAGTGTTTGGCGGCGCCGTATTCGTCATGTGGGTGGGTGCGCGGGCAGTCATCGAAGAGCGCATGAGCGCTGGTGAGCTGGGTCAGTTTGCGTTCTACGCGGCTCTGGTCGCGGGAACCACAGCGGCCTTGAGTGAGGTGTGGGGAGAGGTGCAGCGCGCAGCTGGGGCCACGGAACGGTTGATGGAATTGCTGTACGCTCAACCCCAGATCAAGCCGGCGGCGGATCCGATATTCATTCCGCCACCTGTGAAAGGACGCGTGCGCTTGGAAAAGGTGTTTTTTCACTATCCCTCACGCCCGCGATCCTGGGCCTTAGAGGACTATACGCTAGAGGCCTCTCCCGGTGAGACGGTGGCGCTGGTTGGACCCTCCGGTGCAGGAAAGAGCACGGTATTGCAACTACTGCTGCGATTCTACGATGTACAACGGGGTGGCATTACGTTCGATGGCATCGACGTGACGAATGTGCAAGCGGCCGAGGTTCGTGATCTGATCGGGGTTGTTCCGCAGGATCCGGTCATCTTTGCGACCAGTGCGATGGAGAACATCCGTTTCGGAAGACCAAGCGCCAGCGATGCGGAGGTGCACGCCGCCGCCAAGAAGGCACAAGCCCATGAGTTTCTCGAGCGTTTGCCCCAAGGTTATCAGAGCTTTCTGGGCGAGCGGGGCAGCCGGTTATCGGCCGGCCAGCGGCAGCGCATCGCGATCGCGCGGGCGCTGCTGAAAGACGCCCCGGTGCTGTTGCTCGATGAGGCCACGAGTGCCCTCGATTCCCGAAGTGAACACCTGGTTCAGGAAGCTGTGGCGGAGCTGACGGTGGGTAGAACGACGCTCGTGGTCGCGCACCGGCTCGCGACCGTCAAGAGGGCCGACCGGATCGTTGTGATGGACGCGGGGCGGGTGGTCGATACCGGTTGCCATGAGGAATTGCTGCGCCGCGGTGGGCTGTATGCCAGCCTTGCCGAATCGCAGAAACCGAAAGCTTGCATCTAGCAGCCTGTCGGACTTAGGTACTGCGGCGGCGGGAAATCGGTCCATTTTTCCGATCATTTTCGTTAAATAGCTACTGCTCATACGTAGGATCTTTAAACTTATTGAATTATAAGGGGAACTAACGAAGTTTCACTCGATCCCATAGAGCAATCAAGCACG
>Ga0187892_10001257_pt1 | contig 59144 bp, 40 predicted proteins | sample MA1701073metaG_FD_139345 | JGI IMG/M metagenome (GOLD analysis project Ga0187892, IMG submission 139345) | Bio-ooze microbial communities from a basaltic lava cave in the Kipuka Kanohina Cave System on the Island of Hawaii, USA - MA170107-3 metaG ...
GCGCGGTGCGTGTCCGTATTCCGGAACGAGCAGGTCGCGAGTAAAATCGACGCTGTTGAAAAAGTGGATCAGATTCATAGCGTCCTGACGAGTCGTCCCGTCGGAAGCCGCGGAGACCGTTAAGACATCCACCCAAGCAAGCATTTTGATGGCGTTGGTTAGCGGCGGATTGGCCAAGGGGGCGGGCACAACATTAACGTCTAACACGCCTTTCGGTGCGTACCCGTCACTTTCCGAAAATTGAATGACGCCGATAGCCGGCTCATCTTCACGAACCCCGTGTAAAAACTCATCGACTACGAAGTGCATTTGTTCGGAGTAACCGATCATCACCCGTGCCTTGCGGTGGGCGAACTGCCGGGCGTAGTATTGGCCGAATTCGTGGTGCTTGTTGCTGTCACAAAGGCCATTCGGGCAGAGAGCGAACACCCGCGCCAAACTACGCAAGATTTCCGCGTTTGGCGCGCTGGGCTTGACGTGTTGCAGTGCCTCGACGGGGTCTTGATAGAGGTCCAGCAAGGCATCGAGGTATTTTTCCCCCAAAGTGCTCTTGCCCTTGAGATCAATCAGCAAAGCTGGCTCTTGAGCCATGAGCCGGCCAAGGATACGTTCCAACCCATCAAGGGACCAAAGTTGCCTGAAGCGGTCACTTTCCGGATCGTCTACCCGAAAGAATAGGAAGTTGCCACATACCCAATGTGGGACGCCAAAGGTGCGGTTGTTGATCTTCGCGGCTGCTTCGGCTACCGGCAAGAAGGTGCCAGTTGGTTCGAGGTCGGCGGCAGGCAGTTCAAGAATTAGCTTCTGATCCGCCAAATCTTGCAGAAACACGGTGTCCACTTCTGCCACGTCCACTTTGTGATTTGTGAGTGCGTCGACCAGTTGACCTCCGTAGTAATTAGCTCCCAAATCGAGGAATCGTAGGTCGATATCCGCGAACCTGTTTTCAAACGCTTGTTCTAGTTTCCAGTACATGTCGCCCTTTTCAGGAACGTAGGGATAAAGAGCGACGCGAAGCGGGCGCCGCAGATCCTCCGCACACCAAGCAATGTGTCCGCGAAGCGCTGTGACTGTGCAGATGGCAAGGAGGATAAACCCGATACTGTTAAAAAGAGATTTCTTCATGGGATGACGAGTTTAGGCAGCTTGCCATGCTGGTCAAGTCACAGTCGATACGTGTCACTTTGGGAAGGCGATGTGGCCGCGAGAAACCACGGCTCGCAGCGGCGACATCGAGGGGCGGAATGGGTCGACACCGGCAAAGCCAAAGTCTGCGGGTTTCGTGCAGAGCACCGTTGTTTGTGACGGAGCGCAAAACCCGCAGTCTTTGGCTGCCCGCGTGAGGTATGTGCGGAACGGGCGGTCACCCGACGCTGGGCGCGAATGCGCGGTAAGAGACAGGTAGTCGGGATTCCGGAAAGCGATGTGGCCCTGACGAAGTGAGTCGGGGCGACATCGCCAGCGAATCGGATAGCCCATGCCAGAAGAAAGTCTTGGTCGTTGCGGGCGGCGGCTCCGGGGCGGCGGGGCAAAGCCGGCGCGGCAAAGGCCAAGTCTTTCGACGGCCCTCCGAGTAGGAACCGGCGATCAGCAAATTCCCTGGCGATGTGACCGCGAGAAACCACGGCTCGCAGCGGTGACATCGTTGCGGTGTGGAAATCGCAAAAGGCAAAGCCAAAGTCTCTGGGTTTTGCAGCGGAGAGCCTCAGCGAAGCGGGCCGCAGCGAAAAATCCCAGAGTCTTTGGCTGCCCAAACGACTGGGTTTGGTGACGGTCAGACTTTCACGGCGGGCGCGGATTGCCCCTGGCGCGGCGTGATGCTGCGCATCGTCCGGCTGGCGATGGACACCATCACTTTTTCGCGTTGGTCTTCGGGCAGGTGTTTCACCAGCGTTTCGTACGCCTGTTTGAGTTCCGGGTTCTGCTCCAGTCTGCGCAGAATGCCGTCCTTCATTTTCTGTTGCCGATCGAGTTTGTTGACCTCGCTCAGCACGAGTGCCCGCTCCAATCGTTCACGCGGCATGGACTGGATGTAGTCCCAGTGCTTCGGGTTGTTCTTGATGTAGTCGTCGATGCGCGCGTTGACCTTGGGATTGTCCCGGTATTGGCCGGGTTGTTCTGTGGACTCATTTTGAGTCTTTGCTTTGCCTTTGAGCATTTGCTCTCTCCTTTGAGGGTTGTTCATGTGGTGAATGTTCACCAATTTGGGTTGTTCGTTTCAGGCATCCCGCCCTGTGCGGGAATGTCCTTCTGCTGGGTGCGGAGTTCCGCCTCCAGCAAATCGAGACGCTGCTTGGTCAGGTCCAACTCCTTCTTGAATTGCCGATTCTGCTCGGCGACCTGTTTGGTGGCATCCAAAGCAGTCGAAATCTGAGTGAGCGTCTCGTTGAGACGCTGGCCCTGTTGGATGACGGCTTGCGTGGCTGCCTTCTGCCGGTTCACTTCGGCGATGACTTCCTCCGTGGTTGGGCCGTCCTTCCTGGCTGGGTCAATGATTTGGACGGCCGGCCCCAATGAGACGGTGGCCGGTGCATTCGGGTGTAAGTTCCACTTGGCAGTGGTCTCGACCCGATAAACAACGTGTCGCTCGTGCATTACCAATCGGTTGTTCGGGTCAACGTAACGGCCCACGTTGTACGCCTTGATGTTTTCGGAGTAGCGCACGGATTCGATTCCCTCGCTCGGCAGGGTCGTTCCCGGAACTGGGCGCGGCATGTAGATCACGGTCGGCCGGCGGTTTGACGCGCAGGCAGTGAGGAACAACAACGGAATGATGTAGAGGAGTTTCATGGATTGTTGCGATGCAGTTGGAGCAGCGAGGCGGTTGTCGGCGGCTGATTCGTTTCAGTCGGCACGAATCGCGAGCCGCCGACTGCGGCATCGGATTTATCAATCGTCTGGGCTACGTACAGGTAGAACTCTTTCCCTGCCGGCACGCGCACGTAGAAACCGTCGCGCTGGATGGTTTCAAGAATCTGTTGCGCGTAAACGGTCAGCACATCCTGCGCGCCCTTGAGCGGAGCGTTTCGGAGCGATGGCGCGAGTTGTGATCCGAGAATCGTGGTTTCTTGCTCGGTCAGCGCGGAAGCTGCGCCGCTCAGAAATGTCGCAGCAAACAGCTTGATCTCCGCGAGGTCGTCGGACTTGAGAATTCGGCCGCGAAGTCCGGCACTGCCGTCTGTGATGCCCCACCCATCGCCGCTGTGGTCCTTTTCCCGATCGAGGGCGATGCCTGATAGATGCAGTTCCTCGCCGGTTTGCCACACCAGCGTCCAGCCGCCCGCACTGGCAATGCGCTCGCGTTTTCGGTCGGTCTGGGCCGTGCCATGGACTTCCGTCCCGGCCGGGATGATGAGCCGGCCATCGTGATAGATGTCCTCGGTGATAAGGCCGATGATCGGCGTTTGGATGGATGAGGAATCAATGGTCACGATGAGTTCGCACGGGATCAGTCGTCCGTAGGGCGCGTAGAACTTGCTGAGCGGTTTGGGTTCCTCGGAGGGCCTCTCGGGGTACAGGCTGATGGGCGTGAAAGCATCGTTCTCTGCCTGTCGCTGCTGCTGTTTGCCCGCTAGCTGGGACAACATACTCGCCTGGGTCGCGCGCGGTGGTTTGAACGGGGCAATCTCGCGCTGGACCGTGTGAACGACTTGGGATGCGCTGTTCGTGTTGTCAGATGACAATGGCGAGGCGGCTTGCGACTTGTTCTTGTTTGGATCGTAAAACCCTTTGACGAACACGATGGCGACGATCAGGAGCACGACAAACGACATGAACACCCCGGTCGGGCTGCGTAAATATGTGATGAGGTTGCGAGGATTCATTCCGATTGCTCTGGCGCGGTGGGCGGGGGCGGGCGCGAAGGTGTGGCTGCCTCGATTCGTTCGAGAATAATGGTGAACTCGTTCTTCATGGAAAGATCGTTGCGCCCACCGTTGGGGGTGCCGGTCACAGCAAAGTAGGCGGGCACTTCGCTCTTGGGTGGTATCATCCCGCTGGCGTCGCTGACGGATTGCGGATAGGTCCGGTCGCCGACACGGAGCGCGAACCCATCGGGTCGATACTGAATCGGCTGGTCGGTTTTGTTGCGCAGCACCACGCGGAAAATCAACGTGTCCTCGGGATTGAACCGGAACCCCTCGTCGAGCTGCACCTCGTAGTCGTTGTAATCCATGATGCGCGGCGTTTTGGCGTAGTTGACGTACTCGACCTGAGCAACGGCGTTCGGGTGGTTCGCCTTCAGAAGCGGGTACGACTTGGCTTTGTCGAGCAACGCAAGGAGGCGGGCAGGCGTGACGCGCACGGGCGCGGCCTGGCGCTCGTCGTCACCCTCGTAACCGAAAATCACCGAGTACAGTGGCGTGTCGCTCTCGACCAAGACGATCACGTAGGTTTTCTTGTTCCAGCGGATGTTGATGTTGGTTGCGGCCTTCTGAACGAGCGCCCTCACGGAAACGAAGTACGACCCTTTGGTGTGGGCGATCTGAAACAGACCGGGCGTCTTCGGCTCGTTGGTGACGTTCGCGCCGTCGATGGCGGAGATCGGACCGGGAAAATTGATCGTGGTCACGCGGCTGCGGGAAACCGGGATGGTATAAACGGTGTGCTCGTCGAGCCGGTATTCCGCGATGTGATTGAACTCCTTCGCGTCGCTAACCGGGGCCGCAATGAGCAGTAGCACACAGAGAGATTTAGCGAGACGGTTCATATTTGAAATCAACCACGGCGGTGGGGAATCGTCCGTTCTGCACCATGTTGGGATTGCGCATGAGTTTGAATGACAGTTTGAAGGGAACTGCCTCCGCGAACGCTTTGTCCTGGAAGATGCCGCTGCGGATGAGTTGCCCGGTCACCTGGGTCAACACGTAGTTTTCGCGGGTGTTGAGAATGTCGATCTTGGCAATCTCGGCTTTCTGGTGAAGCTGCTTGGCCTTGAATTCGGGCTCTTCGGTCGCGCGTGATTTCTGCGCCTTGGCGCAGGCGTTCTTCAGGAAAATCTGTTTCAACAGGTCCTCGTGGTCGAAGCCGGTCGGACTGCGTTCCAGGAACGCGATGGTGGCCAGTGTGCTCTGCTGGGCGTGAAGCTCTTTCGCTTCCTCGAATTTGAGCAGTGGCGAAACATAGAACGTGCCGGCGGGGTCAACGATCACAACGCGCTCACGTTGTTTGAAAGTCTGGACGAGAATGATTCGGTCCACCGCTGCGGCAACGAGGATCAGCACCGCAACAATGAACCAAAACCACGCCAGCCGGTCTCGGGCGACGAAGATGCGCGTCGGATCGAACTTTTCGCGCGACACGGTAGCGCGCTCGGTCTTGGGCACGGACGTTTCGCGGAGCGTTGTGTCAGTGGCGTTCATGAATGCGGATTCTTCGTCTTGCGGAGCAAAGCTTGGACGGCGTTGTCACCACTGGCGTCGATGATGGCGGGTTTGTCGGAATCCTCGCCCTTGCGCTCACGCTTCCGGGCGCTGCTGCTCGCTCCCTGCATCTGCCCGAGCGCGGTGACGAGCGAGCCTGTCGGCGAATAGGTGCTGCCGCTGATGGATGAGCCAACCAACGTTGCGCCAGTGGCTGCCAATCCGCCGACCGTTGCCATGGCTGCTCCACCAACCCCACCGCTCGTCCCAAATGTCCCGGCAGCGATCATGCCGCCGGCGGTGGCGGTCGTGGCTGCCGTGGTTGCGCCACTGATGAGTGCCGCGCCGACCTGCGCACCGTGGGTGATCGCGCGTTGGATGATGACTGGCGCGGCAATCGTGCTGAAGATCAGCCACACACCGAGAACAGCGACGCCGATGAAGTTTTGGAAGGCATACCCACCGGCGCCTGGTAACGATGAGTTCCACAGGAAGCTCTGGTCGGTCATGAAGTCGAGCAGGCCTTCAGTAACCAGTGAGGAAGCGCCCCATCCCAATGGCCAGATCATGACGCCGGCGAGTGACAGCAGATAGTTCGTGCCGATTTGATTCAGGCTTCGGATGGCGAGAAAGCCGATAAAGATCGGCGCGAGCGCGTAACCCAGGTAGAGGATGAATTTCTGAACGAGGTAGCCGTAGAACACGATGATGCTGGCGAGCAGCCCGAAGATCCACAGTAGCGCGGAAATCAGCCCCTCGAAGATGGACGTGCCGACGTTGAACAGCTTGTCCCACCAGCCGGCTTGTGCCGTTTCCGATTTTTTCGCTTCCAAGGCTTTGTTGTATTGCTCGTACACCTTGGACGGGTCAGCCTTGAGAACGTCTTTGACCGTGGTGTCCGTGATGAGACAAACTTGATTTCCCCAACTGACCAATTGCGTAAGCAGGATGATGAACACGATGGTTCTGCCGAAGGTCCGTAACGATGCGCTGGCACTGCGTCGGCCGGTGACGGTGGACGAGATCATGCCCGTGACCAGAAACAAGTACGCTACTGGCATCAGCACCGTTTTCAGGTCTGCGGCACGGGCGGTGAAGTTGGGGAACAACGTGTTGAACTCGTCCATGAACGCTACTCAGGAAATTGGGGCGGCGAGGTGTCGAGACGCGGCATCTTGTTTGTCTGAGTGACGGCGGGCGATGTTGCCGACCCCTGATCTTGATTCCTCCTGCGTACCACCACGACAATCGTCACCACGACGACGAACCCAGCGATGAGAAGCAGAAGCAGCTTCCTACTCATTCGCGCCCTCCGGGAACGTCGGCGGCTCGGCGCTGAGTCTGACGGTACTGCTGTATCTCTGAACGCTCTCGGTAAACTCGGCTCGTTGTTCCTCGATGCGCGCAAGTTCCTGCTTTTCCTTATCGTTCCGATTCTCGGCATCTTGCACGACGCTCAGGCTCAGGGCTTGGTCGATTTCTTTGTCGGCGGCGGCGAGCGCGCCGTTCAGCCCGATGAGAATGCCGGTCAGTTTCTGCACTTCGGAAGCGGTCGAGGCGGTACGTAACTGTGCGGTGGTGGCGGCGATCTCCAGCTTCAGCGCTCGCCGGCGCGCAATGACATCGGCGTACACGTCGGCGTAGTTGTCAGTGGTCTCGTTGACAGCCGCAAATTGCCGGTAACGGTCCTGGTCTCTGGCGACCGTCTGGCCGTTCGGTGTGTTGAAGATTTCACCGATGTTGTGGTAAAGCCCGTTGGCGTCGTACGTCAGTGCCGCAACGCCATCCGCCAAGTCTTGGAGTTCGCCAATGGCTTGCCCGACGCCAGTGTTTTGCAGGTCTTGGATGAGACCGCTGACGCTGGGAAAGTTCAGGATTTTCGATGGATCACCGAAAATCTGGTTGTAGTGCTGCAATTCCTTCAACTGAGAGGTCAGCGTGTTGATCTGCTGAATCTGGTTGTTGATCATCTCCACGTACTTCGCGAGGTTCTGGGCCTGGTTCAGGATGGTCTGCGTGTTCAGCTTCGGGTCATAGACGATGTATTGAGCGTGAGCCGACAGGACACAAAGCAAGCTGCCCGTGACGATGATTGTTTGGATCTTTCTCATGGTTCATTCCTCGATTCGTAGGTATTTGGTTGTTGGTTGAAGGATCACCCCGTCCACGGTCTGCTCGGGAACGGGGATTTCGTAGTAACGGACATTCTCAGTGTTCTGATCGGCCTTCTCTTTTTGCTCGTTTACCAGAATCCAGTATTGCTGCTTCACGGCATCGCTGCGGCCTTTCTCGTACCCGGTCAGGTACGCTTTCTGGGCCTGTTTTTGACTGGCGTAATGCAGTCCCTCGCTGATCAAGACGCCGCCCGCGGCACCGGCGGCGGTGATGGTGACGTTGCCATCGGACAACTCGTGGGCGAGGGCCGCGCCGCCTGCACCCATTGCCACGTCGCTGATGGGGCGGGTCGCGGCACAGCCGGTAAACAAGAGCGGAGCCAAGAGGAACAAGACGAAGTGATGAAGTTTCATGTTGTTTCAACGAGGGTTGGTTGCTCTGCGTGTTCGATGATCCCTTCGATGACGTTTGGGCTCCCGCGCAGTTGCCGCGCGCGTTTCTCGAAGTGCTCGCCGCTTGAACTGCTGCAATACAGCATCTCCGATGACGCGACGTTCTGCACCGTTCCGCAAATCGGGCGGAGTGAATCGAGTTGCAGATATGTGAACGCAGAAAATTTCTGGCCGACTTGGTGATCGGGCAGCGGGTAGTTCATGATTGCGTGTTTGGTGACATCGGGGATGGCGATGTCTTGAGAAATGTCGTCGAGGTCGGCGCGGTCGTTCTGGCGCATCAGGAAAAACTGCCGGCTGTTGCCGAATACCGCCGACCGAATGCGGCTCTGCTTGAATCGCGCATACTGTTGGACGATGGCGATGTTCCAACAATTGAACTTGCGAAGCTGGGCGTAGCTTTCTTTGACGATTTCCTCGCCGCCCGGAATGTCCATGAACCGGGCGACTTCTTCGTACACGTTCCGCTTCCGCAGACTGCGGGGCAGCGTGATGATGTGCTTGCGGGCATCGTTGGTGATGAGAAACCCGGCCGCGGACCGCAACTCCTTGGCGGAATCGGGGATGTAGCCCAACTCAAAGTGCGCAATCTTACCGGTGAGCGACAGATTGCTGACTCCATCGAACAACGCTCCGTAGTTGCCGCCGTGACACCACGGCAGCAGCAGCGTTGCGATCTCGACGATCTGATCACGCTCCGCACCGGCGGCATCGAGATACATCAACTCTTGCAGCATCCGGTGCGTGGGGTACTGCTCCGGTAGGAAGTACGCGAACGCGAGATTACGAACCTCTTTGCTTGTGTTGGGGTCTTTGAGGAAGCGAAGAACGTCCTTTTCCTCGAACTGCTCCATGTATGCGGGCGCTTCGTCTCCGTGTTTCGCCGACCAATCGCGGAAATCGGCAAACGTTTCGAGCGTGGTCGCCCCTGGCGGCATTTTCTCGCGGCGATAATGCGTCAGTGCATAAGCGTGTCGGGCGATGGCGAGCAATTGCTCGGAATGATTCCGTGACCAGTCCTGAAAAATGTCCTCGTAAAGCAGATTGATGTACTTCGCGATTTGCGCCTGGCGGAGCATCTGCTTGTCCTCGTGCTGGCTGACGCCAACCATCCTGGCGACGAGCGCCGTGGCCGAGGCGAGATGATCGGGCGTGAGCGGCAGACCTTTGGTGTCGAGGTAGTTGATCGTCAGGTTGCCATCGGGTTGAATGATGATCGGTTTGGCCGTGGGATCGACCGTTTGCACGTAGATGCCGTAGGAAAGCCCTTCCTCAATGATGACCGTGTAAGCAAAGTAGCCCTCGGTTTGGCTGAGCAAGTCGCAAACGGTGACCGACTTGCCGGCACCGCTCATGCCGAGCAAAACGGCGTGCTGCGGCGAGACGTTCGAGTTGTTTCCCGCGAACGTCTTGATGCCGACGAGATTGCGCGCCGAACCTTCGTAAATCGCCTCGGCGCTTTCCAAGTGCCCCGTAAACGTCGCGCTGAACGGCAGCATGTCGGCGACGTACCGGCTTTCCCCGTAAAGCTTGCGGTGCTGGTAGCGCCCCCAGCTCCAGCCGGGCCACGTCTCGTAAAATAGCTTCCTCGACGTGCTCGGCAGCGCACTCTCGAAATACTGCGCGCTGTTCATGCTGTTGATCGCATTCTTGATGGCGCTGGTCTTGGCGGTGAGTCCTTCCTTGGTTTTGTCCCAGGTGCGGACGATGAACTGCACGTGGAACGGTAGCGTGTCGCCTCGCGCGAGGGCGGCGATCTTGCGCTGTTTCTTCTCCATCACGGTCAACAGCGACAGCTTCTTCTCGCTGGCGTAATCGCCGGCGACACGGTCGTGCTCCTTTTCCTCCTTCACGATTTCCTGGCGAACAGGCAGCGGATCGACGTTCACAGTGATGGTGTAGTCCAGCAACCGGAGATTGGTGAGGCCGCGAATCAGGCCGGGATGCGTCATCTTCGGCCAGCGCGTCAAAACGATAACGGAGTGGTAGTAGCCGTCCATCCAGAAGCCGTAGTCCGACTGGCCGTTCGCTTCGCTGTGCCAGCAGTTTTCCTGGATCGAAAGCTCGGGGTCGAACGAGTCGAGCACGTCGTAATCGAACCGCTCGGTCAGCGACGGGTTCAAAAACATCTTGTAATGCCGGTAATGGTCGGCATCGGTCATTGGCACGATGCGCGCCCCCTGCCCTGCGAAGATTCCTGCCAACGTCTCGTGAATCTGGGCGAACTCGGCCTGCATCTGTTCCAGAACCATCTCGTAGAACGCCGTGAGCGCCCTGGCGGACTGCGTGGCTTTCGGCGATGCTTGAAGCCGGCGTGAGATGTAAAGAATAAGCCGCTGCCGGCGCAGATTGCGATCGACCATCGCCTGCCAATAGCGCATGAAGCGTTCGTTGCGGCAACGCTTCGTCCAGATGTTCTCCATCTTTTCTGTTTCCTGCTGATAACGGAGAAGCGCGGCTCGATAATCGGAGTCACAATAGAACTGAACCTGTAACCGCCGTCCCTCGCCCAGCGACGCAAGTAAGACCGTGATGTGGTCTTGGAACTCGTTGAGGTCGGAGATTTGGGCGTTGTCGAGGTCGGGCGGCTCGAAGATGAACCCCTTCGAGACGGCGCACCCTTGGCGCAGGCCATTGAAAACGAGCAAGTCGCGGATGAAGTAGCCGTGCGGTGCGCTATCGAACATGCGGTCCCCTGAACGGATGCCCCGGCTGGCGTGAGAGATTCGGGCCGAATCCCGAACCGTTGAGCCAGCAATCCAAACAATCAACATCGTACCCCGGCGGTCTCCCCTGCCGGAAGCCATAGACGTAAACGAGCGTGATGATCAACGGAATCGCCGCGATCACCAACGACGCCATGAACGAGAGGCGCATGGCGCTGAACAGCAACAGCAACGTCATAACGGATGCGAAGCAACCGCCGGTCAGATACCAGAATAGATTTCCTTCCAGCCCCCAGGTGCGACCCTTGGAGTCGTCGGCGCTGTTGGTCTCGGTGAGCCGCAACATTTGATCGCTCATTGAAAGGTCCCGACATCCACCGTGGACGTGCCGATGCCGAACGCGACGAACAACGCCTTCACAATCACCGGCGCGCCCGCGATGATCAGCCCGCCGACGATGGATAGTTTGCCCGAATCGGTATCGCCGCGTCGGATGGCGAAACCGCCGCCGATGACACAAAGCGTGCCGAAGACAAACCCGATGAGCATCACGATCCCCAACGCGCTGCTGATGCCTTCCAGCAGCGTGGCCGCAAGGATCGGCGTGAACTGGAATGTTGAAGCGAGCAAAAGTGTTTTCATTGAGCGCGAGGTTGTACTGAGGTTAGCTGTGATTGCTGTTCGCGGTTGCGAACAATTTTCAGCGAGCGGTTTGCAAGATAAGAACCGATGGATGCCGCAACATCACTGACCAAGCCGAATGGCAAACTGCACGAACTGGAATCGCATTTGCGCCAGCGTATCCGCGGACAAGCGCACGTGCTGCCACGGATCGTGTCCTTGCTTCAACGCGGCGAACTCGGTCTGACAAAACCGGGTCGTCCACGTGGCAGTTTCCTGTTCCTCGGCCCGACCGGTGTGGGGAAAACCGAAGTGACGCTGACCTTCACCAGTTTCCTCATGAGCAAGGATCACCTTTTCCGTTTCGACATGTCTGAGTATCAAACGCAGGACAACCTGGGATTGTTGCTCGGCGGCAAGTTGGGCGAGCGCGGCACGCTCGGGATGGTGTATGACCGGTCAAAAATCGGCACGCTGCTTTTCGACGAGATCGAGAAGGCGCATCCGCGCGTTCTCGATGTCTTCCTGCAAATCCTGGACGCCGCGCGTGTGACGCTGGCCAACGGCGAGACGCTGGATTGGAGCGGATTCTACATCGTGTTCACGTCGAACATCGGCAGCGCCGATCTGATGAACCTCCAGCACTCGACACCGGCCACGATGGAGCGTCACGTCTTGACCCGTGCGCAGCAGTCTTTGCGCCCGGAGCTTTACGCGCGCATCACCGAGAAACTGGTGTTCGGCCGTTTGACCTACGATCACCAGTTGGAGATCGCCCAACTGCTGTTGAATCAGGAACTGACATTCCTGAAGGCCAAAGGCCACGAACTGGAACCGGACCCGTCTGTTCTTCCCTTCCTAGTCCGGCGTGGGTTTCATGCGAAACTCGGCGCGCGGCCGATGCGCGATGCCACAGAGAAGCTGATCGGCGACGCCGTAGCACTTGATCTTCTGACGGGCGGAACCGGTTGCGGGAAGCTTATCGTGGATGAGCAGGCGATTTGTCTGGCGATCCAGTCACGAGATGGCAACGGGAGTGGGAGACATGAGACACATGGCGGTCAGCCCGCACGAGGTATATGAGTCCGATGTTAATCCCGCGTGTTCTGCAGATCCTTCAGTCGCGCCTGCTCGTCCCCTTTCGGGGAATAACCGAGTTCTTCCTCCACGACGGTTCGTGGCCGCGCGTATTTTTCGCGCGATCGTATTTTGACCTCCTCAGCCCTCTGAGCATCAAATGGTGTGTGGATCAACGTGGTTTCGACGCTGAAAGGGGGAACGGTCTGGCCATTGATCAGGGTGCTCATGGTGGAAATCCAATTCGGGAGATTGGTGAGGTCGGACTGCGAAAACGCCGGCTTTACATATTTTTCCAAAAACTCGGCGTCCACCTGGCCCAGCCGAAAACAAACCAGTGTGCCGACGTTACCAAAAATGGAATCGACGATGCGCTTGTTCTCGACCTGCCCAATGAACTGGTTTGCCAGTACCATGCCCAACCCGAATTTTCTGCCTTCGGACAACATCGTGACGAAATTCAACGTTGCGAGGCTCTGAAACTCGTCAACATAGACAAAAAAGGGTCGTCGGCTTTCAAGGGGGAGATTGACCCGGCTCATTGCAGCACGCTGTAATTCCGCAAGAACGATCATACCAAGGAAACGCGCGGCGACCGCTGAAAGCTCGCCTTTCGCAAGGTTCACGAGCAAGATTTTTCCGGAGTCCATGATTTCACGGATGTTTATCGTGGATTGCCGTTGGCCGAACATGTTACGGAGCCGGGGATCGAAAACAAACTCCTCAAACTTACTGGCGATCCACTGTCCCAATGGAACATTGTCACTGGGAACTGTCAGGTACTGCGCGCGCGACAACGAATTTTCGACCCAAAGCTCCAGTTGGGGATCGTGGATTTTGAGGGGTACCCAGCGTTTCCAATAACCCTTATCCATGAACACCCGGTAAAAATCCAGCAAAGTGCCCGGTTGATCGGGGTCGGACATGACCAACAACAGGTTCATCCGCATATGCTGGTAGAAAATCGGGCCGGCCATTCCGGCGGCTTGCCCTCCATATTCATCTTCCAAGAGTCGCTGGATCACCCCAACGATGTTGTGGACGACCATGTGCCGCTCGGTTTCATCGCGACACGCGAGCACATTCAGTCCCACGGGGAACTCGACATCTGCGGGGTCGAGAATGACCACATCATCAAGCCTCTCCTTGGGCATCGCTGTGATGATCTTCCGAAACAGGTCCCCGTGGGGATCAATGACACAAACTCCTCGACCGTCCCTGATGTCGCTCTGGATCATCGTCTGAAGCATCGTCGTCTTCCCCGTTCCGGTTTGGCCAACGATGTAAATATGTCGCAACCGGTCCTCCGGGGAGATTCGGATGGGTTGCGGTTCACCTCCAGTCACACTTTTGGCAACGTGCAATCCCACTTCGGGTAAACGCGCCGGCGGTGGAAGAATCCGCCAGCGGCGCGCCTCGACGCCGACGGGAGGGTCGGCCGTGGCTGGCGGGAAGCGGAGTGCCATAGCCGCCTGAGAGGCGTCGAAGAGATGAAGCAGCCGCTCCGCAGCAGGCGGTGTGCCCTCATGGGGTGATCGGTAAACATCAAGCCGGTTAAATGCCGACCTTGCTTCAAGGTTTTCGCTCAACTCGACAACTTCGTACCCGCCCGAGAGATGCCGGCCAGCGCTGCCGTCCTTTTCCGCCGAGGCAATCCCGGCCGGCTCACTTAACGCATGCCCGAACGCGTCGATTAGCGATTGTGAGATCTGCCCAGAGGACGCGACTTGCACATTGAGAAGCGCGGCTGCGTCTTTCAGACCATGGAGCATGCGGACCAGCAAGTGTTGATGTACCCGGGCTTGCTCTTGGAGAGTGGGGCGTAATGATGCGAGATCACGCAGGTTTTCCTGAAGACTAACCTGCGCATGTTTTTCACAGAGAAAAATCTGTTGTTCGAAAAACTCCTCTTCCTGAGGAGTGAGGCTTGTAGGTCGGAGCCGACAGCTCAGGGCAATGGGCGCGTCCTGGTGTAACAGAAGCTTGAAAAGCGAGTTGAACCGGGAGAACGAACACACGTACGGAAACACATGGAATACCTTGGTTGAGTCCGTCCTCGGGCGTGTCTGCCCAATCTGCACCTGAAATCCAACCGGAACACCGCTGGTACCGCCCCCAATGGAATCGAGCGCGTGCCAACTAGTGCGACGTGTGAGCGCTACCAGATGCGCTGTCTCGAATGGGCGAATCAGACCGGGTATCTCATCGGGAGTGACTCGCTCGAAATCAAATTCCTCAAAGTAGGACTCTACCAATCGCAGCAAGTGATCGGCAGAAATCTGCGCGTCCCCTTCGCTGATGCCCCGTGCCTTACAGAGGAGGGCCATTGTCAGCTTTCCCCGAATGAAAAAGCGCGAGTCCGGTTGCGTCAGAAACCGCAGGTCGTAGGTGAACCGCTCGTCGCGAGGGCTGATCAAGCAACTCACGAACTCCAAGCTTCGCCGCCGGTAATCACGGTGATAATCATCCCATTGCTTCTCATCCCTGCCCAACGCGCCGAGGGTGAGAAACCGCTTCGCCCGGCAGCCGAAATAGAACGCGCTTTTGTCTTCGCTATCGATCAGAATTGCCATGCACGCCTAGTCTCCGTTCCACCAGATTGTGTCACGAACAATAACGCCGGTCGCCCCTGCCAGACAACGTGAAACTCGCACCCAACTTGGAGGTACGGGCATTCGCCGCCCACCGCAATCCTCGCCGCTTGGTTCAGCGTTGTTGACTGGCCAATTGGAAAGGGTGCGTCGTCGGCACGCCCGCTACCGGTTCTTGCCATAACAAGGGTGAAAGCTGTAGTAAGGGTTGTTGCTGGGGGCAGCCGATGCACGTGACCGTAAGCCCAACAGATTCCTGCGTGGAAAACCTTGCCACGCTCGTTTCAGATCAGAACGGATCGAGCACCAGGCGAATCATGATCGCCCTGCACTCGCTGTGGTCGAGCATCTACGGCGAACCCATCGGCAGCGGACGTGGAAAGCCCCGCCGTGTGACCCGCGAGTCCGCCAGGGCGAAAGGCCCCCGCAATCGACCAGCAGCCTACCAGTCAATATGGGCACTGGCAGAGGGGCTGGCGCTGTTCCGCTCGGGGCATTTGCTCGCCGCAGAAAAAACGTTCTCGCAGTTCCAACTTCGCACGGGTAGCGCCCGCGTCGTTTGGGTTGCCGCAAAATGCTGGCAAGGCATGGCACTCGCCATCGCTGGTAAACCAGCCGACGCGCGCCGTCGGTACAATGAGGCCCGTGTCGTCGCCGCCAAAATTACTGATTGCGACCAGAGTTTCTCGAGTCTGCTGGGTCTCACCGAGGCGCTCATCCAGTACAAGAGTGGAGATCACGAAGGTAGCCTGAAGACTTTGGACGGCATTCGGAGTTCGTTCTACTCCACTTTCGAGGCGATGCTGTTGGAGTTCCCCCTTTTCGAAGCCGAGGCTCTCCTGCTCCGGGCCAAAGCGCTTCGGGAGCTTGGGCTGTACGAGCAAGCCTTGCTCGTCCTCGATCGCTGTCAACTGCTTCGACGCAAATGCACGGACGACCTGGGCGAATCCTGGTGTTGCCTGGAAAAAGCGCGCATTCACCGGTTTCGCGAAGAATACGACCAGGCGCGCCTTGAGTTGGAGGCGGCTGCGCACCTGCTGAACGGGACGGACTTTCTTGATTGGCAAGCCCGTGTGGCGGACCAGCAAGGCGATATTTGTCGTACCCAGGGAGATCTCGACGAAGCAGAACGATGGTATCAGAAAGCGGCGTCGCTCGCGCAGCATTCCGACAACAGGATCCTGCACGCGCATCTCGCCAATTCGTTTGCTCGCCTGTGGGCCGAACGCGGCCGTCCGGAAAAGGCGCTGGAATTTCTCGGGCCACACGCCGGGACATGGAAGGAAACCAAATCATACGGGAAATTTCTCTATCTGCAGGGCTCTATTCAGGCCCGCATGGGAAACACCGCCCTCGCTGAGAAGCTCTTGATCGATGCGATCGAAAGCCTCCGCAGATTCGGCCTGCGCAGCTACGAGGCACTGGCTCAGGACTGTCTGGCAAGATTACTTCTCGATTCTGGGCGACGAGTGGAAGCGTGCCGAGCATGGGCCGAGGCGCTCAGAAAAGCCGAGGAAGTTGAGGCCCGCAAGTTTCTCGAAGCGATTCAGAAAGGGGTCAACCAGTTGCGTGCGCTGGATTTGGTCCCGCTCATTTCCACGCTGTGGGCAGAATTGGCGGCTTACCGATCCCGCGTCCGACAGGATGAAGCCGAGGCGAGAGAAGCGCAAACGAAACATTTCATCGAACGACATATTGTTGGCCACTGGTGCATTCGCCCCGTTCGACGACATCTGTGGCCGACCGACAAGCAACCGACCATGCTGGCACCCTTCCTCCGTGATTTTTGCGCGATCCTGGATAATGCCGACTGGAGCACGCAAGACTTTGCTCGGTCACCGGCGCAGCCGACTGAGGAAGTTGACGTGACCAGCCTGTTGCGCGAATGCAGTCAGTCCGTCTCCACAGCCCTGAGAACGAAAATTGAAGTCAAGACTTCGAAAGCTCTCCCGAAGATCAAATCAAACCATATGTATTTGCGATGCGCGTTGATGGCGCTGCTTCGTGGCATTCATACCGCCTTCGGAACGAGAGAACTCCGCGTTTCGATCCGCGAATCGAAAGCCGATCGCTTCCGCTATTCGCTGAGCTTTACCCTCGCGCACCCGAAACCCAAGGGATTCGAATTTGCGGCTCGGCTCGTCCCGGTTGATACCGTCGGCGACGACGAACAGTTGCTTGCCTTCTTCCAAAAGAAGGGCTATACGGGCGACTTGACGCTGGCGCAATTCCTGGTGGATGTGACTCTTTGGGGACGGTTGGAATTTGTCCCCGATCGCCGTTCGGTAATGGTGAAGCTCCCGAACCTGGAAAAGAAAGAAGCGTAAACAATGTCGGCGCGCACCAAGCCATGTATCCTGTTCATCGAGGACGAGCAAAATCACTTCGCGGAGGTCTCAAAATATCTCAGGGATCGGTACCAACTCCATCGAGTGGGAACGAAAGACCTCCCCGGAGTTGGGAAGATTGCGAAGAGCCTGCGTCCGGAGGCAGCCGTTGTGGACATCATGCTCTACACGTGCTCGGTCGAGGAGGCGCAATCGCAGACGACGGAGTACATCCAGTGGCTGGAAAAGCGGATCAAGGGAGACAAAGGCCCCGCCCCAGTAACAGTCCGCACCAAAGGAAAATCCACCGAGTGCAAGTCGGGACTCGAAAGCATTCACGTTCTCAAAAGCGTGTGCCCTTCAATCCGAGTTCTGGTGTGCAGTCAACTGCTGAACCGAACGAAGGAAAACTCGTGTTCGCTTCAAGCCGGGTACTGCGGGGCGGACGCCGCCGTCGCCAAGCATCTCGACGGAGACGGCAACCTCGTGAACGGCGAGCAGATTGCCGCCAAAGTGCGTCTTTTGATCGAGCGCGAATGAAACGCTCGGCTTCGTTCGCGCACTGATCGAGCGACAAGACGATCCCCTGCGATGAACTGCGGGGCTTGTCGCTTTCTCCACCCCCTCAGCACAGGTTGCACGAGGGTCACGCACATGACACTACTTGACAGTGCTATCTTAGGATGTACCGTTGATCGTGACATCCACGCAGCCCCGGTCTGCCGAACATGACAGACAAGAAAGAAAAGAGATTGTCGCTCGGCGAACTGGCCGAGAAAGCCAAACTGCCGCCGCGTACACTGCGCTTTTACATTGCCCGTGGGTTGTTGCCTGGGCCGCGAAAGGCGGGGCGCGCAGCGGAGTACGGAGCGGAGCATCTGAAACGACTTCAGCAGATCAAAGGGATGCAGGCGAAAGGGCTCAGTTTGGCGGAGATCGGGCGTCTCCTCGGTGAAGAAGCCAGCGAGATCATCGTCGAACAGCCCAGGGCTTGGTGGAGTTATCCCATCCAGGAGGATGTGATGGTCTGGGTGCGCGCGGATGTGGGGCCGTGGAGGCTCAAACAGGTGCGCAATGCCCTGAAACAAATGGTCGCCCATCTCAGTGAGGCGGGCAAAAAGGAGAAAGACGGAAATGGTAGTAAATGATGATGTGGTTGCTCTCGCGCCCCGGAGCGCGAAGACCGGCAAAGAGATTAAACTGGCGATGCAAGAATTATGGCTGACAGGCGAAATACTCGCCGTCGGCGCTCGGCTTGTGGTGCGCCATACTTTTCAGTCGGCGGAAAATGATCCGCTTGAGGTAATTTACGCGTTCGTGCTCCCGCGCGACGCCGCGCTGCGGCGGTTCAAAGTCGAGGGGGAAGGATTTTCTGTTCATTCGGAGTTGCGGCCCGTGGAGGAAGCCCAGAAGGCGTACGAGAAAGGCATCGAGGAAGGACACCTCTCGACGCTGGCCAAGCAATATCGCGATGGCGTGGTGAATCTCAGCCTGGGCAACTTGCGCCCAGGTGAGACCGTGCGGGTTTACTTGGAAATCGTCGCCGGTGTTGAGTCCCACGATAGCGGGATTCGGTTTCGGTATCCGTTCACGCTGGCACCCTGCTACCATTCCGAGGCAAAGATCATCGAAGTTGAACGCGGCACCGGCGAAATTGAACTGCCCGAGGACAAGTTCGGGGATTTGATTCTGCCTCGGTTTGTCGCAGACGCATCTGCCCTGCATCGCGTGGGGTTTGAACTTTCCATCGTGTTGCCGGCAGGGATGAAAGAGATCGCTTCGCCATCCCATCACATTCGGACCTCGGTGGATGACCAAACGCGAGCGCGCGTATCACTCGCCACTGGCCATGCTCTGCCTGATCGTGATCTGGTTGTTGATGTGTCCACGAAGACTGACCTCTTTGGTGTCATCGGCGGGATTGACAAGGACGGTAAGGGCCACTTTGCGGCCATCGTTCCTTCGGGCCGATTCGGCCAGCGGAGCGACCAGCCGCGTCGTGTCGTCTTCGTTTTGGACCGTTCAGGCTCGATGAACGGAATCCCGATCCAGCAGGCCAAACGCGCTGTCGAAGCGTGTCTGGGAGCGCTTACCGAGGACGACTCTTTCGGGATCGTGGCGTTCGATGATAAAGTCGAGGTCTTCAAGCAATCCTTGTCGAAAGGCGCAATCGAAGACCGCGAGGAGGCGCGTCAATTCCTGGGCAAGATCGAGGCGCGGGGCGGAACCGAACTGGCCAAGGGGATTCTTGAGGCGGCCAAACTTCTGTCGCACGATGGCGGAGATATTCTCCTTCTGACAGACGGGCAAGTCTTCGGGACCGAAGAAATCTTAAAGCAGGCGCGCTCGACAAAACTGCGCATCCATTGTTTGGGCATCGGCAGTGCCAGCCAGGATCGGTTTCTGACCCTGTTGTCCCGTGAGACGGGAGGCACGAGCCGATTCCTCACGCCTCGGGAAAGAGTGGACTTGGCCGTGGTGGACCTCTTCGCATCAATTGGGAGACCGGTGGCGTCGGAACTCAAAGTGAAGTCCGATTGCATGACCGGGAAGACCAAGCTTTCACCGCAGCCGGCGCGAGCGGTCTTTGAGGGCCATCCGCTGGTCCTGTTTGGCGAGACGGACGGAGCTACTGCAGATCGACTGGTAATCGAATGGGAGCATGAGCATGCGACGCAACGGCTTGAAGTGCCGGTTCAGGTCGGCGAGCATGAAGAGGCAGAGACTGTCCGGCTCCTCCATGGCGCGAGGCTCATCACCGACATCGAGAGCCGGCTCTTGGGCGATGCGCGCCAGAGCGCAGCAGAAAAGCGTCTCGAACAAAGGTTGAAAAAACGTCTCAAGGTTCTGAGCGAAAGATTCGGACTGGCCAGCAGAGCGATGGCGCTGGTGGCGGTCGTGCAACGCGAGGGAGACCGAGCGGGGGAGATTCCGCAAACCAGGGTTGTCCCCGTCGGTATGCCGCAGGATACCGCTTTCGTCAGTTATTTCGACCGCTTACGGAAGGGGCGCGGGCTTGTATTTAGCACCGCAGGGAGCAGGCTTATGCTCGCCGAATCTGTACAGATGATGAGATTTCGGGGGATGGGATCAGGCTCTCAGATGGGCGATCTGTTATCGAAGGAAGATCTGGACATGCTCACAGATTCCGCATCCGGTCCAGACGATTTCCTCGTCGGACTCGCCGGGCGTGTGCAACCGGACGGTGGACTGCCGGGCCAAGACAATGAAGAACGGATCGTACTCACACTGGTTGCGCTGCTCTGTTTCCTCACTCACGGACACACCCGCAGTGCGGGCACATTCCGTTCTCACGTGCAGCGGCTGATCGCATTCCTGGAACGACAATCGGTGATGAATCAGTTGGAAACACGGGACGAGATGATCGAACGCGCGATCCAGTTTGTGAAAACTCGGAAACCGCAGCGTGACGACTGGGTCTCAGCGGCCCGGCGCTTGATGGGCAACCGAGATCACGACTGGTCCAAGCTTAAGACAAAACTGGAGGAGAATCTGGCGACGGCGGAAAAATGAGGGATTGGGAATACATTGTCGGCGTGCAGGAAGTCAGGCCGACTGACCCTGGCGAGTTCAAGAACCATTGGGCTTGACTCGGCCCCTGGCGCCGACAATTCTCTACCCAAGAAGAGCCTATGAGTTGGCGCTATCGGACACGTGTCGCACTTGCGATTTTCGCCGTGTTCATTTTGGTCTTGTTAATTGTTACGGCCGTACCCAAATACATCTCCGTTCGACGCGACCCTAACGTAGCAGACAAACCTTACAATGAGTTGATCAAATCCGCCGTCGACACTCGGATCGACCAGTCAAAAGCTCTATTCCAGGTTGGGTTGTTGATGACCGCCGCATTATGGGGATTGCTAATCGCGAAGGAACAGGAAGCAAAGCTGGTGCTGTCAGATCGACCGGAACTTTGGATGTTCGTGTGCGCATCGCTTCTTCTACTTGTCTCGTTCGTATGCCATATTTCATACCTTGAAGTGGTGGCGTATTTCTATCATCTAGGGGGAGAGCAGTACGTACCCAACAACGCATCTCTTCCTGATATGTTTGATCCGAAAGTGGATTTTCTCTACGAACACCAGATCTGGTTCCTCGTCGCGGGTTTCACCACTGCGGCTGTGACCCTAATAAGCGCCCATCAACTTAAGGATTGAGGCCATGAAATACGTGAGTGTACTTTTGGCCACGCTCTCGTTCAGTTGCGCGACTTCACGCGCGCAAACCACGCAAGCGCCTGACTTTTTGGCGCGGCCCGCAGCAACAATCAGACAAGTGAAGCCGGAAGTGTCGCAGGAAGTGATCGAAGCGGACAAGCAAGCCATCCTCGTTTCATATCCTCGAGTGATCGAGCGGTACACAGGAGGCGGATTCAGTAAGAAGGACGCTGAAGACGCAACGATTGCATGTTGGCTTGATTTGCGCTTGGGGACGAACGCGCTTCCGTCCGCCCACCCGGTGAGCGCAGCCGAATTCACACGGGCCGTCGCGAAGTTGGGGAAGTTGACAGTTAATTCAAGGCCCTCGAATGCGAATATTAAGGTCAACACTGACGAGTGGAAAGAGAAGACGGATACCAGCAAGTGGACACCGGAAGGGCAGAAGGAAGTCGAGGTTTCCCTTACAGGTTACATTCCCCATCGGGAGACCTGTCTCGTGAAGGAAATGTCTAACACAGTCGTCAACGCTCGTCTTCGTCGGAAATTTCCGTAGTCAAGTCAACCACAGGCGAGGGCACGCTTGACGTTCACCGGCCAACCGCTTTTTACCCCGTCACACAGTCGAAGAATGGCCGCGACAGGAGAGCGCCTCCTTCAGTTGCTGAAAACAATGCCGGCGCATACTGATGGCATTCTTCTCCTGTGGGGACATCTCGGCGAACGTCAGCTCGTGGCCGCTCGGCCGGAAAATACAATCCCATCCATGACCGGCGGTGCCGCGTGGTTGGACAATTTCACCCGGAACGACGCCCTCAAACAACAGAATTTCCCATGTAGCACTCAAGTGCCCGACGATCGTTTTCGCTTCGGCACGGTACTCGTTGTACTTCTGCGCAAGCTCGAACAGACCGGTCGAACCGAGGGTCGCCAGGAACCACTTGACCAGCGGTCCTGGCAGGCCACCCAGCGCAATCATGTGCAGAGAGGTGTCTTCCACGACCACCGCACCGTCGCAATGCTTTCGCGCTTCAACGAGCTTGGCCCTTATGATGGTCCTTGGATATCCAACGTCTCGACCGGTCCAAGAATCGCACGCGCCTCGCTCAACTTTCCGCTATTGCTGGTGATGAAATGAATCACGCCTGTCTCCGCAATGTTTGGGGTCCGCAGCCAGATAGTCCTCATTCTGCTTGTCTCGGTAGCGGCAGTATCGCATAAATTACTGACGGCAATCGAGCGGATACTGAAATCGCGCCGAACCCCCTGATTTTCGGGGGGATTTTGCCTCGGCACACAGATTGCAAAGGCACTGACTGCGATACAAAAATGGCTGTGTACCTCGACAACAACGCAACGACAAAACCACTGCCAGCGGTGCTGGAAGCGATGGAGCCGTACCTTCGCGACCTTTATGGCAACCCATCCAGTCCGCATCAGTTCGGGCAAGAATGCCGACGGGCCGTCGAGGACGCTCGGGCCAGCGTCGCGGAATTGATCTCAGCCGCCTCCCCAACGGAGATTGTTTTCACATCTTGCGCCACGGAAAGCATCAGCCAGGCGTTTCACATCGCTTCAGCCACGTTCGGTGAAAAGCGCTTCCGCATCGCAACATCTTCGGTGGAACACGTCGCAGTGCTCGAAACAGCAGAATATTACCGCCACAAGGGAGCGGAGCTTGTGATCGTCGGTGTGGATTCCGAGGGCAATCTGAATCTCAAACAACTGGATGCCGCCCTTTCAAAGGGCCCGGTTTTCGTTTCGCTCATGTTGGCGAACAATGAAACCGGTGTGATCCTTCCACTTCAGGAAGCCGGGGCACTTTGCAAGCAGCACAAGGCGATTTTCCATGTGGATGTTGTTCAGGCGATTGGGAAACTGCCCGTCGCTGTCCGGGAATTGCAATGCGATTACCTGAGCCTCTCCGCGCACAAGTTTCATGGCCCCAAAGGGATCGGTGCACTGTACATTCGCCACGGTGCTGCGAGAGGTGCCTGGATCAGGGGGCATCAGGAGGACAACGCCCGGGGAGGTACGGAGAACGTTGCCGGAATCGTTGGCATCGGAGCCGCGGCACAGGCGGTCAAAGCGAGTCTGACGGCTGACATGAAACGGATGGCCCAGCTTCGCGACGCACTGGAGCAGGGCATCCTGTCGGCGGTTCCGGGAAGTGAGATCAATGGTGACAGCAAACACCGGCTGTGCAATACCACCAACATTCACTTTCCGAATAAGAATTCAGCGCAGCTTGTCGAGCGGTTAAGCGCACAACAGGTATTTGTTTCTGCCGGCGCGGCCTGCACGACCGGCGGAAAACCATCTCACGTGTTGCGGGCGATGGGGCTGGGCGAGGAGCGCGCCAACGCTTCTCTTCGTTTCAGCCTCGGCAAGTTAACAACTCGTCAAGAAATCGACGAAGCCTTACGAATTGTGCCGGAAGCGCTCAAATCCAGCTTGGACGTATTCGCAGTGAGTTGAACCGAACGGAGAAACCAGCATGAACGTGACAACACTCGACTACGTTGGAATCATCGGCTACTTCGTGTTCGTCGGCGTCTTTGCCTACTTTACGAGGCGAACGCGGACGTTTTCGGAATATTCAATCGGCGCTCACAAGGTGCCGGCGGTCATGATTTTCTCCAGCCTCGCGGCCACCTACATCGGCCCCGGCTTTTCCGTGGGGTTTACGGCCAAGGCGTTCTCGACCGGGTACACGTTCTACCTCCTCGCCCTGACATACGGTCTCCAAACGGTACTGATGGGCCTATTTTTCGCTCCGAAACTGGCGGAGCATCACCGCGACTGCCACACGATTGGCGACGTGATGGAAAAACACTATGGCAAGTTCACGCATGTGCTGGCTGGGATTGTGTCCGTTGGGTTGTGCATCGGCTTCACTGCCGTCATGGGTAAAATCGGGGGTATCCTTCTACAATCCGTCACCAACTGGCCACTATCGGTATGCATCGCGGTCGTCACGCTCTTCACTGCGCTTTATACGTTCACGGGCGGGTTGCGAGCGGTAGTTGCAACGGAAGGCTTGCAATTCACACTTTTCAGCATCGTGATTCCGATCATGCTCCTGCTGGCCTTCTTCAAATCCCCTGCATCAGCCGCTGAGGTGGGCGACAAGGCATCCGAATTGACCCGCACGGGTTTGTCAGGGCTGACCGGTATGCAGATGTTGGGCATTGCGGTGTCGTTTCTGCTAGGCGAGACGCTGATCCCGCCCTACGCGAACCGCGCCTTGGCAGCGAAGAGCGGAGATGCAACGCGTGGCGGATTCATTGCAGCAGGTTTGTATTCCGTCGTGTGGCTGGCGATTGTGGCGGGCTTGGGAGTGTTCGCTCACCAATTCGTGCCGGCCGACACCGCTCCGGACAACGTGTTTATTACGATGGGCAAGACTTTGTTGCCTGCTGGGATCTTTGGGCTTCTGCTGGCGGCGATCATCGCCATCGTGATGTCCAGCCAGGAATCCGTTTTGAACTCAGGAACGGTTGCCCTTGTCCGCGACATCATTGGCGTCGGGAAACCACTGACCGACCGAACGGCTTTGATCCTCGGTCGAACGGGAACGATTGTGATTGCTGTGATTGCCGTGATTGTGGCGGGGTATTCTCCGGGAATCATCGAAGGACTGCTAATTTGCTACTCGATCTGGGCGCCAGCGTTGCTACTGCCTTTCCTCTTGGGCCTATATCTGAAGCGAACGGTTCCGATGGCCGGCTGGCTCTCCATGATCGCTGGCGGTGGCACGTCAATCGTTTGGCAAACCTTTCTGAAAGAGCCGGCCGGGATTCCTGCCATCCTGGTCGGGCTGGCAGTGGGTGCCATCGCCTACGCGATCGGGCATCTGCTGGGCCAAAAACCGGGGAGCGCTAACACAGGAGAATCATTATGATCTACGTCGTCGGAATCATTTTCCCACTGATCGCGATAGGGTGCGGCGCTGTGTCGTTCGTCGCCCTGATCAAGTTCGTCGTGGAAATCCAGCGCGATATTCGTGAGCGGAAGACGTGATTGTCAAGCGGCTATATCCTCCTAGTCTGGACGAGTTGAAGAAGGTCGTTGCCGACCATGCCAGGGATGCGTCTTGCGTGGCGGTTCAAGCCGGACATTTCCTGGTGTACTACGACCACACGGAGGACCAACTTCTTCCATGCGTGGCGTCGGAACTGAACGGTCCGCGCCACGACCTGATCAAGAACGAAGTGGGGCATTTCCCGCTCTTGACATGGCAAATCGGACTGGAAATACTCTCATCAATTCCTGCGCCCCGGAAGCATATCATGACCATCGTGAACGACTGGCAATATCTGCCGAAAAACGTTGACCGATCACGGTTCTACGAGAAACACCAGCGGATACCGACCTCGTATCAAACGGTCCTTGAACAAAGGAAAGACGTTCAACTGTTGCGTCCTCCGCGATTGCGCAAGGCCTTGTACACGGGTGACTTTTTCAGTGAACAGACGCTGCGCAACCAGTATCGCAGACACGTCACTGAACTCATTGCGCAGGGCAAACTCCCGTCGAATTTTGAGGTGACGAAAAATGGGGAAACGATTTCGTGCAGCCTCGTTGATGCGGTTGGCAACAAGCAGGAAATTTACTGTACCGGCAAAGGTGAAAACTGCACACACGAAGTCGCGGAGTTGATCCACGCAGTCTCGTCGCTCTCACGTTGCGATGTGTTTGTTAATCTTTTCCCGCTGGTGTGTAAGAAGTACGTAGAGACGGGAACGGAACTTAGCTTCGAGCTATTTCGCCCTCAGCTCAAACGGGTCATCAATGTGGGGATGCAGGCTAGCCAAGTTCTCGATGTTACGCAACTGCTTCTCGATTGCTATCTTCTAATCCAGGAACGATGAGCACGCCTGGTTCCATCTCGCCTTACGAGGTGAATGCAGTATTTGCAGACGCGTGGTACAAGAATCTCGCCGAGTTCTACCGGAATAAGATCGAGGTCGATCCCGTCTTCCACAGGCTCCTCAAACGCTTCAACGCTGCGGAAGAATATCCCATCACAGTTATTCCTTTCGGAGAGACGCCAACAGCTCGCTATGTGAGCAGAAGGGGCACCGGGAATAATGATAGCCTTAGCGGGATTCCTATGGCGATCTCCGACAGCGCAATTCGTCCTTTCGCGCCTGGCAAAGGGTTATTTCAAACACTTCTTCAGGAAGTTCCGGCTGGATATATCAAACCAGTGACGACCAAAGATGCCGAATTGGACCACGCCGGATACACAGTTGAGGAACGAACGAGAATCCAGCGCTGGCTTGGCACGGAAGAAGGGTATCTTCACAAAGCGGAGGGAGTCTACGCCTTGCCACTCTTTCTCGGGAAGCTTCCGCTGTACGTGATAGTTTTGGGCTACGAAATTGATCGGCACCTTGGTGCTCATCAGACGATTGCCACCTTCGACCTGTCGACAATCACTGCAATGATGCAGTCGTGCCAGCGCTGGTTTGCAACAATTCTGACTTTTGATTGCTTCGAGATCTTCCTGAAGAAATGTGTACACGCAGCGCGTATGTTTGATCCGCGATTTCAACCGGGACCTCTCCTTCAGAAGGCAGCAGATGAAGGGATGCGGCCATGGAAAAGTTGGTATCAGTGTGTGCCAGGCACCAAGCTTGCGGACCTTCCTGAAGCGATCATCGCTCATGATGAATTGAAGAACAGGATAGCTCGGGCAGATCAAGTGGATCCCGAAAAACTCTGGATGACCATCTGGTCACAATTCAATCAAGAACAGTTTTTTGGAGAAAAGTGTCATGAGTGTTGGATGGATGTTCATGAGGAAAAGCAAAAGAAGATCCTGCCAGTGTTGGAAGGCTTTGGAGACAATCTAAAAGGAAGAAAGTCGCCCAGTATCCAAGATCGCTGTCAACAGGTATTCGTCGCTTCGAGTGTCACACTGCTACGAGCCGGTCGTTCTTCATTCGACAAACTGAAAGCTTTGTATTGCAAGCGGTATGGAGATAGGTCCGGAGAGCAGCAAAGACTCATGGCCCAAACTCTCAGAACATGTTTCGAGATCGTACTCCGCGCCGAACAATTCGACCCGCAATACGATGGGAATGCATCCGAAGTAAAGTTGTGTGGGAATAACTGCTGGGATCTTGCTTGGGATATGTACGTCTTAGTGACTGCCCTGTCCGGATGCATTTCCAAAGTAGCGATAAGTCAGTGCGATGACAGAGGGAACGCCGGGGCGGATACTCAGACTGCAATCCTTCTGGGCTTTGAGTTTGGCAACGAGCCTAAAGGCAGTGCCACCGGTGTGGATGCCGGCCTCGTGGCTGACATTCTGCGGAGATGGGACTGTCAGAAGGCGTCACAACTAAAGAAATTTAGCCAAAAGACTCCACTGCAGTTCTTAGTCTCAGAATCCAAGGATGGGCTCGCTATACGTGAACTTACGCCAGCTGAAGATGCATAAAGTGATTGTCATAGACCGAAAGCACGCCGGAACCCGCGAATGGCGCAAATGGGGTGCGGAGGACGCGTTTGAGAATCTGGGGGATGAGGCTGAACAAGAGGATCAAACTCAGTACACGCTATTCGCACACGTCACGGATTTCTACGAGAAGACGCGGGACAATACCCTGCTTATAAGCCAGGAGGAGAGACAACAGATCCGAACATTTTGCAAGAAGCGAGTTGTTGCCGTTGTGGTTGTCTCGGGGGCGGAAAGCATAAGCCAAGACGCACAACGGCAACTTACCTCGATTCTGAACCCAAATGCGCAGGACCAGTTGGAATTCTACAAGAGAATACTGCCTACAGATTGCAATAGTGATGAACTTCAACGGCGGTTTGGCAGCTTTATAAAGAGTCGGGAACGTGGTGAGTGTGAATTTGCGCTTCTCTACCAAGACGAAATCGACGAGTTGGTTCTCGCGTTCAGAATCCTACTCGAGCTTTATGTGCTAGCTAGAACACAGGAGCGGATTCCGGAGTCACTCCAAGCAATAAAGGATGCGATTTCCAAAGGTAAGTTGGACAGGGCCTACTGGGGGCCGGTGTTGGACGGCAAGAAGGAGAAACTGCACCCCTTGCTTTGCGTCGCCGCAAGTTCGCCGGACGCATCACCTGTCATCAGAATGATCAGGAAACTTCAAAGTTGCGATTCGTGGGATGACCTACCTGATTCCTACTGGAAAGAATACGAGACAACTTGGGTTGGTGAGGTTACTAAGAAACCGGAGAAATGAAACGACACTCTACAAACAGATGACTGGTGCAGGTGAATGGCAAAAGTCTAGGGCGCAGTTGAACCACGATGTCTTGTGTAATCAACTACGAAACGAACTGGCTGCAGTTCGAACAAATCCCCAGCGGGGTTCCATTATTCGGTTGAAGGGATGGCCTTCTCGTGAAGCAGAGTATCGAAAGCTTTTTGATGAAGCGACTACAGTGCTCAGCTCGGCCAACCTAGTGGATGGTCCGATTTTCTCATCGTGGACTGAAGAGATGAAGAAATTCTCTCGCCCGGTATTTCACCAGTTGTTTGTGGCGAACACAGGAATCGCCGAACATGTAGGCCACTTGCACGCTCTACTCACGCAGGCTCTGAGCGCGGTCCAACACTTTATCCAAACACCGCCTCCTAAGCGAACGACCAAGATGGTGGAAGATCTGCAAGTTCTCCTCGATGCGCTGAGTGAGGGAATATCGTCCCTGCCCTCGCGCGTCGGCGGCCAGATGAACACAGGGTGACGCATCCCCAAATGAGCGCGGGACCGACAGACAAGCTGCCGAAGATTCTGGCTATTGACGACCAGTTCGGCCGATGCAGTCTGGGCAACAAATTCCGCAAGGCTGTATCGAAGGAGGTTTTCGCGGGTTACGAAGCTGACCGACAGAATCTGTGCCTGAATTACGGATTGATTGACATAACTGGGGATGCCCGCCCGAAAAAACCTGATGCACCAGTTGCCGAGACGCTTTTTTGCCCTGCTCAGCGTTGGGATGACGATACCCAGCGTATCGAAAACGCACTCGATGTCGCCCTCCAGATGGTGCGTCGTGGCTGGCCGTTCAGCGACGGCTCACGATGGGCGCTGCTTCTTCTCGATCTGCGTTTCGTGTACGGCAAGCTGAACACTTTTGGTGATCCACAGGAAGGCTCACTGTTCGGCGTCGATGGCATTCTTCCCCGGCTCCGGCAGGAGTTTGGCGATGATCTGCCGATCGTGGTCTTGTCCAGCACGAAGAAGGAGGAGAACAACCCCCGGATCCGGCAGTTGGGAGCGTTGGATTTCATACAGCGTGTGCCCGGTGCCGGGGCTCCGCCCGAGCAAGCACGCCAAGCATTGCAGCGGGCGCTGTTCAACCACGGCCTTCTCGAAGATCAGACCGGCGTGGTGGTCGGTCGGTCGTTGCCCGTGCTCAAAATGCTCCGGCAAGCCCGTCGCGGCGCGGTGTCGGCACGGAACATCCTCCTCTTGGGAGAAACGGGGACCGGCAAGGGTTTGCTTGCCCAATACATTCATTCGGTTTCGCCACGGAGCAGCGCGCCATTCGAGGTCTTTCATGCAGCACATCGTCCAGCCGAATTGCAGGCGGACGAATTGTTTGGTCATTGGAAGGGCGCGTTTACGGGGGCGCAAACCGACACACCAGGAATCTTTGAACGAGCGAACGCCGGCACGCTGTTCATAGACGAGGTGGCCGATATTGACCTGAAAGTTCAGCAGACGCTGATGCAGCCCATCGAAGAGCGCAAAGTGCGCCGCTTGGGCCAGCCAGCTTCCGGTACGCCGCAGTTAAAGGATGTGGACGTGCTGATCCTACTGGCAACCAACCGCAATCTCTCCGCCTCCCCCGCGTCGGGAGCCGTGAAGCTGGATTTCCTGAATCGGATCAACGCTTTCAGCATCGAAGTGCCGGCGCTTCGTGACAGACACGAGGATATTCCACCACTGGTTTCCCATCTTGCCGGCAAGATCGCACCAAGTTGGAAGGGGCGGTTCCTGCCAGAAGCGATGGACGTGCTGGTCAAACACGACTGGCGCGAGGGCAACATCCGGGAACTGCGAAACGTCATCGAACGCGCCCTCGTCAACAACCCCGACCAAGACATCACCGCCAGAGACGTGTCCGTCTCCGTGAAGGCCGAGCACGTTGCACACGAGCGGGTGGCGGACAAGGAAAAGCCTGAGACAGAGGAGAAGGAGCGTGCCCGATGGCAAGCCATCACCGATGCGTTGCGTGTGTCGCCAGAAACGTTGTCGGTCGCCGAATCAGAAGCCTCCCGTAATGAATTGCGCGGAGCCTTTCTCGACCTGCTCGCCCACGTGTTGGAATGGTCGTTGAGGATGAACAAGCAGGATGGCAAACCGAATCTTACCGCCACCGCCCGATTCCTCCTCGGCCGCGATGATGTCTCGACCATGGAAGCCAAGCAATTCCTGAAAAAGTTGTTGACCCTGGACACGCGCGGCAAAGGTGTTGCGAAGAAGCTCGCTGCCAGCACACTTGCCAAAGAACACGAGACCCTGAATCGGTTGTTGGCGGAGATTGCGAAGGAGAAGGCCGGCAAAACCAAGTAGCACCAGTCGAAAGGTGACGGAGTACGGACACGAAACAAAAATATATCGTCTGTCCTGAGCTCAAGCAGCCGAGCGACCGGCCGCTCGTCGGAGCGATCTGTAGTGTGTTGAAAGCCACTGGTCGGTGGGAGCGAATCACGAACGGCACGGACGAGAAAACTGCCTCCCTCGTGATCACTATTCAGGACCGGGATTATGATCTGGACTTGGAGAAATTGGGCTTTTATCACCGCGCCTTGGGCGAGCGCAAAAAGGTCGTTCTGGTTGACCTTGCCCAGTACACGCAAGTCGCCGGGGAGGCAACCCACTGCGAGTGGTTGTTCCACATCACGAACGAGGTCTTCGAGATTGCGGAGTTCTTTAGATGGCTCGAATCTTCAAACGGACGAAAACGCAACACGCCAGACGCATCTTTGTTGACACCCAGGAAGTGCAAAGAGCTGATTTCCAAGTTTCTGGTCGGGCCAAGTGGAGATGATCTCAGCAAGGTGGTCGAGGAGATTCCAGGTGGTGGTCGCAGTGTCCTTTATGGACTGGAAGACAGTAGTCTTGCGGACTTCTATCGCTCCCTATGTCACCGACACGGTGAATTAAGTCATGGTGTGGATAGAGCTGAACCGACGGCGTTTTCCCCTGATTTCCTGAAAAGCAGGAAGAAACGGGATGCGATGAATGCCATGGAGGATCTGAGAAGGTCCTTAGCTTGGCCCGTCCTCGCTCCTCAGCCGGTACTTGGGCTAGACAAGGAAATAAAGACTGAACGAGAGAAGAAAAGTTGGATTCTGCTGATCGATGACAACCCCACACCTGTGTTACAGCTATTGTGGGAGATTCAAAAGAGCTTTCTTCGCGAGTTTGAGTTTGTCTTTTGGAATCCCAATAAAGATGCGGGAATGCTCGACGCGATCACTCAGTATCAGTCCTTCGGTGTGGGGGAACACCTGCGCGCCAAACCTTTGACCCTCCTCAAGCTCAAGAACAAAGGCGACAGTGTAAGCCTTGAGCTTTTCCTGAAAGATGACGAGAAGGGACGAAAACCGAAGAATTTTCGTCAGAACCTCAGCTTTGTGATTGTCGACCAACTGTTCGAAGACGCCGGAGGGTTTCTTGGGCCGGCAGTGACACGCGGGATTACCCGGCTGCTTTATGACTTCCCTGCTTCGAGGGACAATCCAGAAACCAGACAGCCGGTGATCATTGCGCTGAGCCGCGCAGAAGACCCGGTTCGCATTCAAGAAGCGTTACGTAGCGGGGCACGAGATTATGTGTTGAAGTCCCGCCTGCTTGCTCTGCCTGCCGTGTTGGCCAAAGCACAGCGAATGGCCAGTGACACGACGAAGAGCTACCATCGCCCGTTCCGCGCGCTTTACAGCTTGCCGAACGAAACCATCGGCCTTCTCCAGACAGTCCGGATACCTCCGAAGGATCTCCATCGTGGCGGCACACCCGGTTCAGGCGATAAGAAGTCTGACGGCGAGAAAGATAAAGCAGCCTCCGGTGACGCGCAGGCTGTCGCGAATGGGGAACGCTCTGAGGTTCAGCGGGCGCAAAACGTTGCGGACCTTCTCAGAACGCTTCCCAAACCCGATCTCCACGTTCACGCCGGCAGTTGCATGTCGCCGGAGTTCCTTGTGGTTGCTTCTTTTGTTGGTTTGCTAAGACACGATTGGAACAAGATTCTCGAGCCGCTCAAAGCGGCCATCAGCGTCTTCCGGACTGCCGTTGATAGGGATAAATGGCCACTGAAGATAATTCCGGAGTTGTGCGATTGCGGTGGCTCGGATCGAGAATCTTGCCAACACGTTTTGGGTCAAATCGCCGGCAGGAAACGTTGGATTCAGAGCTTGGCACGCAAATGCAGAGAATCGCTCGGTTACACGCTGTTCTTGAAGTCTCAACACGGTGGAGAGCCAGAACGTACTCCGTCGGCGAGGAACACAATTGTGGAAGAACCAACGATGTCCCCGGAGCGCGGTGCACGAGGGCAGGCTTCAATAAGCAAATCCGGTGAATGCGAGTCACCGTCATACGCCACGTTTCGATCCATTTTGCATGAAGAGCTAGGGATTCCCGATTTTCTGTCGCCAGATGAAGCAAAGAAACGTCTGGATGCAAAGCCTGACTTGGATCTTGCCTTGTTCGCGATCCGCTACTCTGAAGGCGTGGAGGGGCAGCTTAAGGGCGACGATTTGATTCGCATCTACCTATTGGTCTTGGCGACCACGTATAATCATGGGAAGGGCGTGGAGATGAGCAGAGGTAAGGACGAAATCAACTGGATGGAGTTTTTTGCCGGCAATTTCCCGCAGAGCCTTGACGCGAAGCCGGGAGAAAACTGGAAGGACATTCGACGAACGTTCTATGGGCATGAAGCTGCGGATGAAAAAGATCGGGACAAACGGACCCCGCCTTCGTTTTCCATTTCAGATTTTCGAAAACGCGGGTGGCACCTACCGGATGACGGGATTGAATTCCTCAGTCTGAAGCTACCCCGGGGTGCAGATCGCAAGGACTACGAGTCCGTCCCGCTCAGTTTCGAGGATGATCCCATCGCGTACGAACTGGCAACTGGTCTGCGCAGTACCAACCTTGTGGAATACCTTCAAGGCTGTGAATTCTCAGGAGCAGAACACTTGCGCCATCCATTTCTCATTCATTTGTACGCGCAACAGACGTTGATGGATTTCATTCGGCAGGGGGTTTTCTACGCTGAGTTGAAAGCGTCGCCGGATGGGTACGTTGACCTTGATCGCGGTTTTGAGTTCCCGCACGTCTGCCGCTGTTTCATTGAAGCGTTCAGCCGAGCTCAAGACATCGTGTTGAATCTTTATCATGGATCGCAAAAGGCGGAGAAACCTGAGGACGAGAACCTGGACAAGCTCCAATGGGTTGCCGGCATCTTGGGTGAAGACCGATATGGCTTCGAGGCAATGGCAAGATTGTTCGACCGCAAGTCACACCAATCGCGAGCATCAAATCAGCAGCCAACAGCAACGGACAGTTCAGGCGGTTGTGCCTTGTGTAATCGTCTCCCATGCAAAGTGAGCCTCGTATTCGTCGGCAAACGGCACAAGACCACCCGCGAAATGATTCTCGAGGCAGCCGCCGCAGCCGTGATGCGACCCGCAGGTGAATCGTCCGTCGCCAATGCAAAGGAGTTCGTGGACAAGGAAATGCGGCGTTGCCGCGTGGTGGGGTTTGACCTTGCGGGTCGAGAGTATGATCACCCACCGAAGCTGTTCGCGGATGAGTTCTCGCGGCTGTCTCGACTTCACATTCCGCTAACCGTTCATGCCGGCGAGAACGCTCCGGCCAATTTTATCGAGGACGCGATCTTGCTCCTCGGTGCCAAGCGGATCGGACACGGTTTGTCATTGGCCGAAGATCCGGCGTTGATGGCTCGCGTCAGGGAAGAACGGGTCTGCATCGAACTGTGTCCGGTGTGCAACCACCAAACCTCACATTTTGCTCCGCCAGATGAAGGGTCGCCCGGCCGAAAATATCCCTTGAAAACATATCTTGATCACGGAATTTACGTGTCCATCAACACGGACAACCCCATCATTTCGGACACGAACCTTGTGAAAGAATACTTTCAAGCTTCGTACGCCTACAGCAAGAAAGGGATGACCCTCTGGGATGCACTGCGCATCATGCGGATGGGGTACGTTTGCTCATTCCTCCACCTGCCGGAACGGAAAGCCATGTTGGAATTGGTTGAGCAGTTCCTGTTCGACTTCTTTTCGGATGAAAATGTCGTAGCCAACCTTCGAGAGTTGGTGGACATGCAGCAGGAGGATGACAAGGTGACTGGGAAAGGAAGCCCAAGTGGCGCAACCGTGTAGAACCTGCAACGAACGAGGCTACATTCCCTGCAAAACTTGCCGCGGGTCGGGCAACGTGAAATGCAAGACGTGTGGCGGCACCGGGCGTCACTCCTCGGGGAAATACGCCTGCAATATCTGTAACGGGCAGGGTAGCTTGGGCTGCAACCTCTGCAACGGCAATGGCGAGCACAAATGCCATATCTGCGATGGTCGCGGCCGGGTGTAGTCGTGCTCGTCGTGTTCAGGTGTTGTTACGAGCAGCGAAATTGGATGGTTGAACGGTTGAGCGACGCACAGTGGCATCAGGATTTCTTTTGACCGAAGAGCCAGCAATAGCTGTAACTTGGGTCGGTCTCGGAGGGAATATCGATTGTCGAGACGATCGCACACCGGTTCTTCTCCATGAGTGAAGCAACAGTCGGTACACTATGAAACGCCGTGTAGCGAGGCACGGGGATCCGTTCGTCGGGCGGATCAATCTTGTCCGAGTCGTTTCCTGTTTTGAAACTGACGCAGACGATGCCGTTGTCGGCGGCCACGGAAACCATCCTTTCCACGGCTGTCGGGAAATCGGCGAGCGGTACATGAATCAGTCCCATGTTTGACCAGACCAAATGCGCCCCACTGAGTGGGGCCAACGACATTGAACAAAAGTCGTCTTGGATGACATTCAGACTCTTTTGCCTGCACGCTTTCACCATCTCGGCGCTTATGTCGAGGCCGACAAGGTCCAAGTCGCCTCGATAGCCCAATTCTGTCAGCAACTCCCGCATCAGAACCAGGTCGTGACCGTCACCGCAGCCAACATCAATGATCTTGAGTCTGGCCCGGTTCGAATGATGTCGCAAGAGCAGCCTGACGGCTGTTTTGGGAGGCGTATCACCCACTCTGTCCCAAAATCCCGCCCGCATGGGCGACCATTTCTGACGTTTCATCAAGTCATCATACTGTCTTGCAGTATCACTCATCCGGGTAGCTTCCATCCTGTTCACCCCTACTTGAGTTTGTGCTTGATACCAGCGGCGCCATATAGAGCGCTGAGATCGGAGATTTCTCCGTTGGTGACCGCAGCGATGTCGCCTGTCCTGAGAAACTCCAGCACGGCCGGGACGCCGCCGTGGTTCTCCTCGATGTACTTGAACAACTGAAATCCCTCGCCGTATTCGTCCCCCTGACGCAGGTTGTTTTGATCCAGTGAGGTGCGAATTGCCAGCGCGTCCACGACGTGGCTCTCGGCCCACATCGTGGAACCTTCCAAAAACAGTTTGCCGTCGAATGGCGGCTTAGGGTTCATTTCGGGGCCGATGGCGTCGAAATTGAATAGCTCCGGAACCCTGCACTGGTAGTTGTGGAACAGTTCGTGGGCGCACACGTCGAGCGCGTACCATTCTCGAAGCCCCTGCAGGATGGCGAGGACGTTGCGCTTTGCGTCGTATTGACCGGCCAGCTTGTCGTTTGGCGCAAGCCATTCAAACGCGGCCACGTCGTTGTCATCAATGTCCAGTCCGAGCCGGTCCGAGAGGATTCGCCGCGTCAGCTTAATGAACCCGCGCCGGGAAACGTTGTCCGGGCCGTCAACCCGAGCCGAATCCGTGACGCCCTGATATTTATCTTCCATGTGTTTCTCTGCCGAACCCGGCAGGTACCCGTGCTTGAGCAGCCAATTCAGCGTTTCCTCCTTGTTCGCTTTGCCGAAGCGGTCTTCTTCCGAATTTGGATTCTCCAAGATCACCGGGCCGGCCACCCGCATACACCGGGGACAGCCGGTGTCGCTGATGCCCTTTTGTTCCTGCGTCGAGGCCCCGGAGAAGCCGCCTTCACATGGACATTCCAGGAGAACCCGTCCACCAAGAGACAGCAGGTTGCCCAGCACATGGCGGCAGCGGTACAGCAAGTTGCTTGCACCATTGCCGCCCACGGCGAGGTCGATTAGCCAGATTGAATCCTGGTTGTCAGGATAAACCAGCAAAGTCTGATCGGCGTATCGGAAGACAGCGACCAGCGCGAGACGCAGCACATTGGACAGGCCGCTGAGCAATGTGTCGGTCGCCCCGGCCGGCCGCAAACGGAGCGCGCACGTGTTAAACGCGACTTCATTGGGACGGTCTCCGAATCGTTCCGGTTCAAACCGGTTGTCCAGATTACCTCCGGGGTAGATGCGGCGGCCAGCTACCTGGACTGTTAGTTTCACCGGCCCAACTGAGACCTCTCCCAGGTGATCCTTCTTCCGGGTCCAATCATCGGTTTGGGCTTGCTCGATCTGGATTTGGTTGATCAGGGGCACGGAAAGGTCAACGGAACGAGCTTTCAGTTTGAAGACTCCGTCCTTTTCCGTCTCCACTTCGCCGCTGAAATCGCCGTGATCGGCCACGGCACCGGGATGCAGTACAAGATGGGCATTGGCCCGGTCACGATCCGCCGTGATTCCCACTCCTTCCAGCCGAACAAGATCGTCCGTCCAGGTATGGAGAGGCCGGTCTTGCTTAGGGGGCTCTTTGTCGGAAGCAACCACTTCGACGAATTGTCGATCTCCATGCCCCAAGACTTCGAAGCCTGACGGAAGGACAACCATCGTCGCGTCTCCCGGCGGAATTGCGGCTTCACCCACGGTTTTGTCACCTACGAATCGCCGAAACCTGTCGTGCCCGGATCGGCCTTCGATGAAGTAGTGCACAACCTCGGCGGGTAGTCGTCGGTCTCGCAGGAATTCTGACAACCGTAATCGCCGGACGAACTCGTTTCGTGGCCACAACAGCGGTGCCATAGCCAGTTGGGCAGACTCCTCGTAATCCTCGGTGAGCATCTGACCCCAGGCTTCGGCTTCTGTGAGGATGAAAACCGGCAGGCCGTACCGGCCGAGATGGGATACCTGGTTTCGTATCTGGTCGAGACTGGCGAACCGACCGGTGACAACCACTGCTCCCACCTCACGGGAATCAACATCCAGCTTGGAGATGTCGCGAGTGTACTTGGGATCGCGCTTGCCGCCTTGAGCTTCCTGGGTGATGCCCGACGGCAGGCCGCGCTCACCTGCAAGTACCACGATAACTTCGCGCTTTGGGTCCTCACCCGTCACATCGGTATTGAATCCCTCGCCAGCAACAAGTGAGGCGGACGATGCCGGGCGGACCTCTCCACCCATGTTCTCGATCAGGTTGACGATGTCGGTTGGGGGCGCCATGTCCAGAACCACGTACAACAATCCCAGCGCCTTGCCCTGGGAACGCAACTCACGGGTCAGTCTGAGGACATGCGCACGATGGCTCGGTGCGACCGGGCTTTCCCCATCGCTGAAAAGGATGATCTCAATCGCGCCGGCATCGGTGGTCAATGCCGTCTTCAGGGCTGCGCCCAAGGCGACCGGGATATTTGTGCCCCCGCCGGCGGTTTGGGCGCGGATGGCAGCGGAGAAATTTTCCACCAGCTTTGCGCTGGCCGTGTCCGTGCCTTCTTCGAGGTGTTCGCCAAAAACGTTCCGCACGGACATTTCAAACACGCTCAGTTTGACCCAATCCCCTGCTTTGATGGATTTGGCGGCGAGTTTCATGCGGAGGTCCTGAATCACCGCCTCGATCACCTGTGGCAATCGCCCTTGCATCGAACCGGATATGTCCAGGACATAATGCAACTCGACATTCTCGAACCCGGCGCGTCCGTAGTCTCCCACCAAGTACTTGAGCAGTTCCGTGGCGACCTGGTGCGTGCCCTGTCGAATCAGCCTCGCGGGATTGCGCGGATCACGAATCAGACCGCCGCTGTAGTTGATGTAGCAGATGGGCGGAGTCTCGACCGCTTTGGGGCGGATGAAACAGCCTCCGTCAACCGTTTTGCCCCAGAACTCGCTGACATATTCTTCGACATCGAGCACCGGTGCCGAGGTGGCCAGCAGCGACGGAAACACACCGATTTGTCCGCATTCGATGTGAAGTTCGCGCAACAGATAAGCGGTATGCGACGCCAACGCCGGCGGCCATTCTTCCACGTCGGGCAGAACGACGCGGCCCAAAGCCGATAACACGGTTTCCTTGATCGCCGGGTCGAAACGTCCTCTCAAGAGGTCGCGGAGAGTCTCGGGGCGCATCACAAGCAGCAGAGGGACGTTGGACTTGAAACAGGAGAAATCGCTGAGCTCATTTACGGCAGCGATTGGCAGAGCGTATTCGATGTCGGCACGGTTGATCGTTTGCTGAATCCGTGTGGCTGCGGCTTTGAGCCGGGTCGTATTGGGGCAAAGCACCAAACCGAGTTGGCCTTCGTCCAACGCTCCTACCATGCAGGCCAGTTGCCAGAACAGGTCGCGTGTGCCGCTGCGCGATTCGATCAGCACCACGTCATTGGGTTCATTCGATCCCTCGGGAAACGCGCGCCGAAATCCGGCCAGAAGGGTCGCATAGACATCTTCCAAGCCCAATGCGGCAAATAGCGTCCTTAGTGAGCCGGACGCCAGGCGTGGCACTCGCTCGAAAAAATCGTCCAGCGAACAACTCTGCGGCGGTTGGCCAACTGTGTGCCGAACGCGCAAAATCTGCCCCTTGTAAAACGGCTGGCTGCGCAATGCGCTAAGGAGGGATTCGGGGTCCATGGCTCAGGTCACGATTTCTGTCGTTCTCAGCGAACTGATGACTGTGTTCGTATCGAGACCGCGTCGCCCCACCCACACCAGTGGCCCATTTATGCGGTCACGGACGCATCGCATGGTGAGGCCGGGTTGGTCCCGCTCGAACTCCGTCTGCCAGTTGTCGGGGTATTGGTGCGGGATGACGAACACCTTCAGGAGTTTCTCGCGGGCTTGCGTCTCAGACAGTCGCGTCATCAAGACCGGGTTGAATGGCTTCGTGCAGGCAAACACGTCGTCATGGACGGTTTGATGAGGCACGATCTTGCTGGTCATCAAGGCCGCCAGCCGGGTTGCCAAGGTGGCGGTGAACCGGTCAACGCGATGTTTTAGGGCTTCCGTGAACTCGCCGACCGAAAGTGACATCATTGCAGGGCCGACGGACTCGACCTCATCTCGCAGTTCGCGAATCTCGTCATCGTTTATTCCCAACTTCTTGAGCGTGTTGACGACAGCCGTGTTCGAGGGTTCGTCAACCAGTGACTGCCAATTGGCGAAGATATTCTCGAAGTCGGCCTGGAGTCTGGCACGGATCGCCCAAGCATCGGCAATGATCTGGGCCTCAAGAATGCGCTGCGTGCTGTCGGTGACCCAATCAATCTTCTGTTGGTGTTCCTGGTAAAGCCCGAGTTGATGAGCGTCGTAGTTCTCGGCCATGACCTTCTTGACTCCCATGGCGCTGAGAGTGCCCCAAGCCACGAGGCCCAGAAAGGGGACGATCCCAAACCCGGCGATCCACGCGGCGGACGGAATGTTGTGAAGAAAGTGGAACACCCCCAGGGCAACCAGCAGCATGAGCACGGTGAACAACCCAACAATGATGTACGTCCGCATCAGAGGCACCCGAACGGCGTTCTTTTTCAGGGCCTCGCGCATATCGTCGCCGAACTCTTTGGTAAGTTCGCGCGTTGCCGTCCGACAGGGCCGCTTTTCTTCAACCGACTGGCGACGCCGCAGCTTTTCAAACTCGGGAAAATACAGCCGCAGGAGGTCGGCAATTTGGGCAAGACTGGATTGAGGTTTCAACCACTCTCGCAGTGTTTGGACGGTTCTTCTGAACACCCCTTGGCCGTGTTTCCGAATGTCGGAGGCGATGGAACCTAACTCGCTCTTGATCAGGGCTTGGTGATTGCTCAATGCACGCAGATGTTTGCTGATGAGATCGTTTCCGTTCGGCATGGCAAGCTCCCTGATAATCGGACAAAACCAGCGACTGAAAGGGTGTTGCGGTGGATAGGAGAGACGATCACGGTAATTCGTCGGTTGACTACCGCCGGACGCATCATCCCGCGGCAGTTCAAGAAGTCGCGATTGATTCAGCAGGCTGGCGGGGGACTGACGCAACGTGTCCTCCGAGAAAGTCCGTTTTTCATTCTGCCGACGCAACTGCTCGATGAGTACGGCGTTGGCCAACGATTGGGCGAGACGTTGCGGCGTCTCCACAGCGCGGCACCAAGATCGCAATCCGAAGGCCCAGAAGATTGGTTGATCTGTGGACAAAGACGAACGATCGGAACCGAAGACGTCCAGAGCATTAACCACTGCATCGTCTGCTGTGGTCAATAGCCGCAGATAATCAAAAACAAGAGAGTGACGCGAATCTTCGGAAATTGGTTGTCGTTCCTGATTCTCGTGGCCAAGATAGACCAAAGAACGAACCAACGACACCAAGCGTCGGCGTTCCTCGACGCGATCCAAATCCTCAGCGGGAGGCTCGGCCTCAGTCTCCGTCTGCACACGTCTGTCATGCAAGGCCTTCTCACGGTCACGGACTTGCTGGCGAGTCGAGTCCAATCGCTTCGCGAACTCAGCCAAGAAAGGATCCTGGGGAAGTGGTTTGATCAAGAGCACCGATGCAGCGACGCGATAATCTGACTGACGGGAAAGAAATTCGATCAATTGCCAGAGATCCTCATCCGGCGTCGTCCAGACAAAGCAAACCAGATTTTCTTGTGCTCGGCCCGCGCCTGCTCGCACCAACAGTGTTTTCAGCCACTCTGGCAACGACTGGCGACGCTCTGTGGCGACGTTGCGCCACCGGCCACCAGTTGCTGGCTCCCCTCGAATTCTCTCAAGCACATGGGAGCGGGGGCCGAGGGTACCGGGAATGAGCGATGCCCATTCGTCAGCTCTTGCGGCGAGCACATCACTGTTGACGAGGACGATCATTCACAGAAGCCATGACGCGGTTCAGACTCAGGAGCCCTTTTGTTTTTGCTCGTTCCAGCGCTTGATCCACTCGGGAAACCGTGCATCGGTCCACCTTCGTTTATCCGCCACTCGTTGGGTGGCATCCGGATTGGCCACAAGAGTGCCCAGGTCTTCAAAGCCGGCGTAAAACTCGGGGCTTTGGCCAGTCAACTCGAACAGAATCACCATCTCGCCTGGTGTGGCATGCTCGGAATCAAGCTGGTTGGGTGGCGCGCCGAGGTTCTCGGCAAACAGTTCATCAAGGAACGTTGCCGCGTTTTCAATCCCAAGCCCTTGGAAGCATGCCTCGGCCATCTGCGGGTCTAGCACGTAGCTCACGTCGGGGCGGAGTTTCCCTTCGACGGCGCTCTTGGCAGCGGTAGGAACAAGCTTCGTAAAATACTTGGCCCTCTCAAAATGGTACTTGAACAGCTTCCGCAGAACCTCCTTGGGCGTCATGCTCTGGTCTTTCCGGTTGCGAACATAACGACGCAATCCATCCCACAAGTTGAGATTCAAGATCGGCTCGGCAAAAGCCGCCCGGAACTGGTCCTCGAAACTCTTGCGGAAACCGTGTTTCAGACCTTCAACAATATCCACGAGTTGTTCGTTCTGAAGGGCGGTCTCGGGGATGCGACAGTTCGGATGCTGGTGCAACACTTGCACAAGCAGGCTCCAGCTTTCGAGGATGTTCTTGCCCTGATAAGACTTCCAATTGGCAAGAATGGAATCGATGGCGATCTCCTTGCGGGTGACCTGCGGGTCGTCGCTGGAAGGCTCGGCAAGCAGCCCCTTCACGAACACACTCTCGATTTCGCCTTTGCCCGACAGGATCTCTTCCTTCAATCCCTTCCGGAACTGCGTTTCCTGGAATAGCGCATCCACCCTGCGGCGTTCTTCATGGATCACCGGCTCGACCGCCTCGCGCCCGATCAGCTTTCGCACGAGCATCATTACTTCCAAATCCTGTTTGATCTTGCCGAGCGCGGTGTGGGCAACGGAAATCGCAGCATATTTCCGGAATTCGTCCGCATACGCCTTCCACTGGGCAGCCATGTCGGATGCCCCGAGCCAATTGCGCCGTCGAAGCAAGCTCATCGGATTGAGCGATTTTTCCGGGAATTCCTCCTTCAGGGCGGCCAGCGTCGTGTTGTAGCCAATCAACATGCTGTCCGCCCCCTGGCCGTAGAGGCGCCCACGTGACTCCTCTTTCCAGGCGGTGAGTGTTTGCACTTTCTCGCGCACGAGGTCGTCAAACGATTTCAATACGTACTGCAAAGTGCCGAGGCTGAACCGCCCGCCGCCAGAGTATCCAAGCAGTTGGCTGATGACTTCGTCAGCAGCCTTACGCCAATGCGCGAGACACGCTTCGCTTTGTCCCTTAACCTGCTCGTTCCCCAAATCCACCTGCACCCAGGGCTTGTGCTTGTCTTCGATGCTGGTGCGGGCTGAGGCCCACGTGTTTCCAAACTCGTCGGAGGTTTCCTCCAATTCGCTGACGAAATCTGCCGGATTGGGCAGTTCCGGCGGCATGAATTGCTGCTCGAACGAATTCCAACTCAAAGCATCCCTGATCTTGTTGATCTGTGCTTCCGCCAATTCCAGATCGGAATTGTTGAAATTAACTGTCGCGATTTCTTCCGCTATGGCCTGTTTCAACATGGCGCTGATTTTCTCGGTTGGAACCGTCAGATACAGCATCCCGATGCGCTGAAAATCATTCGGATTGTGTGGGAACTGGGAATCTCTCTCAGGACGATTGCTGAGCGCATCGTCAATGTTTCGGGGGGCACGCTGGCGAATCAGAAAATCGTACGCGTAGTACTGGGCGATGAATTCAGAGTAATCCTTGAACTCTTCCAACAGGTAGCCGCTTTCGTTCCGCGCGCCTACAATGGCGATGCGATCGTACGGGTACGTGCCCCGCCACTCGCTGTCGGGAAGAGGATCCCGGCCGATCCTCGCAATCCAGTCTGGTGCAATGAGTGCGAGGCCGCTGGCGGATTGGAGCAAGCTGGCCTCCGCCAACGCATACAACGAATTATGGCGCTGCAGGTCCTGCTGGAACGGATTGATCTCGTTGCGGCTGGCCCCCTCGTAGCAAATGTCCCCCAACATGAACACACCGTATGTGTAGAGCGTCTTCTTCGCGAATATCCGGCGAAGCAGGAAGGCCAGGTCAAGGAAAGTGCCACTGCAAGTGCCACCGGCCAGAATCCCGAAAACGTAGCACTCGTAGGTGGCATCATCCACGTTTAGGAGCTTCTTCTTCGCGGCCGAGCAATTCTTATCAAGAAGCTCCTGAATCCCTTCCAGTCTGGTCAGCAGTTCGTTGTTGGGTCGCAAAAACGTGTAATGAAGCAGCAGTCGGCCGATCGCGCGGCTTCCACCTGCCCCCTTGTTGAGACGGACGGGGGGCGGCATCCATGGTTTTGCGCTCTCGTGGTACCACCACTTGGTAAAATTGGGAGCTGCTGGATCACCGGAGTCGCGGACGGCGACCACCGCGTCACGCGTGGTGAGTTCATCGGTGGACAAGGGACGGAAATCCAGGTCACGGGAAACACCGTCCTCGCGTTCTGTCTCCGAGGTAATCCCCAGGAACACACACAAATCCTTGGCGGCGGGAGTTGATCGCTGATCGATCAAATCACGCAACCGCGAGATGATCTTGGTACCCGTTGACCCCAACCCGATATAAATGCGAGGGCGCAAGGTTGTGTTTGCCGATGAAGGTTTTGTTGCCATAACGTATCTCCTTCTATAGAAACTATTTTCTTCGCGCCGTGGGATGAATCCAGGTGAACGACTCGCCGAGGACTTGAAACTTGTCGCCATCGCGTAGAACCCGCCCTCGGCCAACCGGCACCGAACTCTCACTGCCGCCCGCCGACCCGCTCCCAGGATTCGCTAACTTGACTGTGTCAGGGACTCTCGGAATCAACGTGTAGTTTTCCGTGGCGAATGTGCGCTTGATCACCGCCATCGTTCGCTTCGCGCTACCGGTGCTCGATACCTTGATGTCGTCCGACCGTTGCGTTCCGATGGTGATGAAACCGCGCGGCCACAACCAGTTCCAGCCGTGTTGGCGGGCCAGCATCCGCAGATTGCGCGTCGCAACCGCCGCGATGCTGGCATTCTTATGCGGCATCATGGCCGGCTTGAGGAAAAACGGGACGATGACCAGCACCCACACGGCGAAAATAATCGCTACGATCAATACTGCCTTATGCCACCATGGCCGGGGCGGTTTGATCTCAATCTGAACCGTGGCTTGTCCTTCTTGTCCGCCCGCATTCCGAGCTGTCAGTCGCGCCGTGTACGTACCTTCCTTGGCGAAAGAGTGCGTCGGATTGAGCTCTGAACTAGTCGCGCCGTCACCGAATTCCCATTTCACCTTGTCGTAGTCGCCGCTGATCTCGGCTTTGAATGCCACTTCGATAGCCTGCCCCTTTCGCAGCCGGGACTTGGCCGGTGATGCGGATAGGGTGGCTGTCGGCTGAACGTAGCGTGGAACCACAACGATCTTCTGCTCATTGGTCGAACTACCACCCGGTCCAGTCACGATTTGGCGGATGACCTTTTCCCCCGCGCTCGCAGGGGCAAACTCCGGGTTCTTTTCGGAACTCGTGCCCTCGCCCCCGAAATCCCACACGTACGAGTCGATCATTCCTTTCGATTCGTCCATAAGCTGAATCCGGAGACCGGCCTTGAATTGCTCGCCGAGAATTCGAAAGGCTGCTTGTGGCGGCGGCGGTTTGCTGATGGGCACCACGCGAATGGGAACCGGGTCCGACTCCACTGTCTTCCCTGGCGCGGTCGTGACCCGCAGAACTATGCTGTGGCTTACGGGGCTTTGCCCTTCATTCGTAAACTTGTGGGCGGGATTTCTTTCAGCGCTCTTTTGGCCGTCTCCGAACTCCCACTCGAAAGACGCAATACGCCCGACCGATTCGTTCACAAACTGCACGGTTTGTCCCGACACAACCTCCGCCGGACACTTGAAAGCGACGATCGTTTCCGGCTCCCTGACTGAGATTGTCTTCATCCGACTGGCCCTGCCGCCCGAGGCATCCCGCACGAGCAGCTTTACTTCGTAATCGCCTTCCTTGTCAAACTTGGTGACGAAATCCTGGCTGGCACCGGCTTCCTTTCCGTCCACATACCAGACGAATGCTGTCGGATTGCCGGTTGGGCGTCCAAAGAAACTGACCTCCTGTTGCGGCGCAATCTCACTGATCGAGACCACGAAATCGACGGTCAGGTCGCTCTCGCCGACCGTGACTCTTTCACTGGCGGCAATGCTCCTGCCATCTGCGCCAGCAACCTTGAGCGTCACAGTGTAGCGTCCCGGTTTTTCAAACTGATGAGTGAGCACCTTTTGATTGCCGACCGATTTGCCGTCTATCAGCCATTCGTAAGCCTGGTAAACGGATTGCGAATTGTCGAAGAAACTGATTTTCTGACCGACTCGCGGCGGACTCGGCGCCCATTGAATCACCGGCGGGAAGATGTCTTTCCAGTCTTTGATTGGGATCGGAACGAAGCCTTTTCGGGCTGCGACTTTCATTTCAATGTCGCCCAACAGGACCAGGTTGGCCTGGATGCTTTCTCCGTTGACCAAGGGGAACTCTTTCAGCACTTCATCGAGCGTCGTCACCCTTTGGGTGTCCTGCCCATCTGTCAGGATACGAACGAGCACGGGCTGATCGGGGTTCTGTCGCGCATATTCAGAAGCAATTTTCAGGGCACGCTGCACAGTCGTCCACAGCCAGGTGTCCCCACTGGCCTGCAGGGCGCGCACCCAATCCACCGCCTCACGGCGTTTGGCTTCGCCGCGCAGGACAACCTCTTTTTCCGAGGCAATGCCGGTGTTGAAGGAGATCAGGAAGATACGGGTATCCTCCGGCAGGGCGTTCAGATAACTCTCAAGCGCTTGCTGAACCGTGGCGAGCCGAACGCGGCGGTCGGTCCTCGAGATCGGGTCTTTCATCGAGCCGGACGTGTCCACGACAATCACAAGATCTGCGGCATGGCACACCGTGCTGACGAAAAACAACAGCAGGATCGGCCACATGGTCAGGTAGGAGCACCATGCGTGCGGTTTCCTAAGCCGAACGGATTCTGCGAAATTCAAGTGCGCTTTCTCCGACTCGGTTTTTACAGCACACGGGCCACGTGGGGCAAATTGAAAAAACAGGACGAAAACCAGTGGCGATTGGTTTTCTGACAACAGCGTGGCGTGTCCAGCCGATCCTCAGAAAGGCAGAAAAGGTTGTCCCGTTAGTGGACCGGATCAGTCATGAGCACCCCGAGACGGCTCAACCGGGTTCGCCGGACTCCAGGTGATAGATCATGCGCCACAGGCGGTCGGTTTCACCGCGCTCGATCAGTTGCAGCGGAGTCGAGCCATCGAACGCGTCATTGGGAGTATGCAGCCACTCACCGATGCTGTTAGGATCGACGACTTCGCTCAATGCCTCGCACAGACGGGTGACCTCCGTGAGTCGTTGGACGGTAGAGGTGTTCACCCGTTTGCCGCTGGCCCAATCCGCGACCGCTCGCGAGGAATAGCCCGCCATCCGAGCCAGCGCATCACGCCCCAGATGATAAGCATCGCAAAACGATTTCACATCAAAAGTACCGGCCTGGCGGTGCAGGAACATCCGCCGCTTGTCGCTCTTGGTCGCACGGCCGGTAGATCTAATTTAATTCTCAGCGTCGCAGTTGCTGGCATCTTGTTGTCTTGTTGCCACCAGAGTGAAATAGAACGCTTCGGTCTGTGGCCGGCGGGCGGAAGTGGAGCGGCGGCGGAGCGTATAGCGGCCAGCGCGCAACGGCCACGCCGGGCCGCAGACGGAAGCGAACGCGGATGCGGTGAACCAAGGAAAGTCCCGCTCGTGACGAGCGCGAGTTTGGCAGAGCGGAACAAGCGTGGTCGAGGAAGGGGGGACAGGGCCGCGACCAGAAGCGCGTAGAGCGCAGCCAAGCCCGCATTGGTCACGGCGGACGAGCTGTAAGACACGACGCCATGTGTGGCCTTCTACGGGGCAGTGAGCTGATCCACGCTCAGGACGAGGCGTTGCGGTCCGGGTATTGCTTGTTGGCGGCCGGCTTCTACGCCCACCCCTTGTTCTGGGCTTTGGAGTTCTTCTGCCGCGCAGCGGAATTGGGGATTCAAGATGGCATCAACCGACGGGCACAAAAATACCGACATCGATCAAGTAAGTCCAGAATTGCTCAATCTGATGTGCGATTTCGCCGTGGACGAGCAAGCCCATTTCAAGTTGGCCGGATAGCCCTGGACCAGTCAGGTTGGCGCTGCCAACGTAAGCTGAATAACCGTCGGCCACACAGAACTTGGCATGCGATCCGAGCCGTTGTTCGTCGGTGATGTTCGCAGCCGGCCGGTAGAGTTTCAGCTTCCCTGCTGAGCCTTGAAGAAAACGGTTTCGGTCTATGGCTTGCAGGCTCACTCCAGTACTCAGAACATCAATATTCACACCGCGCCCGATAGCGGCTTGTACCGCGTTAGCTAAGACACCATCTCCGAGCCCATGACCGGGTTGTATAAATGGCGCAGAGATGATGACGCGACGCGTAGCCTGTGCGAGAAGTTGTGAGAGTACACCCAAGGTCGTGCGGCTCCGGCTTTGGTAGGCGAGAAATGTGCCATAAGGTTCGGGCGCAGTAATCACGAGTTCAGCCGGAGGTGAAGTCGTGCTGTTCATTTGGTCGCTCACGGCAATGTTGGATCGAGATAGCCCGTGGAGATGTTGCCCAATGCTGTATCGCGACCGCCAAAGAGGAACGCCCGGCTTAGGTTCAGATTGAAGAAGCGGCAGCTTGTCTCTGCCAAGTGAGTACATGCGTGGCAATTGCCAGCACGGTCGCGACAGACGGGGTCGTAAACGCATCGGCGGGTGTCCCTGATCGCATTCAACCACTCCGCGAGCGATTGCTCGAACAGTGCGGTGAGCGCGCCAATGGTAGCGCCAAAGCGGTGGTTGCAATACAGGGCGAAGGTCAAAGCGCGGGGCAGCATGTATTCAGACAGGCTGGTTCGATCCAAGCCGCACAGCAAGGCGACTTGCCGTACCGAGAGATGGCTGAGCGTGTGGAGCAATCCAAAAACCATTCGCGCTTCTCGCCGGTCTACCCGCAACGTCTCTCGCAAGGGCACATTACTTAGAAGTTGCACGAAGTACGATCTTCGGGTGAGGCTCGTGTCGCTACCGACCGGGATGCTCGGTTGGCAGCCATTGCGTTCAAGCCAAGCGATGACTCGGTCAGGATTCAAGCTCAGCAGCAGTGCGTCGGCCTGCACTTGATCAACGAAGATGGGGAACTTGCCGCCGTGGTCCGGGTGGGCAGGGAACGGATTCAATCGGCATTGATCCGCCTGATATTCGGCACGGCTGAACCCGTATGTTGCGGTAATAATTGGATAGTCCGACACCAACGCTAAACGTGACAGTCCCATTTGCCGCGCGATTTGCTCCCTCGGAGATGCGGGATTTTGAAGATCAAGCTCCGTGGGGCGACCTGTCTCCAACGGCATGACCGCCTCTAACATCTCTTGCCCTGCTCGTTCCCAAACTGGCCACGGGACTCCGGTGCGCTGTGTGAGAGCCTGAACAATGCCACTCGGTGAGTTGGCCTGTTGCTCCTGCTGCCGGCGCTCACGAAGTGCCTGCATCTCCTGAACGAGTTGGGCCGGTGTCAATTCGCCAATTACTTGTCTGCGCATAAGCTCGTCCAAGTCAGCCCCGGACAAGCCGGTGCTTTGAGCCGTCTGCGGCCCGTCAGCACCGCTCCTGTATTCGGTCAAAGGCCGATTGCCCACCTCTGCTATGCCAAGAAACTTCGCGGCTGCGATGGCCGGCCATTCCGTCAGGCCGAAGAACCCATCCAACCTGCGATGGGGGATGTTGAGCAAGACTGTCGTGTGCGCGTAGAAAGTGCGTCCCGCACGATGAACTTCGATATCCATCCCTCGCAGCGTTTTGTCCGGCCACTGACAGTTGCAGAAGCCGCCAAAAAGCCCGGTGCCCCTGTTGCATTGGCGGCAGACCCATTGAAAGCTCGAAATCCGTTCGCTGCCTCGTGTATCCAAAGCCATCTGGGTGCTTGCGTGGCACTGCTGGCACGCGGGCGGGAGTAGAGGCTGTAATTCGCCACAGCGATGAATCTTTACAAAACGTAGCTGCACAAGCTGGCCTTGATGGCATGACGGACATCGGTTCGGAAGGGAATCCCTGTGGCGAAAATCAAAGACGCGACCGCAGCCACGGTTCTGACACCAGAGCACTTTCGGGAACAATTCCGACTGAACGCTTCTCGGATCGAGTAGCACGAAGCGGTCGGCTTGTCGCAACACGTCATCGCGCAGTGCGGGTCTGAAATCCTCCTGCCAAGCTCCTGCTTCTTCGGCGATTCGGCGCAGAAGGACGGGTACATTCAAGTCGGTGCGTGGATCGCCTCGAATGCCAACGATACGTGCGATGGCAGCCACTCGCTCGAAATCGAATGTGCGGTTGGGCAGGTAATTGAAAAGGATCTGCTGCTTTCCACGGTTCATTATTCTGGGCATGATAATCTCCGGTTATGGCCCGCCAGCCCGTCCTGTCCACTGTGTTCCAAGAGAATCCAACTCAATCGGAATCGCCTCGTCCACGTCCCGAAGACTCCGCATCGGTTTAGGGATCAAAACATCTGAGACAAAACTCTGACCTGCTGACGGACTAAGAATCCAATCCAGATACTGGCGCACGCGCAGTTGGATTTCGTCACGGAAAGCGATTTGGCCAGGAGTTGTTGGATTCTGAACTCCGTAGGATTGCTCCAGCAACGGGATGAAGTGTTCCGGACGGAGACTGCCACTACTTATCTCGCCTCTGACAAAATCCAGCATGTAGTAACGGTTAGGGTTGCCGGCGCCAGGGCGGTTGGCAAGAAGCTGGAGGAGCACGCCCATGAACAAACCCGGCAGCGTGCGGTTGATGCTGAATTTCGACCACCGGTTGATGGCTACCGGCTCGACCAACTGTCCAAGGAACTCGTGGTATTTAGAAAAGTACGCGTAATGACTCTGATCACGCTCGCGTACCGGGTGCAGGCATGTGAATACGATTCCCACATGGGCGCGTCCGACGCGGCTTGACGCCTGAATGTATTCGGCGTTCTGGCGGGGCATTCCGTAGAAGATCATGCCGTTGAACCGGTCCACGTCCACGCCGTGACTGACCATGCTGGTTGCGAGCACGGCATCGGGGGAACTGTTGGCGGGCGCGGCACGCTCTATTTTCTCCAAGATGCGGGAGACTTCGTCGGTGGATGTACTGCCGGTGAGCTCCGAAATCTCCACAGGAAGCAACCCGTCACGTTGTAAATGTGGGATCACGTCGCCTTCGAGGTCGGTTCGGATGGAATTCAGCTCACGGTTTGCAAGGAAGTATGTGAGTGAGGTGGCGTAGAAATTGAGCAGTTCTCGCCACTGCGGAGTGCCCGGTTGCAGCGCCCCGCCGTATGGATTGGGAGCGTTGGCCGGCACCCGTTGCAGGGCCTGCATCTCACGGTGGTAAAGCTCGATCAATTCGAGGATCGCGTTGAAGATCGTCTTGTTATGTGGAATCACACCGACGTACAGCCGCTGTGGGTGGGTCAATGTCTCAGCGTAGAACGACTGACCAAGTGTAGGACCGAGTCCAGGAAACACTCGCGCTTGCGCAGGACTGCGACCGTAAAGATGATTCACTTGGCGTTCAAAGGCCTCGATGGTCGCGGATGATGCGATGACCTTGAGTGGCTGCATCTGCCCAAATTCCCGTTGCAGTCGCTGTGTGAATGTTTCGTAGTGCGCATCGAACGTGCCCAAGCCTTCCTTGAGCAAATGAAGCTCATCTTGAATGAACAGAGTTGGACCGCTCAGGCCGCGAGGAACTCCCGACTGTAGCCGCGTGGCATCGCTGCAATCCTTTTGACAGCAGCGTCCCTTGTAGTAGCCATGCTGGGAACAGCGGCCATCCACCTGACCGAATAGAAGCGCGAACTTCCGCTGATTGCCGAGACCGGCGAGTTTATCAATCGTGCCAACGATGACGCATGGCAGGTATCGGTAAATCTCGTTGTCCACGATGTAAACGGGAATTACTCCCTGAGGGAAGCGGCAGCCCGGTTGGTTGCACTGATGGAACAACCGCACGCGCCCGGGATCGAACTCGACGCGCACCGTCGGTGTTCGACACGACGGGCAACGCACAACCCGCTTCCAATCCTGCCGTGCATCGGGGTCGTTGACCTTACTCCAAGTCACTTGGGCCTCAGCATTCGCAAAGCGGTTGGCGGCTGGATTCACGATCTCATTTGGCGAGCCGCCTTGCCCGACGAAGTAACCCACGGCAAAACCGTCCACATCGTTTCCTGATAAGCGGTGATCTTGTTGCTCACACCGAACCAGTTCGGCCATACCGATTACATCGGCCACGCGCTGAGTTTGCTGCAATGTAAGGAGGCGCAGCGGGAAGCGTGTCCACGCTGTGAGACCTGCCGTCTTGCCACGCAGGCGGTCGAAGAAACAGTGGAAGACGATGGTTGCCAAGTACGCCTCGGTCTTGCCGCCACCGGTCGGGAAATAAATGATGTCCACTCGTTCGCGATCGGCGGTAGCGGGGCTGTTTGGGTCGCTGAGTGCGTAAATGCCGGGAATCTGGCTCACCAGAAAGACGATCTGAAACAGCCGCCATTCCGTTTTCGGTCCGCGACGGAACGTCTCGTTCGTCAGCTTGAATGCCAGCCGCACGTCTGCGTTAGTGCGAATCAACTCACAACCACGACGGAAACCTTCTATCTCTTCGTCAAACCTCTGGCGGTCTCGGTCAAATTCTGCCCCGTATTCGGCTTCCCAGTTCGGGCGGCTCGTGGCGTACCGCTGCCGTTCCTGTGCCCACACTTGCCGGTACTGTTCCATCGCTTGGAGAATCGCTCTCAGGGTTGGCAATGGGTCTTGCGCCAAGTCGGCAAACCGCGCCGCTGGTGCAGTTCGCGTGTGAAAACGCATTTGCCGATACACAGGGACATGGGTCGTCACGAAAGAGAAGCTAGAGGAATCCCCCGTTTGCCGTTCGACGGCGCAGTTAATCCCACGACCCCACACATGCCGGTCATAACGAAATCCGCGAGGGGCAAGGTCGAGTTCAAACGGTCGCACTTCGCGTCCAGTGAAGACAAACTTTGCGTGAGTATCAAAGAAAAAGGCTTCCGTGTTCGGCGAATCCTCACCCATCGACGTGGTGTTGACAAACTCGAACGCAAGCACACGCTCCTTCGGGTCGGCTGACCCAGTCGTCAACACTTCGCCGCGCAATTCCCAACGCCATTCGGGCCGTACTTGGGACTGCAACGACTGCTTGAACGCCTCATATGCTTTTTCTGTGGCCAAGGCTGTCTCTGGCACTCGGACTTTCGTCTCTGGAGTTCCCGTTGCTCGCACCCGTTCAGGATCGTTCAGGGCGACTTGCTGCGCTCGGGCCATTTCCTGATTGAGTGCACTCTGCAAAACAGAAGTGTCCACCGACCAACTCCCCGCCTGATCGCGACGAAGGGTGAACTGGCCGGTCGCTTGGCATGGAATCTTGCGAAAGCGGATGGACAACGAATCTTGTGGCGTGCGTGAGCGGCGCCGGTCGCGCGCGGAATCCGCCACTTCAGGAGAATCAGCCTCTACCGTCTGAGTTGCTTGTTCATGCTCAACCCCACGGTCATCATCTTCCGAGGGAACAGCAGCTTGAGGAGCAGCAACAGGCGCTGGTAGTTCAGCCGCGTTCGTCGCAGCGGTGGCATCGCGATGTTGATACTCGCGTTGCTGGGCCAGCGTCGGGAACACACGATAATAACACGCCCAGCCCACCGTGACAGCCATCTCGACTGTCTCAGTCTCTGGCCGCAGCAAGAACTCCGCTCCGAACGCGACCGGCGCGAGTTTGTTCAACAATTCCCGCAAGTGGCCGGGCTGCGCGGTCGGGTCAGTTGGTTCATCCGGACGAGGCCGCAGATTGCCTGCGAAATACACGTCGCGTGGGTAGTTGCGCAGACATTCCAGTTCGCCTCGACCGCTCGCCTTATCGTGGATGCGCTGGACGAGGAATTCCGCCAGTCGTGTTTCCTCCTGCTGATTCCAGTTTCCGTTGGCCATTTGCCTAATCCTTCTCAGCCCGACTCAGGTTGCTGCGCAAGAACGGGCCGGGCACGTTCTGGATTCCGAGGATCCGCAGTACCAACAGCGAGTTCCGCATGTCACCAAACGTTAGACCCAGATCGGCGTCGATAACATCGTCGTCGCTTCTGTGTATCGTGCCGGTTGCTTGAGCTTCCAACCAATGGTTCAACTTGATCGACAACCCGCGATGAAGTCCTCTCAGCCTTTCCGCCGCTTGAACGATGCGACCGTGGTATTGTCGAACAAAACCCATATCAAGCACCTCGGCGACGCGTCGCAAATCATTGGGATCGAGCGGGCACAAAATGTCCCCCCTGAGCCAGAAACTTAACGTCAGCGTCGAAACACGTTCGCAACCCAAAGCTTGCATACGACGCAACAGCCCTTCCACGTCTCGTGGGCCATGTTTCAGGCGCTCGGCGGTATCCGGCGCGTGCGCCTGCCAACGCTGATACGCCACCCTCAAGTCTTCCTGCCAGCGGCGTATCATCGCCAAATGTAGTTCGATGGACGGATGCCGATGCACGCGAGAGATGATCAAGTCGTATAGGTTCTGTCGTTGCTGGCCATGAATGAGCAGCACGCGCTCCCCAACCCTCAGCGCACGCACGTACCGCAAATCCAGCCTTCCATCTTGCACAACATTGATCTTGTCATCGGGAGCAAAATGCACATGCCAGCCGTGGTCGAACTGAACCTTAATGGCTTCCGCGCACCAAATTTCCCCGGAAGTCTCGGGCGCGGTTGTAGCTACAGCGTCGGGCTGTTCATTAAGAACGACCTCTTCAGCCGCAGACTCGTCATCCGTCTGAAACAGGCGGGCCACTTCACTGACTGCGTCTTCGGGCTGCCAAATTACCCCAGTGGTCGAGCTCTTGGTCCGGCTGATGGTCTTAACATTTACTTCTATGGGGGCGTCCATTGTGATTCGTGCGGGAGCGGTTGGTTGATCGCAAGGAACAGCCATTCCAGACATCCCGGTAAGCGCTTTGACGTTACGGCCCGAATCGCCACTCAGACGGGCACGCCATTCATCCTGCCGGCGCATCAATGACGGACATTGGTGGGGGTACAATACGATGTCCATCTTTGGATGCATAAGAGCACTCAACAACTTGGGTATCACAGCCGGGCTGGGAAGGCCGACGAGAATTGGATGCCAAATGAGGTTTTCGGATGGCATCGAGTCTTCAGCGCCATTTCTGATTTCGGAAGACCTGTGGCGGACGTGCATCCAATTCCGCATGTCGTTAAGACTCGCCACGTGCGTGCCGTTGTCCCGGAGGTCATCCTCGGTGACGTTGTGACGTGCTAGCATCGCGTACAAAAAGAGGCGCTTCCTGCTGTCGCTTGGGAAAACTAAGATGCGAGCTTCGTTGCCTTCGGTGTCTTCCATCCAAGTGTAACTCAGCGTTTCCCACAGCGCACAGCCTTCCGACTGTAGATGTGTTTTCGCCTCGTGAAGTAGATTGGCCACGTTCTCCAACTCGCGATACAAGCCCGGCTCGATTTGCGCACAGGCGTTGCGGAAGTGGTCGCACGCGCCAGAAAGTTGAGCCAACGATTTCAGTCCCCAAAATCGAGGCGCTTCTGCCTCGTAGAAATCCATTGGAACGGCCAACGTCTCCAGCGCTCGGAGATACTTCCAGTGAACGGCGACTGAGTCCTTGGCAAAGCGCCCTCCGATCTGCTGCGTGATACGCCCGAGTGCCTGGCCGGCATCGCGGAGCTCTTTGCTGAAAGACTCAACGGCCTCGCCATTGAGGACGAGTGGTAATAAGCGGGAGGTATCATTAGCTTGGAGCAAGGTGGCAGGATCGCCACTCAATCTGCAGAGTGAAAATCCGGGCGGTTGAATTCTGGCTGGCCATGTGAAAGTGAGCCCACTCGCCGTAAAATCACGCACACAATCTGAAAGGGGGTTCTGTCCCCAAGCTACGACAGGAATTCCACGCTGAGCTGCCTCATCCAATAAGGGCCGTAACCAAGCCATGGACGATGCGTCGCCGCAATCAACTGAGATCCAACTTGGTTTTGTGCTTCGCAATACTGCAGCAGGGTCGGCTGGCGCGTAAACTGTGACGACAGGCGGCAGGGCTTCCGCTCTCGCGTTGCCATCAAGAGCAGCCGCACCGCGGGCCAAATCCCTTTGTCGAAAGACTTCAGCCAGCGTTAACCGCAATCCCCTTACGCTGATGCGAGTGAGATGGTCACGGATTCCAACCGTTCCTCCAAAGTAAAGAACCCGATGGTCTCTCGATATACCTGTGTGTCCGGATTGGCGTGAGTCCAACAGGTGGCGGATCAATGCTGTGGCAAAGAGGAAGGCCGCGCGGTGAGGCTGAAAATCGGGGAGAGTGATTAGCAGGCGACTGCCGCGCCTAAGCGCAGCGGCCACTAAGCGAGCACTGCATTCATCAACGGTGTCCGCGACACCGTGTAGGCCGTCGAACAGGAGACGTTGTTCCTTCCACAACTTCTGGAACAGCGCATCATCGGTGCCGGGTAGCGCTCTCAGTGCGTCGTTGATCCATGCTGTGGTCATGACACTCATGCGTTGTGGCAATGGCGGCAACTGCTCGCCGCTGTCGCATACGGCGAACGAAGTCAACGCCGCCCAGGACGCTATGCTCCCAAGTTGTCGTCAAGTGCACGACGCGGTCTGGCCGCAGGGCTGCCGCGAATACCTCTGGGTGGGACGAAGCCACAATCAACACTGCGCCCAATTGTCGCGCGATTCGCTGCAAACGGTCTGCGACCACGTTGGCCGTAATCACATCCAGATTGGCGCAGAACTCGTCGGCAAGCCAAACGTTGCAACCACTTGTTATCAAATGCGCGAGCATCGCTCGGTATTGCTGTCCGTTGCTCAACTCAGAAAACCGTTTCAAATAAACGAAAGCATCCGATAACCCGACTAAGCCCATTAGGTGCAGTGCGGTTCGCACATCTCGTCCGCCCAACAACTCGATCATCGCTTTCTCCGAACGGATGGCTGCAAATACGCCCGGCCTGTACTTCTTCGGCCACGTGATGTTTCCCATATGCAGACGGTGGTTCTCTCGCGCGAAGAGCTTCAACAACGTAGTTTTTCCTGAACCGGAGGGGCCGGTCAAAAGGATCACTTCGCCCGGCTCAATCCTCAGAGAGAGGTTTCGTACCACCGCGTGAGAGAATCCCTCTGGTGAAATCCCAAAGGCTTGTTGGATTGCGTGCGTCTTCGCAGTGCGGCGAACGTTCGACTGGTAGATGAGCGAAACATTCTCCAACACGATCGGCTGGGATAGGGAATCCAACTCCAATGGAACCGGCAACATGCCATTTCGTGGCGCGAGTTCAGCAACGCGCGCGGAAAGGAACTTCTGTGCTTTCGGATTAAGACCAAGCATGTACGTGGGCTTTGGGAGGCTGACGATGTTATGCAAGAGATTGAAATCACGCAGCACTGATTTCGTGGACAGGCGTTCGAGCCGGGTCTGCAATTCGCTCCGCGTCCAACCTTCTCGCCGCATCAGAGCTGCGGCACGGTTCATCCGCGCGACTTGTTGATCCACGATGCCGCAAGATTCCTCCTTGACGATCTCGCGGTTTTTCACGCGCGACCGATTCTTCAGAAGGTACATCATATCCTTCGCAACCCGTTTCAAATTGCCTTCCGTTTCTCCGACGAACACCATGCCGGCTTTGGGCGCGAACGGCACGAACTTGAGCATGTCTGCCGAGATTTCCAAGAAGCACGGCTTCAAGCCCGCAATTTGCCATCTCTCGCGTGCGAACTCCGCCGCGTGTTTCACAAGTATCTGCCCCAAGCCCAAACCTCGGAACTCGGGGTAAACGACGCAGCGCGCTATCCGGACGATGACATGAATGTATCGCCGCATTGCCGGCATGTCCCACTTGTCCCAAGAAACACCATCCATTTCGAGTGGGGCATCAAGGATGGCGCTTCGAGGTTTGTTCATGTAGAACGGTGTGGCCAGTTCGACGTAGCCGACAACGTTCGGGTAAACTGGGTGGAAATTACACACGATCAACCGCGCCGTGCGTCCATGCAGGGAGTGCCCCCGATAGTGGTACTCTGTCATCGCCTCGTATGCCGCGAACTCGTCGGGTGCGGTAATCTCCTTGATCACAAGATCAAGATTCAGATTTCCAACGGCGAGTGTTTCCCGTTCCAAGTAGTTTGGGAGAATTCGTGCAACCCCATTCCTGCATTTCACCCACGCGTCGTTACCCGCGACGACCACCCGGTCACCCTCCGACACGCAGGCCGAACGCGGCAGGAGTAATGAGCCGCATTTCCTCGCAAAGAACACTTCCTTCAGATGCCCCCGCCATGCGACCGTCTTTACTCGCTGCGATCTGCCAGCCCGTGGGTTCGTCGAGCGGTGTTCGCGCTTGTACAAGCGAGGAACTTGCGATGAACCGGTGCCCTCACGATGAACCGAAGCAGACATTAGCGATGAGTATGCCTATACGAAAAGTGGCCTGCAAGAGCGATTCAACGCGGACGGGCGACATGATCGGGCGTGAGCACACGAATTCCCCCACAGTTTTATGGCTAGCGTGGCAAATCCTGGAGTGCCGTGCGCACGGGCGGGCAGCAGCCAGGTGGCGGAGACGTTGAGGGCTTTGGAAAGAATCAGGAGCTCGAAATCGCGGACGTAGCGGAGGCCGATTTCGATCTTGGCGATGCTGGCTCGGCTGATGCGCACCCCAGGCGCGCGACGCGATCCGCCAATTGTTGCTGGGTGAGCTGGGGCCGCGCCCGCTAGCGCGCTTGCCGGACACGACTGCCGATGAGGTTTTTGCGGGAGCATGGAAAGGGCGAGGGGTGACAAGCGTTTCAGAATGCCGTTGCTGCCTCCGGCGGATGTGGGGTTTGGTAACATCCGTTCTATTGTGATCCGCTGAATGCAGTCGCTACTTCTTGTTAAACTCCGATTCCCACTGCTGCAACACCCCGATGACCGCGTCGAACTCCGGCGGTTCCGCAAAAAACATTTCCTGCATCTTCGCGTAGTCATCCCGCAACGATATCAATCGGTGTTCCGGCGGCACGACCCGTAGCGTGCCGGGGATCGCAGTTGCGTAGTTGGCCCACGAAGACCGGAAGAAAAGTGTTTTGTGCTGAACGACCCGTTCCAGCAAATCAAGGTGCGCGGCAGCATCGTTCGCGACGCCCTTGCGGATCAACTCCGAAACATCGCTGTAGTGGTGTGATAGCCGTGCCGGCAGTTCCTTGTCTGCTGGCCGATGGTATTCCGCGTGGAGAATGGTGGCTTTCTCCCAGAATGTTCTTTCCACGGACAACACCTTGACCGGATAACTCACCTCACGAA
>Ga0187892_10001258_pt1 | contig 59125 bp, 42 predicted proteins | sample MA1701073metaG_FD_139345 | JGI IMG/M metagenome (GOLD analysis project Ga0187892, IMG submission 139345) | Bio-ooze microbial communities from a basaltic lava cave in the Kipuka Kanohina Cave System on the Island of Hawaii, USA - MA170107-3 metaG ...
ACGGCAGTTCGCTGGGGCACGCTTCGCTTAGCCCCAGCCACACAACGCCGTGTGGCTGGGGCTAAGGCCGTTAGGCCCTGCCCCAGTGAAGCGCCACTGTGGTGTAAGGCGAAACGGCGGTTCGCTGGGGCACGCTTCGCTTAGCCCCAGCCACACAACGCCCAGTGCTCCGGCATCAAACTGTTAAGAGCGATCATCGGCCGCGACGCATTCCAAAACCGGCAAGCAGCACGGCGCCCAGGAATCCGAGGACCAAAGTGGACGGCTCGGGCACAATGGCCGTGATGCTTTTAAGCCCCGAGGCTCCGGCGAAGTACTCGGTGGTCCAGCTCAGCCCGCCGTTTGTGGTGCCCGCGATGGTCGTGCCACCAACAACCCAGCCGCGAAGAGCGTTAATGAATATCACGTCTTCCCAATCGACCGTCGTCGCGATGCTCCGATCGTCCCAGGTTGTGCCTCCGTTACTCGTGTGCAGCACGGTGCCGTCACCCCCCGCCGCCCAACCTGTCATGCTGTCGATGAAGTGGACAGCGCGAAGCGGGGCGGGAACTTGATTACGCAATAACTGCGCTGTAAGCGTCGCGCCGCCATCATGAGTTACCGCGAGGCTCGGGTTTGATCCGGTGGATTGTACGGAGACGACCCAACCGTCCAGGGCGTTGGGAAAGGAAATCTCCGTAACGTTCATCCCACTCAATGACAGCGTCGCCCAATTCGTGCCTCCATTCACGGTGCGTCTCAAAGATCCTCCCTGTGCCAGCCAGCCTCGGTTGGCATCCAGAAACTCGATATCGTTCACCGAGCTAAATCCGCCTTGTAGCGACAATGTCCAGTTTGCGCCGCCATCAATCGTTTTGTATGTCTTGGCGTTCCCCGGGTTGCCTCCCGCAAACCCAGTGTTAACGTCAATAAAGTCCATCGCGACAATGCCGCCTGAAAGGGGTGGCGTGTTGCCGGCCGACCAAGTCAGACCTCCGTTGGTGGTGACGCGAAGCGTGCCGCCGCCGGCGAAGCCGCGCTTTGAGTTAATGAAGGCAATTTCGTTGATCGTCAGTGAAGTGCCGCTGACTTGCGGTGTCCACACGCCGTTTCCGGTGCTGTGCAGGATTTGCCCGCTATTGCCGGCGACCCAAAGCACCGGCCCGGCGGAGGCCGGCGAGGACGCCATCGCGAACAAGCTGAAGATCACCGCCAAGATACCTGCATCGCGTGTCGCGGAACGCCTCGCGATAAGGCCGAAGGCTTTGCCGCAGTGAAGCGAGGCTGTTGTGTCAGGCGAATCGGCGGTTCGCTGGGGCACGCTTCGCTTAGCCCCAGCCACACGTCCTGTCGGCCAATCAAGCTCGGCCCTCAACGGTGCAACTCTCATTAACGACTCTCCGCTTCAAATACGAAACCGCGCCACGGCGCTCGACAGCAACTTCCACGAGTAGTAACTGCGCAAAGTGCTCAAACCGTGACAATGATCCCCAGAAATTGACCAGAAAAAGTGGTAAAAAAACTGACCCAGTTGAATCTGCTGCCCACTTTGACGACAGGCCATCTGTTGTGAGCTGATGGGGCCGATTTCGTCGCCGTGCGGTCAGCGAATCGCCATAGGGCCGCGCGAAATGGCCGCTTCGATGGCCTTCAGCGGCGGTGCGTGCCAGAGATGCAGCGCACGTGCAGGTTGCGCCGTGGCGATCAGCGAGCTGCCGTCCGGGGAAAAGGCGATCTCGCCGAACATCGCACCCTTTCCTTCGAGCGTTGCCAGCACGTGCCACGTCGAGGTGTCCCAAATCTTGATCGCTTCCTGGCCGCTGGAGCCCGAGGCTAGCCGTCTCCCATCGGGCGAAAAGGCCACACCATGCACGCCGTCCAGGTGGGCGCGGAGCTCGTGCACTAGGCGCCAGGTGCGCGTATCCCAGATCTTGACGTTCCCTTGATGGGCGCCGGTGGCCAGAAACGCTCCGTCGGCCGAAAGAGCGACTCCCGCCACGACATTCTGCTCGGTGGCCAGCGCATGTACGAGCGCGCCGCTCGCAAGATTCCAGGCGTACACCTCGGCGAGCTGCTTGCCGGGATTTGCAGCGCATTGAGACACCAGCAGGTTTTGCTGGGGAAAGAGGTAGTGTTCGGCCGCAACATGTTGAGGCAGCGACCAATCGGCGGTCATATTCCACTTGCCGACGGCCCACTGCTTCACATGACAATCGGCGCTGGTGCCGACCAGCGTCGAGCCATCAGGCAGAAATGCCAGCTTTGCGACGGGCGATTCGAACGCGCGAATGCGCGCGACAACGCGCTGCGATACGGAATCGCAGATGGTGATTTGACCGTTGGCGTCACCGACCGCCAAGCGTCGCCCATCCGGCGAAAACGCGAGCGAGCAATGGGAGCTTCCCAGTTTCTCGTGTCGAGCGGTAAGTTTGTGCGTGGCCGGATCATAAGCCTCCACGACGCCACCATGAATGACGAACAATTCTTTGCCATTGGGCGAGAAGCGCGCCATTTGGGTGTCTTCGGCGGAAAGCGCCTGCTCTTCGAACGCTTTGGGATCCGCGTCCCACGCGCAGATCAGATGATCTCCTTCGCCGGCGATCAAAGTCCGCCCGTCGCGCGACAGCGCCTCGCAGAGCACGGCCGACTTGTGACCGCGTACGATCGCCATCTCCGTCAGTTTCCGGTAGTCCCAGATCCGCAGTGTCTGGTCCGAGCAGGACGAGATCAGCCGGCGGCCGTCGCGCGAGAACAGCAAGCCGCTGACCCAGCCGGTGTGCCCCTGCAGCCCCCCGCGTGGCTCACCGTTGGCGGCGTCCCAGAGCCGAATGAAGTTGTCCGAATAGCAACTGGCCGACGCCACGATCCGCATATCGGGAGAGATGGCTAGCGCCGAAACCTGTTCGGCGTGCGCCCGCCGGCTCCATTTGATCGCTCCGTCGCGCACATCGATCAATTGGACCGTGCCATTCCCCGTGCCGGCCGCCAGCCGGTTTCCGTCGAGCGAAAAGCCCAGCGGCCGACAATGGGGACTGGCCGAGAAGTCGCCGTGGAACTCGTGTGCGACGCGCCCCTCGGCCCAGTTCCAAATCCGCGTTACGCCGTCGAAGCTAGCGGTCACCAGTAATTGGGAGTCGGGCGAGAACGCCGCGGCCACGCAGCCCACGCGGTGCGGCAACGTGGCCAAGAGTTTGCGAGAGCCAAATTCCCAGATGGTCACCACGGGCTTGCGAAGGCAGACTGCCAAGAGGCGGCCCTTCTCGTCAACGTCGCATGAGAGCGCCGCGTCCTCGACCGGAAGTTTTTCAAAAACGCCCGGCTGGTCGAGGTCGCCGATCACGACGCCGCGATCGTTGTATCCGCTGGCGACAAACTTGTTGGTGTCGCCGATGAAGCAAAGAGTCGAGGGGCTGCCCACCGGCGAATGCAATGTCTGGCGCGCGCGGTTGCGACACTCATGCCACGCATAGCGCCATTCCCAACCGCGCAGGTCCTCTTGGCGCGCGTCAGGCACTTGCTGTTCGAGCAACCGCAGAGCGCGCCCGCGGTTGTTCGCCTGAAACGCTTGCTGCACGGCGTTCATGTCGGCGGCATACAGCGAACGGCGGAGGTCCTGGGCCAGTTCGCGCTGCCGCTGCTCCTGCCGGCGAAAATGGGCTGCCGCGAACAACGACCCGAGGGCAACCACCACCAGCAGCAGCGCAATGCTCGCGACGGCGGCGGCCAGCGCCTTGTTTCGCCGCGACCATCGAGCCATCCGCTCCACGTGGGAGGGTCGGCGCGCCGAAATCGGCCGATCGTCAAGGAATCGGCGGCAATCGTCCGCCAACTCACGAGCCGATTGATATCGCTGCGCCGGCTCGTGGCTGAGGCACGATTCGCTTAGCGCCAGCCACGCCGGCCGTTCGATTCCGAAATCAGTAGCACAAGACCGCTGGGGTTGGCGCGCCAAACCCCTCTCCCCTTGCGGGGGAGAGGGTAGGGTGAGGGGGTTCTCACGCGAGCATCGTCGCAAATCAACCCTGAATTCCCGGACGACGCTCGTTTCCCATAACTTCGTCCGCGGATCCATCGCCGTCCGCGTCGCAAGGCGCCGGCTGTTGTTGCTCGGGGACCATGTCCTCATCCTCAAACAACCAGAGTTCGCGCTCACGCTCGGGGCCAAGTGACTTCCGCCATGACGCGGCCACTCAACCCGTGCCGCTGCAGATCGAGATCGTCGAATAGACGGAGGGTGCGGCAACAATAACCCGAATCGCTAGCTGAGGGATGCACGACCTTACCCGAGTGCAGCTCAAACCACGCGGCGCGAGCCAATCGGGTGCCGCAATCGCGATGAGATCACCCGTCGCGGCGCAATCATGCTCGGGCCCTTTACGATCCCTCGGCTGGCGCCGTGTATATCCCCCGGTCCGCCCGACCGGTTCGACTACGACGCCCGTCGCAAGAGTGCGGATCCGTTGGTGTGCTGCGCGGATACGGAAGGAGCACTTTCCGCCGTCTGTGGCTCGTTCATGGAAATGACGCCGTGGGGCAGACCTCGCGTGATGTCGCGCACCCAGGCGGATCCGTCGGGCACGAGCATCGAGCCGTTCGGAAGCTCGTACCCGCACGCCATGATCACATGCGGCCCGAGAAACGCCCCGTGGCCCACGCAGCCGCCCAGCAGTCGCGATCCACTGTCGACCGTGCGTCCACCATCACGCACGCGAACCGTGCCTTGGACGTTGAAATCGGCAATCCCGCTCGTCGGGCACATCACCGCATCGCGCCCGACAACCGAGAGCTGCGTGAAGTACGCCCCGATCGTCGCATCGTCAAGAATCACGCAGCCGCGCAAGATGATGTTCGGGTTGACCACCACGCGGCGGCCCAAGGTGCAACCCTCGATGAGAGCCCCGGCGCCAATCTCCGCGTGGTCGCCAATCACGGTCCCGCGGACGACGGCATTCGGCCCAACGCGAACATGCCGGCCGAGGATTGCGCCCTCGATACAGGCCGTGGGATGGATGCGGCAACCGTGATCGCAAAGGTAGAGCCCACACAGCCAGCGCGTGGGCCGCAAGCTGGCCGAGCGCCACACCATGCGAAACGGCAGACTGGCCGCGCAGAGCGGCCTTGCGCGAAGTTGTACCAAGAAGTAGCTCGTCATCCCCAACAGATTGATCGTGACCAATGCCGACCAATGGCGCACGGGATGGCAGAATACCAGCGAAACGGGTACGACGAACCGCCCCGAGGGCTCGAAACGGCGGCCGGTCCGCGAGCGGATCCTCGTCTGGCGATGGGGCACCGCGACCAGCGCCGATTGCTCTGCCAGTGATCGCCGGGGATCCAACTGGTTCAGGTAGTAGATATCGTAGGCGCGGTACCGTTGGTCGCCGGTTGCCTCAACGCACTCCCCCTGGAGCGCCGGAGTAAACCGTTCGGTCAACTCGCTGGCGGCGAGTGCCGCACGCGCATTCGCCACGTCGGCAGGCGACGTGTTCGCCATTAAATGGCTCTGGCCTGAAGCAGCAATGGGGCGCCGCACCGCACGCAAGAATCCGGCCATCGCATGGCGCGTGAAGTAGACGTCGTCATGCACCAGCACGCACGGCAGCCGCCGCACGTCGGCCAATTCGTCGATCTCCTCCACGCTGCACCCCACGCCGACAAGCACTCGCTTCTGCATCATGCCCAGCGGCTCGTTATGAACCGGCAGCGTGCTGGCCGGTTCACCAAAGGGGGAAATCCGTGAGTCGGTTCTGAGAATATAAGCGTGCATGACCAGTCGCTCGGCGGCGTGTCGATGTGCCCTGTTAACAAGCGGGCGCGAATCGTCCGCCTTATCGACCGAGACCGGCATAAAGCTTGAAGCGAATACCAAGCCCATCCGGTTTTGGACGGCGAGAAGACGTGCCGCGTCCGCGCGAAGGACCCCCAGAGTAGAAATCAGGCAGCTTGGGGCGGTTGCCGGAAAGGGGGTGTCGCTTTGCGCCGAACTGAGCTATCTTCGTAGGGGCGGCAAGTGTCGAGGACGCAATGCCTTGCGGAAACGAGCGCGGGTGCGGTGTTCCAATGAGTCGAGCGCCGTGGCGAGGACACATAGCGGCGGCACGACTGGTGCCCTCGCTCGCATTCTTGTTTGGATCAGTCGCGGCCGTAGCTTGCGACACGCCGGTCTATCGCTATGCGATGTACAACTGGGAACCCGCCGCATACGACGTCTATTGTGTGCATCGAGGCGAGTTGGATTCAGAGACCGCGGCGGCCAACCGAGCGATATCGGAGCGCGCCGAGCGCGGCTCGGGGCCAGTGAATGTCCGGTTCACGGCCGTCGATCTCGCGGACCCCGTGACCTTGGAGCGAATCCGCGCGGATATCGCGGACGACCTGCGACTGGCCCAGGACGAGCCGCACCCGCTGTACATGGTGTACGCGCCGAACGGGAACCGCATTTTCGCGGGGCGATCGGACGCAGCAGAACTTGTCGCGCTCCTCGATTCGCCGGCTCGGCGCCAGGTGTGCGAGCTGCTGAACGAGGGCTGCGCCTGTGTGTTCGCGATCCTGGCGAACCGGAATTCTACGGCGGCCAATGGCGCTGCCGCCACGGTGCGAGAGGTGATCGACCGCGCCGCTTTGGGCGAGATTTCGCCCGCGGCGCAGCCGGGCGATTTGGGCACGGGAGGTGACGAACGGGTGGCGGCTGAGCCGCAAACTGCGACCGAGCCGCCGCGTCTGGTCTCCGTCATGGTCGACAAGAACGACCCGGCTGAGGCGTGGTTCTTGCGGATGCTCCTGGGAGTCGAGGCGGACCTCGCGACCTACGACGCGCCGATGGTCTTCGCCATCTACGGTCGTGGGCGAGCCATGGAGCCTTGGGTGGGGAAAGGGATTACGCCTGAGAATCTGGCGGAGGGAGTCTCGTTCCTGATCGGATCCTGTTCCTGCCAGGTCAAGGAGGAGAACCCAGGCACCGACTTACTCATGTCCTGGAACTGGGAGTCGACGGCCGCGGCGCTGGCAGAGCGCGTCGGCCCGGAGACGGGCAATGAAGACCTGTTGGCGCCAAGCGGGACGCTGTTACGCGACCACGAATCCCGCTCTCTCCCATTACGCGACGACTCTGGTCCCCGCGCCGTGGGCGAAAAGAAGACCTCCGCCGCGCCGGCTCAACATGGCAAGGGCAGCGACGGTTCCCAGGTAGGTGAAGCACTTGTGTGGCACCACGACGTACGTATTGAAGTCGGCCCGCTCTCGTTTTCGGGTATCCTGTTGCGGCGGATGGCACTCGTGGTCGGAGTCGTTTCGATAGTATTGGCGGTTGGAACGTTACTGGTCGTTCGCAACCGATGACGAAACGTTGTGGGCGTGTTCACCGCATCGGCGTCGTGCGATCAGTCGCGGCGATGCAGCGATCACAACGCTGACCACCGCGGCAACCGTAAGCATCCATGTGCTGGGCTCCGGGATGGCAATCGCCGCTGCGCGAGAGCTTGAGTTGATCGCACCAGGCTTCGTCGGCGACGACTGCGGTAGAGGCACTCCCGCACCCAGCATTGCGAGTACGATCAACAGCACACCAACGACGAAGCGTCGAGTGCCGACACCGAACGGAAGGTCCACAATCCAGGAGCACATTGGTCCATTCTGGTAACCGCGGCAATCAACACAGCGGCGCACCTGTTGCGAGATTGATCATATGTGCCCCTCCCTATATCCGTCAATCGGCCGGCGCGCCGGAAGATCGGGGGATCGCGCATCTGGCAGTCGCGACGCCTCACCTTGACAGGGTGCCCAGGTCGAGTAGACTACCCGGTTCGATTTGTCAGTGTACGCTTGAGTCCGTCGACGGGAGACCGGATGCCGACGATCAACCAGCTTGTCCGCCGCGGGCGCAAGCAGCCGCGCAAGTTCAGCAAGGCGCCCGTGCTGACCAAGTGTCCGCAGAAGCGGGGTGTCTGTCTTCAGGTGAAGACGATGACGCCCAAAAAGCCAAACTCGGCGCTGCGCAAGATCGCGCGCGTGCGGCTCTCGAACGGCAAAGAGGTGACGGTCTACATCCCGGGCGAAGGGCACACGCTGCAAGAACACTCGATTGTGTTGGTGCGAGGGGGCCGCGTCCGCGACCTGCCGGGCGTGCGCTACCAGGTGGTCCGCGGAGCGCTCGACACGTTGGGCGTCGATGGGCGCAAACAGTCGCGCAGCCGCTACGGGGCCAAGAAGCCGTAACCATAACCCCTCTCTCCTCTGGGAAGAGGGTAGGGTGAGGGGAAGGCAGCCGCATGGGCCGATTCACCGCCAGCAAGAAAACACTCGTCCCCGACGCGAAATACGGCTCGGTCCTCGCCAGCAAGTTCATCAACTGCCTGATGTGGGACGGCAAGAAGAGCACCGCGTCCACGGTGTTCTACGGTGCGCTGGATATCATCAAGGACAAGTTGTCGGGCACCGAGCCCATCGAGGTATTTACTCAGGCGGTCGAGAACGTGCGCCCCTCGATCGAGGTGCGTTCGAAGCGCGTCGGCGGGGCCGCCTATCAGGTGCCAATGCAGGTGAACCGCAATCGCCAGCAGTCGCTGGCGATCCGCTGGATCCTCATCGCGGTGCGTGAAAAAAAGGGACGTGCCACCCATCTGAAACTTGCCGACGAGCTGATGGCGGCCTACAAGCGCGAAGGGGCCGCCATGTCGCGGCGCGAAAACGTCCACCGCATGGCGGATGCGAACAAGGCCTTCGCGCACTTCGCTTGGTAAGCATTCACTACACGTAAACGCCGCGCCGGCCAAGAAGCCAGCGCGGCGTTCTTATTGCGCACGTGCACCCATGGTCCGCAAGCTCGAAAACCTGCGCAATATCGGCATCATTGCTCATATTGACGCCGGCAAGACCACCGTCACCGAGCGGATGCTGTTTTACTCCGGCGCCAGCCACCGCATGGGCGAAGTTGACAAGGGAACGACCGTCACCGACTACGACCCCGAGGAGCAGGAGCGCGGCATCACCATCAACGCGGCCTGCGTCACCTTCAAATGGAAGGACGTGGTCGTCAACCTGATCGACACGCCCGGGCACGTCGATTTCACCGCCGAGGTCGAGCGGTCGCTGCGAGTTCTTGATGGCGGCGTGGTCGTCTTCAGCGCACGCGAAGGGGTCGAGGCCCAGAGCGAAACCGTCTGGCGCCAGGCCGACAAGTACGGCGTGCCGCGTATCGCCTTCATCAACAAGATGGACCGCGAGGGGGCCGACTTCGAGGCAGTGTTCGACGAAATCCGCAAGCGCCTCGAGGCGCATCCGCTGCCCGTGCAAATCCCCGTCGGTTCCGGCCCGCCCCACATGCCGGGCGCCTTCCGCGGGGTGATCGACCTGGTGACGATGAAGCTGGTCACCTTCACGTCCGAGAGCCACGGCGCCGAAGTGATCGAGGGCGCCATTCCCGACGAATTGCTCGACGAAGCCCAATTGTGGCGCGAACAGCTTCTCGACGATCTGTTCAATTTCTCGAACGAGCTGGCCGAGCTCCGGCTGGCCGACGCACCGATCCCCGAATCACTCATCCGCGCCGTGATCCGCGAAGCCACGCTGCACCGTCTCGTCGTGCCGATCTTTTGCGGAGCGGCGCTCGATCGCATCGGTATCCAGCCCCTCTTGGACGGCATCGCGCACTACCTGCCGAGCCCCGCCGACGTGCCGCCCGTCGAGGGCCACGATCCAAGGCATCCCGAGAAAAAAATCCGCCGCAAACCCTCGCCGGACGAGCCCTTCTGCGGCCTCGTCTTCAAAATCCAGGCCGATCGCCATGGCGACCTGCACTTCGTCCGCGTCTATTCCGGACAGCTCGCCAAGGGAACTCGCCTCTACAACCCGGGCAAGGACAAGAAGGAGAACGTCAGCCAGCTTTGGCACATCCAGGCCGACCGCCGCGAGGAGGTCGAGAAGGTCGAAGCCGGCGACATCGTGGGGATCATCGGCCTGCGGCACTCGGTCACCGGCGACACGCTCTGTCAAACACAACACCCCATCCTGTTGGAAAGCATCGAATTTCCCGAGACGGTCATCTCCATGGCGATCGAGCCCGAGACGTCAGCCGAACGCGCCAAGCTGACCAATGTGCTGGAGATGATGAAGCGCCAGGATCCGACGTTCCGCGCTCGCGAGAACGAAGAGACCGGCCAGACGCTGATCAGCGGCATGGGCGAGCTGCACCTGGAGATTATCACCCACCGGCTGCTCCGCGATTACAACGTTAAGGTTCGCGTCCACAAGCCGCGCGTAAGCTACCGCGAGACGATCTCGCGCGCCGTGGAAGTGACCGGCGAATGCCAACGGCAATTGGCCGGTCGCGCCGTCTTCGCACGGCTGAAAATTCGCATGGAGCCGCTCGCCATCGGCCCGCAGAACATCGTCGTCGAGTCCGCGCCCGTCGAAGGCGTTCCCGCGCCCTTCCTGACGGCGGCCACCCAGGTGCTCTCGGAACAGGCCGCGGGCGGCGGTTCGCTCGGCTTTCCGCTGATGAAGGTGAAGATCACCGTTACGGGCGCCGAGTGGCGCGAAGGCGAGTCGAGCGAGGTCGCGTTCCGGCACGCCGCCTCGGATGCGTTCCAAAAGGCGCTCCACGAGGGGGGAATCGTCCTCCTGGAGCCGATCATGCGGCTCGAGCTCACCGTGCCGGACGAATACCTCGGCGATTTCGTCAGCGACCTTCAGCAGCGCCGCGCCGTCATCACGCGCACGCACCCGCGCGGCAAGACGACATTGATCGAAGCCCAAGCCCCCTTAGCCAATCTCTTCGGCTACTCCAGCGCCATGCGCAGCCTCAGCCAAGGCCGAGCAAGCTGCTCGATGGAGCCCGCCGCCTACGGCCCAGCCCCGCCGGAGGTGCTGCAGGGGTTCCTGTGACTGTGGCGCGGCGGCTTGTCCGGGAAACTGGATTTAGACTTATGTCCTCCTGCAGCCCCAGCAAGCGCTCAAGTAAGGCTGAGCCACCAGAGAGGAATAGCTTGCGGGATGCCCTCGTCGCAAACGCTGGCGTAGTCACGCGATCGAAGGAGGTGATACAATAGCAGGTGATGAGATGCGGTTTGACGGTCTCGGGCCAAAGGCAGGGTCTATGAATCGAACAGCAACCCTGATATCCAAACGGGAAGACCGTTGCGGGGGAGACGCTTGTATCCGGGATCTGCGCATCCCAGTTTGGGCGGTCGTCAACTACCGGCGTCTGGGAGCGTCGGATTCAGAGATCCTTCGAGCATACCCTTCGTTGCAACCCGCTGACCTGACTGCCGCCTTCGAATATGCCGACGCGCACGCGGATGAAATCGAAGCGGCGATCCGCCGGAACGAGCAAGGGGAGGCAGGCGTCGAGAACTAGCGACCGATGCGTCTCTACGCCGATGAGGACTTTGCCTTCCCCGTGGTAGAGGAATTGAGGCGTCGCGGACACGACGTCTTGACAGCACAGCACGATGGACACATCTCGGCGCCAGACCCACTTATCTTGGGCCGTGCAACTTCCCTGGGGCGGGTCTTGCTAACCTTCAATCGCTGGGATTTCGCACGACTACACCATCAGGGGGTCGCGCACTGCGGCATCGTATCCGCTACTCAAGATACTGATCATATCGCTCTCGCCGATCGAATCGATGCGGCCGTGGCCGCGCTCACTGCAGGCCGGTGGCACCTTCGAATCAATCGCCCCCCGTGAGCGAGTTGCAACTCGTATTAGTGCTTTGGGGCCAGAAGGTTCACATCTCGTCGGGTGGATGGGGCTAAGCGAAGCGTGCCCCAGTGGCGCGCCAATTGAGTTGACGCCGCAGCGCGCTTCGCTGGGGCACGGCCCTTCGGCCTTAGCCCCAGCCACCCGCCGCTTATGGCCCGGCCCCGCCCGATGTGCTGCAAGGGTTTCTGTAAGATAGCCCCGCCGTGTACGAATCAAGTAATCTAGCCCCGCCCTCATGTGCCTCGAGCTGATATCGCAATAAGATCGCTGTCCAAACCCTGTCACCCCGATTTTTCGGCGCTTTCGCGCCTGGCTTGGCCTTCGCGACCGCGTTCACTTGCCGGGCCGGCTGCAAGGAACCATGTGACTCGAAAAACCGCAATGCCCGCCCGGTTCAAGTGAAACGCGTTGTTCGGCGAGCTCATGTGAGATAGACTACAACCATTGGAAGACCTTGGCCATGAGCAAAACCGCGACCACTGCTCCAATCATCGTCGACGTCTCCGTGAATCTCACTGCGGTCGTCCGTGCAGAGCCGGACGCCGGGGGGTTTTCCGCTTCCATTCCGGCACTTCCAGGCTGCCATACCCAAGGTGAGACGATCGACGAAGTTCGCGCGAACCTCCGGGAGGCGGCCGAGGGTTGGCTCGCCGTCGCGCATGAGGACGGCCTTGCGCGCGATGCTGCCGCACAACCGCCGTGAAGATCGTCTCCGGAAAGCGGATGTGCCGCCTTCTCGAACAATGTGGCTGGACACTGGCGCGCATCAACGGTACCCACCATATCTACCGACACGCTGCCACTGGCCGAAGGACCGTAGTACCAGTCCATCGCAATCAAGATCTGAAACCTGGCACACAGCGCGGCATCATGCGCGATGCCGGCTGAACCAATGCCGATCTCTGATGCGATTTATGACCTGTCCGCGACGAGTATCTCGGCGATTTCGTCAGCGACTTGCAGCAGCGCCGCGCCGTCATCGCCCGCACCCACCCACGCGGCAAGACGACACTGATCGAAGCCCAAGCCCCCCTCGCGAATCTCTTCGGCTACTCCAGCGCCATGCGCGGCCTCAGCCAAGGCCGAGCAAGCTGCTCGATGGAGCCGGCGGCCTATGGGCCCCGCGCCGCCGGAGGTGCTGCAGGGATTCTTGTAAGGTAGCTCGCGGACTTGCTAGTTCGACTCGACAGCCATTGTCGCCGTCGTTCAGACCTGGGATTTCCGTCTCTCGGACTCATCTTGATATGATTCGACGTTTGTATCAGAAGAAAGACGATCCCTCGGTACGCGTGAAATGCTTGATCTGAAGGGGGCGATTTCTCGATTCGGCGCCGACACGAAGGCGAAGCTCGCAAATCCTGCAGCGACTGGCGAGCCCGAGGACCAACTCCGCGCCCCATTGGAAGGGCTTTTTACTGATCTCGCGGAGCTTTGCGGCTTCAAACCGGAGTGGCTCTCGGCCGTCGGCGAATCGTCGCTGTCCACGCTCAAAACTCGACCAGATTACGCGATTACGCTGCGCAACGTGCTCGTCGGCTTCGTCGAAGTCAAAGCGCCAGGCAAGGGCGCAGACCCACGCCGCTTCAAGGGGCACGACAAGGACCAGTGGGAAAAGCTGCAATCCCTTCCTAACCTGCTGTACACCGACGGCAACTCGTTCAGTCTTTGGCAAAACGGTCAGCTCGTCGGCTCGATCGTCGAGTTGCAAGGCGATGTCGAAACGTCGGGCGCCAAACTCACCGCTCCGCTCGAGCTTGTTGCGCGGTTCGACAACTTTATTCGCTGGGAACCAATTCCGCCGAAGTCTGCCGCGGAACTCGCCAACGTCGCGGCCAGGCTCTGCCGCTTGTTGCGCGACGAAGTCACTGAACAATTGGCCGAGCGAAGCCCAGCGCTCACCGCGCTTGCCGCCGATTGGCGGAAGCTCCTCTTTCCCGAAGCGAACGATCAGCAATTCGCCGACGGCTATGCGCAGGCCATCACCTTCGGCCTGCTGATGGCGCGGTCGAGCAACATCCGACTGGCCGACGGGCTGGACCAGGTCGGCAAGCAACTCGGCAGGACCAACTCGCTCATCGGTGCGGCGCTGCGATTGCTCACGGACGAGGTCGGCAACGAGGCCACGTTGAAAACGTCGCTCGGGGCGCTGGTCCGCGTGCTCGACGCCGTGAATTGGCAGGCCATCAGCAAGGGGAACCCCGACGCCTGGCTTTACTTTTACGAGGACTTTCTGGCCGTTTACGACAACGCGCTGCGTAAACTCACGGGCTCGTATTACACGCCGCCGGAAGTCGTCGAGCCGATGATCCGCCTCGTGGACGAAGTGCTGCGCCGACACTTCGGCCGCAGCGCCGGCCTCGCCTCGACGGACGTGACGCTCGCCGATCCCGCCGTGGGTACGGGTACCTTCATCCTGGGCGTGTTGCGCCGCATCGCCGCCGACGTGGAGGCCGACCAGGGCGCGGGCGCCGTCGCGCAGGCCGTCGAATCCACCATCGGACGGCTAATCGCGTTCGAAATGCAGCTCGGGCCGTTTGCGGTCGCCCAACTCCGCATGTATGCCGAGTTGATCCAATTGATCGGCAAGCCGCCGCGAACCGCTCCGCGAATGTTCGTAACCGACGCACTGGGCAGTCCATACGCGGAAGTCGAATCCCTCGGCTCGTGGTACGGCAAGATTTCCGAATCCCGCCGGCAGGCGAACGAAATCAAGCGGAAGGAACCGATCACCGTCGTGATCGGCAATCCACCGTACAAGGAAAAAGCGAAGGGGCGCGGCGGCTGGATTGAAGAAGGGACTTACGCCGGTGGAAGAGATCCGCTGCTGAACCAATGGATTCCGCCGGCCGATTGGGGCGTCGGCGCTCATGCCAAGCATCTCCGCAACCTGTACGTCTATTTCTGGCGCTGGGCCACCTGGAAGGTTTTTGACCACGACCCGAAGCACGACACAGGCATCGTCTGCTTCATCACAGTCGCGGGCTTCCTCAACGGCCCTGGGTTCCAGCGGATGCGTGATTACCTGCGCCGCACGGCCGACCGCATCTGGGTGATCGACTGCTCGCCCGAAGGCCATCAGCCGGACGTGCCGACGCGGATCTTCCAGGCGGTGCAGCAGCCGGTCTGCATCGTGTTAGCGGCGCGGTCGAAGAAAAAGGCGTCCAAATCGCCAGCCGCGGTAAAGTACACGGTGTTGCCGGCCGGCAAGCGCGAAGTGAAGTTTGCGGCGCTGGCCAAGCTCAAGCTTGAATCAAAAGTCTGGCAAAGCTGCGCGAACGATTGGCGAGCGCCGTTTTTGCCCGCCGCGACCGGCGACTGGGCGAGCTACGCGGCGCTCGATGAGTTGTTTGGCTACAACGGATCGGGGGTCATGCCGGGACGCACGTGGATCATTGCGCCCGATGCGGAATCACTACGGCTGCGCTGGCGCAGGCTTATCCGTGCTAAACCGGAGCAAAAAGAGGTGTTGTTTCATCCTCATCTTCGTGGCGGTCAGCCCGGCGACAAGCACGTCAACAAAGTTGTGAAGGGGTTGCCAGGCTATCCCGATGATCCAAAGGCCGTCGCCGACGCAAGGGGTGATTGTCTCCCACCAATTCGCTACGGCTATCGTACATTCGACCGTCAATGGATCATTCCCGATAGCCGGGTAATAAACCAGCCCAACCCCGAGTTATGGCGTTCCTACACCGAACACCAAGTGTATCTGACTGCTCTTCACCGAACTTCGCCCACGGCGGGCCCCGCAATTACCTTTTCTGCCGCGATTCCTGATCTAGATCATTACAAAGGTTCGTTCGGCGGCCGCGTCTTCCCGCTGTGGCGAAACGGTGCCGCTCCACAACCCAACCTCCCGTCGACGCTCTTGGAGTTTCTGACCACAATGTACAAGGCGCCTGTGACGGCCGAAGATTTTTTCGCCTACCTGGCGGCAGTGGCGGCCAACCCGGCGTACACAGCGCGGTTTCAAAAAGACCTGGCCCAGCCAGGCTTGCGCATTCCCATTACGGAGCGCGCGAAGTCGTTTGCCCAAGCAGTAGAATTGGGACGGCGAGTGATCTGGCTGCACACGTTTGGCGAGCGCTTTGCCGACGCGAAGGCGGACCGCCGGCCGGGGCCGCCGCGCCTGCCGAGGGAACGAGCGCCGCGCATCCCCAAAGGCGGCGCGATCCCCGACGACGCCGATTCCATGCCCGATGAAATCCAGTATGATGAAAGCAAGCACCGCTTGATGATTGGAAAGGGCTTTGTCGACAACGTGCCGGCCGCGGTGTGGCGGTACGAGGTCTCCGGCAAGCGCGTGTTGACGCAATGGTTCAGCTACCGTAAGAAAAACCGCGAGCGGCCGATCATTGGCGACCGCCGGCCGCCGTCCAAGCTTGGCGACATCCAGCCCGACCACTGGCTGGCCGAATACACGACCGAACTGCTCAACGTCCTGAATGTGCTGGCTCTGCTCGTGGAGTTGGAGCCAGACCAGGCCAAACTCCTGGAGGAGATCTGTGAAGGACAAACATTACGCTTCCATGGATGAACTGATTGCCGAAATCGCCAGCATGTCAGAGGAAGAACTGGCGAAGGAGCGGGCTGAGGACGGCAAACACTTGATTTCCGTGGATGAGCTTCGCGCCGCCGGGGCGCTGGATGTGCCCCCGGGATGGCGGAAGTCACTCGGCCCTGATCGCGAACCGCAGCTCTGGTTGTTTAAGGATGAGGACATGCTCCCCGAGAAACAACCGCCAACGCCAAGCGAGGCGGACGACGACGAATCCGCGGACGAACTTTAGCGAAACGACGGTCGTTCGGGCATTCAGAATTGATTTGTGACGAGACTTGCGCGAGAAGCCCCCTCACCCTGCCCAAAGGGAGAGAGGGGTTGGTGGGTTCCGGCCGCTGGACGGGACTTTCCTTGCGCGAGGTCAATGCTTGCGCCCAAGTCCCGCCGGGCCGGCGTGACCTACACGATTCCTCTCCCCCCACGCGGGGAGAGGGGTTTGGTGCGCGAACCGCAACGGTTGCCATGCAGAAAGTGGGTTTCAGAATCGGCTCTTACCCGGTAAACCGCGAGAAGGCCAGCGTGATGTTCTGGCCGCCGAAGCCGAAGCTGTTGGAGAGCGCGTGGTCGCAGCGCGATTCACGCGATTGGTTTGGCACGTAATCGAGGTCGCACTCGGGATCGGGCGTTTCGTAGTTGGTGGTGGGCGGCAGCACGTTGTCGCGGATCGCCAGCAGGCAGATGATCGCCTCGGTCGCTCCCGCCGCCGCGATCAAGTGGCCCATCATGCTCTTGGTGCTCGAGACCGGCAGCCGCGCCGCGTGGTTTGAGCTGCACTCGAGTAAGGTCGGGCATCCCTCAGCTAGCGATTCGCGTTATTGTTGCCGCACCCTCCGTCTATTCGACGAGATCGATCTGCAGCGGCACGGGCCGAGTGGCCGCGATGACGCGCTTCAGTTGATCTTCTTTGGCTTGGCCTGTCAGGCTCAGATCGATCGATGCCAGCACGGACGTAAGGTTTTCCACATAGTTGGGTGGAACCTTCAACCGCAGCCGCGTTTGATGGCCGTTTTCGACACGGACGACAAGCGGCGCAAACGATTTAATCAACCGCAGGTCACCACTGATTTTATCGATTGGACCTACGCCATACCCGCCGAGCTCTTTTTGTCGGAATTTGACAAGCTCGTCACTTGCACCTAATGCTTTCAGCAAGTACTTGCGTTTCCAATAGGAATCAATCGCCATGGACTTCATATTAGGAATCGTCAAGGTCTGCGTCTTAGGACTGAATCCTGGCAGCAAGGCGGCACGAACCTCGTATTCGATCGCTGGCATCATGGTTTGGTTGAATGGACGACTAATATCCATGTCGCCGGACCGATTGAACTGCGACGGCGGGAATTGACCCCAAAGCAAGGGAAATATTTCTCGATAACCGCGCACTGGCCAGCTTTCGGGCATTGGTGCACTGGTAGTCCAAGGAAGCTCCTGCTTGAAATCACGCGGAACAAGCTGTACCTGTACGCTAATTGGGAAGTCAGCGGGAAAGTTGGTCGACGCCAAGCCTTCACTGCAAGCAACGGAGTCGGGCAGCGGCCCGACGAGTTCCAAGCGAATGTCGCCGGCACCGTATTTCAGATCGAGATCGACTTCGGCCAGAAGACCGCCGCGCGCCAAGGTCAACGGGCGGCTTTGCACCACGTAGTTGTAGTTTGGCTCCTTGTCAATCAGCGGATTATCCTTGCCGACAAGCGACGCGAGTACGAAATAATCGCCTTCCGGCAGGTCTGCGGCGACGAAGTTGCCCTCGTCGTCCGTGACGAGGCGGCGATAGATCTCGCCCGAGGGGAGGCGGCGCAGCTCGATGTCGGCTTGCTTCGCTGGCACCTCGGGCTTGCCGAGGTAGGCGTGGCCGCGGATTTCCGGCACGGTGGCTAGTTGGCGCTTGGCGAGTTGTTGCTGGAGGTCGTTCAGCGCGCCAAGCTGCGTGGTCAGCGCATCCATTCGATCGGCGAAATTCTGGTTTGCGCGGTAGGCGCCGAGCCCGAGCGCGACGACTGAGAGTGAGAGCACCGCCAAGAGCGCGAGCGTTGTGTAGCGCAGCATGATCTGTTCCTTGTCTTGAATCCACAGGCACTGGCGTACGATCCGCGGGATGAAGCCGAAACGCTGGCGTGCAAGCTGGTCGACGACGATCGCGTCTTTGTGCTCGCGCCCCAGCTCCGCCTTGAGCGCGGCCAGGTGATCGGCGATCTCGTCCTCGATCTCGCGGCGGACGCTGCGCCCTTCGGCCCCAGCGGCCTGGTCGGCCGCATCACGCGGTATGTGCGGGGAACTGGACATGCGCGATCCCCAGGATGCGGTTGACGGTTTCGGTAAAGCTCGACCACTCGACGCGCAGCGCCGCGAGCCGGCGACGCCCGGCGGCGGTCAAGGCATAGTGTTTTCGCCGGCGTCCTTCGGGCGACATTTGCCACTGGGCACGCAGCAGGCCGCGACGCTCCAGGCGATGTAGTGCCGGGTAAAGCGTCCCTTCCTGGGGCAAGACGGCGCCCTGGCTGCGAGTGCGGATCGACTGGGCTATCTCGTAACCGTAAGTGTGGCCGGCGGCGATCACCTCCAAGAGGATCGGATCGAGCGCGGCGCGCAGCAAATTTGGATCGGCAGACACGTCGGATTCACCCAAAGGAACACGGCCGGTGACGGTGGGAGCAGATACATCGCCTTGCCAGGCATCCTATACCTAGCCAGACAAGGTGTCAAGAGGGAAGCCTGCCGGATTCAGCGCTTCGTGGCGTACTTTCGCGCCTGCTCAAGCACCTTTTGCGTGGTGGGATCCTTGGGGTTGAGATGGGCGGCCCTTTCGGCGTTGTCCAGGGCCTCGTCAAACTTCCGCTTGCGCAACAGCATCAGGCTGAGGTTGTTATAGGCGGGCGCAAAGTTGGGGTTGTGGCGGATCGACTCGCGAAAGCTTGCTTCCGCGTCATCGTAGCGTTCGAGCTGTATCTGCGCGACCCCGAGCGCAAAGTGGCCCAGCGCGTTGTTCGGCTCGCCTCGCAGACCGCGGCTAAAATACTCGATCGCCTCGGCGAACTTCTTCTCGTCGGTCAAGCGCCGTCCAAAGAAGAAGTTCAAGGCGAAATGGTCCGGGTCGATTTCCAACCCTTGCTGGTAAACTTTCGCCGCCTCGTCGACCTTGCCGGCCTCTTCCAAGGGATGGCCTTCGCGCCATTTGGCATCGGCCAGCTCCTTGGTGGTCTGCGGCTGATACGGGTGCGCGCGTTTTCGCAATACCGTGGCTTCCAGGATCTGATCCGCCGGCGCGATGTCCGCGCGGTTGGGCTCGCGCCGATCGAGTTTTGCGAGGACCTCGATTCCCTCGATCACGCGGCCAAAGACGGTGTGCTTGCCGTTGAGATTCATCGTGGGCCTGAACGTGATGAAGAACTGCGACCCGCCCTGGTGAGGACCCTCGTTCGCCATGCTCAAGCTGCCACGGAAGTGGTTGCGATGATTGGCCGAGTAGCACTCGCTGGGGATGCGGTAATCCGGACCGCCCGTACCGTCGCCCTTGGGACATCCGGTCTGGGCCAGGTATCCGCCCACCACACGGTGAAAGGTCAGCCCGTTGTAAAACTGCTTTTCGACCAGGTTGATGAAATTGCCGACGGTGCCCGGCGCCTCGTTCTCGAACAGCTCGACGATGATATCTCCCTGGGTGGTCCTGAACAGCACGCGAGGTAGATCGTCGGCCGCCGCCTCGCGCGAGCGGATCTCTTGTTCGGCCTTCCACAGGTCGCGGCACGCCGGGGCGTCGGTCAGGGTGCGTTGGCTGACGAAACCGAGATCACCGGTCTCCTCGCCACGCTGTAACAGTCGGACCGCGGCGTCGAAATCGTGCATGGCGAAGGCCGCGACACCCGCCGTCTCATAGACTTTGGTGTCGGGCGGCCCCAGCTCGATCAACAGGCCGGCGAGCCGGGAGGCTTCTTCATAGCGATCCTGGCTCAATAAGAAACTCGTCGTCGCGCGAAGAAAGGCCGTCACCTCCTGGTCCTGGTTCGGTTTTGCACGGTAAGCCGCTTCGGCGGCGGCGACCAACTTGGGAAATAGCTCCTCCGCCTGCTGTTTGAGTGTGTTGTGCCGGCTGCGATACCGCTCCCGGTCTTCCTCGCGCGAAGTGGCGAACCTCCGCGACCACTCGCTGAGCCGAGCGCCCGCAAGCTTGAATTCAGCCAGCAAGCGCCGAAACTCAGCGGTCGCGTCGGCGCTCGCTGTAGCCGGCGCGCCCGTCTGCGCCACAAGTGTCGCCGAGCCCAGCAGAATGAACCAAGGCGCCCAGTACCAGCCACGCATGGGAGAACCCCAACAAAGAGAAACGGCAGTTACCAATTCCTAGCATAACCGTCCGTGGGGCTCAAACAAGAGAACGCTCGCTTGCGGCAGAAAGTAGTTCGCGCATCCGCTAAGATGTTGCGTCGATGTCCGGTGCACTCGCGCCGCCACAGTGGACCGCCGAGCATGACTTCTCAGCGATCTGGTCGCAAGCGATCCTCCGGAGGGGCACGATCGGAAACGACCTTGCGCCCGGCAGCGCGGGCATGTGTATTGTTGGCCGGACTGGTCGTGCCGCAGTTTGTCCTCTATGGCGCCTCGCTGGTGGGCGACAAGGTCCTGCTGCCGCTGGACATCTTGCGGATGGGGCCCACCTATCTGCCGTACGCCCCTGGCGAGAAGGTCATTATGCCGCACGACCGCGTCCTGGCCGATCTGGTTCAGACCGGGGAGCCCATGCGCCTTTTCGCGGTCGCCGAAGTGCGCGCCGGGCGAATGCCCCTATGGAACCCGTACAACTACTGCGGTTCGCCCTTCTTGGCGAGCAACTATCCGGCGGTGTTCTCGCCCTTTCGAGTTGTCGATTACATATTTCCCGGGCCGCGAACGATCGCCTGGGTGCAACTGCTCAAATCGGTCGTTGCCGGCCTCGGCGCGTATCTGTACTTTCGCCGCGTGCTGGCGATTGGCTACTGGCCCGCGGCCATCACTGCCTGGTGCTATCCGCTTGGAAGCGTCTTCATCTTCTGGGCGGTTTATCCGCTGAGCTTCGTGCTGCTATGGCTTCCGTGGCTTTTGCTCTTCGTCGATGGGGCCGTTCGCCAGCCGGGTGGAGCGAGCGCTCCGCTGTTGGGGTTGGTGACCGCGGCGCTGCTCGTCTGCGGGCACCTGGCCACGGCCGCACAGGTCTTGCTGGCAGGCGGCATGTATTTCCTTTGGTGTCTCGTCGATCAGCACTCCTGGCGTGGGCTGTGGAGCGCGGCGGCAGCGAAGTCGATCGCGGCGGTTACACTGGCCTGGATGTTGGGGTTCCTGCTCTCGGCGCCCCAAAACTTGCCGACCGCCGAGTACCTGCGCATAAGCCGCCGCGTCGCCAGCCGGCAGGTGGGAAAGGTCGAGGACCCTCCCGTGGGTCTCTCGGGCCTTCCACAACTGGTGCTTCCCTACTTCTACGGCACATCGCAGCAGGGCAGCGCATACATCGCCCCGCGCAACCTCATCGAAAGCCCCGCGCAGGCCTATGCGGGGCTCGTCCTGACGCTAAGCGTGGCCCCGCTGGGGCTCTCCAGCCGTCGACATCGCAGCATCAATCTCTTTTGGCTGGTGGCGGCGATCGTCTCGGCGGGCTACATCCTTGACGTGCCAGGGATCGTCCACTTCTACCAGTTATTTCCACTGAATCTGCTGCGCAACAACCGGTTCGTGTTCCTGGCGGCATGGTGCGTTCTTTCACTTGCCGCCGTCGGGTTGGAACAAATCGCGCGGGGCGAGGCACGCTGGCGGGACGTGTATTTCGTGCCGCTAGTTTTGCTCGTGGCGCTTGGCGGCTGGTGCATTTTGCGCAGCGTCTATCTGCCGCTCGCCGATCTGCCCAAGCCAGGAGCGGTTTACAATGTCCCTGTCGACCCAGTGGCGATATATGGCTGGTTCAGGCGAATGTACGTATCCGCCGCGGTGATCTGCGCGGCGGGCGCGCTGTTTTGGGTCGCCCTGTGGACGGGGCAAATGGCGCGGCGCGGGGCGATCTTTGCAGTGGGATTGCTGGCGCTGGTCGAAATCGTGTTTACAGCCTACGGCTTCAACGCGCAATCCGAGCGTGCGCTGTACTATCCACGGCTGCCGGCGCTGGTTGCGCTCTCCACGGCCGAACGCGGACGGGTGTGTGGTGTATACTGCCTGCCGCCGATGTTGAACCTTAGTCATCGTCTGGCCGATATTCGCGGTTATGACGGCGTGGATCCGAACTATTACATCGAGCTGTTGGACCTGTGCCGATCCGAGCCACTGAAACCAGGACGGTTCCAATACGCCGTGACGCACTGGTATTATCCGGTCAATTCGCCGATCCTCGACATGCTGAACTTGCGATACCGCATCATTCTCGGCGCGCCGACGGCCCAAGCGCGGTTTGCGGCCGAGGGCTACAATGTCGTCGAGAACACGCGCGCCTTGCCTCGGCCGTTCGTGCCGTCGCGGGTTCGCACCGTGGAAAGCAAGGAGACGCTGCTGCGAGAATTGGCGCGCAAAGACTTCGATCCGCGCGAGGTGGCCTACGTCGAAGGGCGCGTTTCGCTGGGCGAGAGCCCCTGCCGCGGGACGGCGCGGATCGTGCGTGAGATCCCCTGCCAGGTTGACATCGCGACCGAGATGGACACCGACGGCCTGGTGGTACTGGCCGACCTCTGGTATCCCGGCTGGAAGGCCTATCTCGACGGAAGCGCGGTGCCGGTGCACCGCGTGAATCACGCGCTTCGCGGCGTGATCGTACCTCAAGGCAAGCGGCAGCTCGTCTTTCGCTACGAGCCGGCCAGCTTTACCTGGGGCGTGCGCGGGGCTCTGGTGGCGCTCGCGCTGTTGTCGGTCTGGACGAGCCTGGCTTGGTGGAATCGCCAATCATGAATCGCGTGCAGGAACAATATGCCGAGGCTTGCCGCTACCTGGCGGGCGGGGTGTCGTCGTCGATACGAGTCAACCGTGCGCTGGGACACGCGATGCTGTTTTCGCACGCGCGCGGTTGCCGCCTCTGGGACCTGGACGGTCAAGAGTACTTCGATCTCTGCACCAGTCACGGCGCCACGCTATTGGGGCACGCCGACCCGCGAGTCGCCGACGCCGTACGCGCCGTGCTCGATCGGGGCGCGGCCTGTTCCTACGAAAACGAGCAGCATACCAAGCTGGCGCGATTGCTCTGCGAGACGATTCCCTGCTGCGAGCGAGTCCGCTTCACCGGCTCGGGCACCGAGGCCACGATGCACTGCATCCGGCTGGCACGAGCCTTCACCGGCCGGACGAAGATTCTCAAGTTCGAGGGGAATTTTCACGGCTATCACGACCAGGTGATGTTTTCGATTGGGATCAACGGCGGCGCGCTGGGCGATGAAGCGGCGCCGCGCGTGTCGGCGGCTTCGAGCGGCATCCCCGCGTGCCTTGCCGATCAATTGGTGGTCGTGCCCTTTAATCGCCCCGAGCTGCTCGAGGCGGCCATGAATCGGCACGCCCACGAGCTGGCCGCCGTGATTTGCGAGCCCGTCTATTACAACGCGGGCTGTATCGTGCCGAGCGAGAGCTTTTGCGCGGCGCTGCGACAATTGACGCGCGACGCGCGCGTACTGCTCATTTTTGATGAGGTGCTCAGTGCCTTTCGGATGGCGCCGGGCGGGGCGCAGCAGTACCTAGGCGTCACGCCCGAGTTGTGTACGCTCGGCAAAGCTCTGGGTGGCGGACACGCGCTCAGCGCCTTCGGCGGCCGCCGCGACATCATGGAGCGACTGATGCCGCAAGGAGATTGCCAGCACAGCGGCACGTACAATGGCCATCCCGTGCCGGTTGCCGCCGCCATCGCGGCCGTGAGCGCTTATAATGAACACGGCTTCTACGACCATATTGAAAAGCTCGCTGGGCGGCTCTACATCGGTCTAGACGAAATCTTCCATCGGCGCGGCGTCACGGGTCGTGTCCAAGGTCTCGGTGCGCGCTTCGGCATCTATTTCGGCATCGACCAGCCCGTGCACAACTTCCGCGATGCGCTGCTGCACGACCGCGCGATGATGCTGAGATTCGTCGCGGCGGCGATCGAGCGTGGCGTGTACTTTCACGATTACGGCGGCGCGGCCTGCCACCACGGCTTTTGCGCCGCGATGACGCTCGCCGACGTGGACGAGGTGCTCGCCCGGCTCGACGATGCGGTTGCTTCACTGTCTCGCGTTGTGGTCGAACGGTCGGAAGACGCGTAGCGTTCGATCGTGCTTGTCTCGACCACCTGTCCAGGGGGCGACTTGTATTCCGCCCAGGCATTGCGCGCGTCATGTGCGCTTTCCGCCCGACGCACGGCCGCGCATGGGACGGCTCAGTGGATCACGAGAGTCGAGCCAGCGCTTCCAGAGCCTTCTTCGCTTCCTCAATGCCGCCGAGCTTGTCGGACATCCGCCTGGCGTCGATCAAGGCCGAAATCGAGACCATATCGGTCATGGCACGAGGCCGACCGCGGCCACGCTTCCGCCCCGGCTTGCGCTTGCCCTGCAGCATGCGATGGCGGACTTTTTGGACGAGGTTTGCAGACACCTTGATCTCCTTCTTGGCAAGGGCTGCGATTACGTCGCCGGGCGCGGCGGATGGACCAAGGTGCTGATACTCCGCTCTGATCGCTTCGGAACGGTTGACGCTGCTCTTCCGCGGGCGGCCGATCTTTCGCCTAGGCATGTGAAACTCCCGAATTCGACTGTGTAATCCGACGCTCCTTTGAAAAGTATAGGTCGTCGCGTTGGAAGAAGCGTGGGGTTGTCCGGCATGGCCCTTCGTGCCTTTCGCCGGGCGTTGTACCACACCAAATCAATCCGACGGGGGTTTGCTGTGAATTTTCCGGAGAAACGGCTGGCAAGTGGTCTCGCCCGGCCGGGCCATCTCCTGGCAGAACGACTGTCAAGAATTGATTGAACGGCCCGTGTTTATTCAGTAAGGTATTGGGGGCCGAAGATCGATCGGCTACAGAATAGTGATCGGTGGTGACGCAGAGAAATCGAGTGTCGAATCGGAGCAGATCAAGACATTTGCGAGGAACTGCCATGCATGCAAGATTCGTTTTTGTCGCCGCGGTGATTCTCGGCCTGGCCCTGAACGTCCGTGCGGCGGATATTGACGTTACGACCATCGAACCCGATCCGGAGAAGGGTTTTGAAATCCTCACGAATGTGCCGATGGCCGATCCGGTCCTGAAAATCAAGGACTTGGAGCGCCTGTGGATGGTTTGGGAACCGGACGCACGGGCGAATGCCGAACGAGCTACGCCGGAAGATCGCCGCGCGATGACCTTCGCTCGTTACGGGTTCATCGAGCGCGACTTCGACGATACGGGGCTTCCGCTGGGGTATACGGACGACGGCCAGGGAAACCTCGTCACGAATTGCTTCTCCTGCCATGGTGGCAAGGTTGCCGGCATGCCATATCCTGGCCTTGGCAACTCCCATCACGACATCACGGCGCTAGTCACCGATGTTGCTCGGCTTGCAGCCATGGAACGTGGCGAGGATTACCGCGAGATCGATGGCCTCGTTGCCACGTTCAATACCCCATACAACATGGCCAAGGGCGTCTCGAATGCGACGATGTTCGCATTTATCCTGGGCGCTCTGCGCGATCCCAATCTCGATTTGAAGCCCAGCCCAACCGATCCCACGCTATTCTTGAAACACAATGACCTCATCGCGCCCCCCTGGTGGCACTACAAGCACAAGGAAAAGATCTATTGCGATTCGTTCGGCTCGAAGACGCACCGCGCGATCATGCCGTTCACCATGTCCCCCGGCAACACGGGGGAGATGATTCGTTCGTGGGAGGATGAATTCGTCCATATCAAGGCGTACATCGAATCGGTGCAGCCGCCCAAATATCCCTTCTCGATCGATGCTCCTCTGGCGGAGAAGGGGCACGAGATCTTCAATCGGACGTGCGCTCGCTGCCACGGCACCTATGGCGCCGACCACGACTATCCCAATGTCGTCGTGCCGATTGATGAGATCGGCACCGATCGAACTCGATTTGACGCGCTTCCGCCACTGGCGCTTGCGGCGGGCAACATGACCTGGTTCAGCGACTTCGGGAAGCACCGGATCGATACGCGCAAGGTCGGCTACATTGCCCAGCCGCTCGACGGCATTTGGGCCAAGGCGCCCTACTTCCACAATGGTTCGGTACCCACGATTTATGGGGTGATGAATCCCTCGGAGCGCCCGGCGGTCTGGAAACGAAATGAAAACGGCTACGACCAGCAACACCTCGGCCTCGTCTACGAGACCGCCGAAAAGGTCCCGGACGGTCTCAGCTCGACCGAACGTCGCGCATGGTACGATACGACCGCCCCCAGCCACGGAAACGGCGGGCATCCCTTTCCCGATCAAGAGCTCGATTCGGACGAAAAAGTCGCGGTCATGGAGTATTTGAAGACCTTATAGGACTGAAGTAGCGAGCTTGGACGCGCAACAGTTCGGTCAACACACACCGAGCACCCTTGGGCATTGCTCGAGGTCAAGTCGGATGTGCATCACACGGCTCGCATGCCGATGTCGTCGCGGACGAACGAAACGAGCTGCTACGGCGCCTTGTCGATGGGCTGTGGCAGCCAACGCGGGTGATCGGCGCCCTGGTCCTCGTGGCCTTGTGATAGGCGGCGCAGATTCATTCCATCGTGGTCCATAACCCAAATTGCCGGCGCTTCGCCGGTCGCTGCGCGGCAGAAGACAACGTGCCTGCCGTCTGGTGATTCGCTGGCGCGAAAGTCCCAGACGGGCGGCTCACCGTGCGTCAGCATTTTGAACGAGCCGTCACGTGGATCCAATCGGCAGATCTCGGTGCCGCCGCGCGCCAAGTCCGGCTTGTAGTCACGATTGAAATGGTCAAGGTCCGGCCGCTTTGGTTGATACTCCCACGCAACCTTTGACCCCGGCCGGCGGCGCGGGAACAGGATGCAGCCGTCTTGGGTCCAGGCTGGCACGTTGGAGCCGCCGCCGCGCGTCTGGGGATTGCCGTAGGTCGCCGCGAACCACATTGCCTGACCGCTGGTGAGCACTCGCAGCTCGCTGCCGTCGCGTCGACCGATGCACACGTCGGCCCAATCGTGGCCCGGATCTTGCCGATCATGACAGTCGACAAACAGAATCCATTGACCATCTGGCGACCAACTCGTGCCAAAGTAGAGGTGCGCCGGATCGGCCGCGACGCGAACGCGGTTCGAGCCGTCGGTGTCGCTGGTCCAAATCTGATAGCCCTCCGAGCTGGCAAGGTGGAAGGCCACGCGCTTGCCATCGGGACTCAAACTAAGACCATAGGGCAGACCCTCACTGGCCTTGGTGAACTTGCGCGCATCCGTTCCATCGAGGCGAACACTGAAAATCTGTCCGACCTTGTTGCGAACGACCTGCACCAGGATGCGATCTTCGCCCAATAGTAAGGCGGGGGTCACGAACGGAGCTAAACGCTCCTTGGTGCAGATTTCCTCAAGCGCGCCCTTCTCCAGGTCGAAGATCCACAGATGAGTCGGGGTCTGCGTGTAGTACTCATCAAATGGCCGGCCGGGGCCATCGCGTCTTGGCTCCATGCTCAGAAAGATCACACGCCGCCCGTCGGCGAACATCGGCCCTGGTTGCCATGTCGCCTGGTCTCGCACACCAAAGTCGAAGTAACGCAGGCCGCTGCCATCGGCGTTGACGATTCCCGTCCTTCCGCGCGAGGTAAAGAAAAATCGCGCGGGAATCGCTCGGCCGGTCGACGCCAACGGACTGGTCGAGTACGACGCCCAAAGCGCCGCCACCGGCGCCATGGCGAATACATCGCGCCGACTCAACTCGCCTGATTTGCGTAGGCTCATGCGTGATCGCTCGTTCACGGTCGTGCTAATTCTTAAATGGGCTCGATGCATGATTGGCCACCCACGGGTGGACACGTGGAAGCCAGCGGCGCACATGGCGGCAATACTCGGCGTACGAAGCGCCGAATCGGCTGGCAAGCGCAGGCTCCTCGTAGAGCACCACGAACAAGTGAAATGCAAGCGCCGCGCAAGCCGCGTAGATCAAGATCGCGCGGCTACCGAAAAACAAACCTTGCCCGGCGATCATGGCAACCACGCCCACGTACATTGGGTTACGAACGTATCGATACAGGCCCGTGACAACCAGCCTCTCGGGCGGCATCACCGGGGCCGGTGTTCCACGCCCATCGTGCACGAATCGCACCAGCGCCTCGAGCAGGATGGGGAGCCCTGCCAGGAATATCACGAGCCCCATCGCGCGTTCGTAGGGCAAGCCAAGGATCGGGTCGGACACGCGCCAGCGCGACAGCAGCCACGGCACCAGACCAATCACGGGACCGGGGCCGACAAAGAGCACGAAGATCAGCGTGCCCACCGAGGAGGTCAGTAACGATCTCATGGCGCTGACATCGATGAACCCATGGCGCGGAATCGCAAAGGCGGCCCCAGAGATTGTCGCGCGCCAGACAATGGGGTCAAGAAGCGAGCTGCAACGGTGTTGCTCAACAGCGACCAGACAAGTCGGCTACTGCACGCTCGCTTGGCACCCGTATTCTAGCGCTTGTCCGAAGACCGCCGTCAGTTCTTGGTGTGCGCGCCCGGCTGGGGCTGGCCGGCCGGTTTTAGATGCGGCCGCGGGAGATTCGGTCTGGTGGCGCCGGAGTGGATCGCTCGCGCGATCACCTTTTGGGCCGCGTCGCACACCTTTTCGATGCTCGGTCCCTCGCAAATCCCCAGATGGATCTCCGGGTTGCCCAGTTGCGTGATCTTGGCGCCGTAGGTCGCGCCGGTGTCGTGCAACAAGTTTTCACCAACGGCGATCGTGAACACCGCACCCGACTTGGATCGCATCACCAAGGTCTCAATGATGCGGTGCGCGACGGTCAACTCCTCCACTAACGACGCGTGCACGTCGAACGACATGGGAATGCCTCCTTGCCTGCGCGGGCGCAAGCCCCCCGCCATAACGGCCGGACACCTTCCGGCGATGCGAGAGTCTAGGCCAAGAGCGGCCTTGGGTGCAAGGTGACTCTGGGCCTGAAACCCACCGTCATCGACGCGGATCGCTGGTCACGTATGGTAGTCGGCATTCAGCCGGACGTACTCGGCCGTGAGGTCGGTCGTCCAGAAGCGGACGCTGGCGCTTCCCTCGGCGAACTGCAAGCGGATGTGAGTCTCTCGCTCTTGACGGATCGATGCGGAGACCGCCGCGGCATCGAAGGCGACCGGCGAGCCGCGCTCATAAAGCCGCGTGCCATTGAGGTCGAGGCTGACCCCGACTGGGTCGAAGGCGATACCCGCGTAACCGGCCGCCGAGACGATCCGGCCCCAATTGGGGTCGCCGCCGGCAATCGCCGTCTTGACCAAGGGACTTTCCGCCACGACCTTGGCGATGCGATAGGCGTCTTGCCGAGTGGCGCAGCCGGCGACGTCGATCGTCACCAGATGCGTCGCCCCTTCGCCATCGGCGGGGATAGCGCGGGCCAGCTCGGTCGCAACCTCGGCGAGCGCGGCATGGAAGGTCTTCAGGTCGCCGCCCGCGAGCGCGCGGCGTGACTGGGTGCCATTGGCCAAGAACAACACGGTGTCGTTGGTGCTCATGTGGCCGTCGACGCTGATGCAATTGAACGAATCGTCGACCACGGCCGACAAGAGCGCCTGCGCGTCGTCAACCGCCAGCGCTGCGTCCGTGAGGATCACCGCGAGCATCGTGGCCATGTTTGGACCGATCATGGCCGCGCCTTTGGCCATGCCGAGGATCGAAATGCTCGTTCCGTCAACGATCACGTTGCGGCCGGCGATCTTTTCATGCGTATCGGTCGTGAGCATGCCGCGTGCGGCCGAAAGGAGCCCTTCGTGTGTGACATTCAGTCGCTCGGCCGCGGTGCGAATGCCCGATGCGATCTTGTCCATCGGTAGAAACTCGCCGATGAGCCCCGTCGACAGCACGAGCACCTCGTGTTCGGAGACACCGCAGGCAGCGCCAGCCAGCCGTGCCATTTCGGCGGCGTCGCGCTCGCCGCGCTCGCCGGTGCAGGCGTTCGAGTTGCCAGAGTTGATGGCGATCGCGCGGATCGCGCCGCTCGGCGTGCGCGCCCGGTTGTAGCCTACGGTCGCCGAGAACACGCGGTTCTGCGTATATACGCCGGCCGCCACGGCCGGCACGTCGGAGACGATCAAGCTGAGGTCGAGCTTGTGCGGATTCCGCTTAATGCCGCAGTAAACCCCGGCCATTCGGAAGCCGCGTGGAAGTTGCATCGACATGATTTCCCGGCACCTGGTTTGTTGGATTGTAACCTTGGCCCAGCGCCACTATTTTTCGCGAGACACCATTCCGATCCGGCGGGTTCGCCACGGTTGTCAGCACCGTGAGACAATTTCATGTAACGCATCGTGCGCCACCGGCCGGCTAACGCCGGCCGCTCGCCAAAAAAAACGCCGAGCCGGCGCGCCTTAGAAAAGTCCGGCCGTTTCGGGGTATCCATACATGAGGTTGAAGTTTTGCACCGCCGCGCCGGCGGCGCCTTTGACGAGGTTGTCGAGGCAACTGATCGTAATCAGCCGCCCGCGAACGATCCGCGCCGTGATGTCGCAGAAATTGGTTCCGCTGGTGTCCTTGGTGCCCGGCAGATGCTCCACGACGCGGACGAACGGTTGCTCGCCGTAGAAGCTGCGCAAGGTATTTAGCACCTTCTCTTCGCTTAGTTCGCCGCGCGCGCGCGAGTAGGTGGTGGTGAGTATGCCGCGGTCCATCGGCACCAGGTGTGGCGTGAAGATCACCTCTACGTCTTGGCCGCTTACCGTGCGCAACACTTGCTCAATTTCCGGCGTGTGGCGATGGCGCCCCACGTTGTAGGCCGAGACGCTTTCGTTGCACTCGGGGTAGTGGGTGGTGAGCTTGAGCGTGCGGCCGGCGCCTGAAACGCCGCTCTTGGAGTCGATGATGATGTCGCGCGGCTCGATCAAGCACGATTTCAACAGAGGCGCCAATGCCAGCACGGCCGAAGTGGGATAGCAGCCTGGGTTGGCCACGAGCCGCGCGGGGGGAATCGCGTCGCGAAACAGCTCGGGCAGTCCATACACGGCCATCGACAGACGTTCGGGGTCGGCATGCTTGTCGCCATACCACTGCGCGTAGACCTCAGCGCTGGTGAGCCGGTAATCGGCGCTAAAGTCGACGACGCGCGCCCCCGCCTCAAGCAGGTGCGGCACCAAGGTGGCGGTGACTCCGTGGGGCATGCAACTGAACACGCATTCGGCACGAGCCGCCACCGCAATCGGCCCCAAGTCCTCGCACCGCAGGTTCAGTCGCCCGGCCAGCGATGGATGAACCATCGCCACGTGCGGACTGCCATCCTGACGGCTGGTGACCGTGGTGATTTCGACGTCGGGGTGACGGAGCAGGATCTTAATCAGTTCCAGGGCCGAATAGCCTGTCACCCCGAGGATAGCGACGCGAGTCATGGCGAGAGAGTCCGAATCGATCGCGAGAACGAATGCCAGAAGTATACTCGCGCCACGCGCGTCGCCAAGTTCTGCATGCACTGGGTGGGCGGGGCCAAGGCCGAAGGCCGTGCCCCAGAGAATTTCCTCTCTCGCCCGATATCGGCAAGGCAGCTAACGTGCCCCGGCGGGTGGACGTGCGGTCTCCTGCGGCACAGGCCCGGCAGGCAAATCCAGAATGCGCAGAAAATGTTCAGCCGCCGGATCCTCCGGCAGCGCCCGGTGCAGCGAGGTATAGATCTCGCGCAACTGCATCTTGGTCTCGACACTCAAGTCGCGGAAGGTACTGATGCCCTTGGCGCGCATCTGTTCTCCGATCAGGTACAGCGCCAAGGTGTTCACTGGGTCATAGCCGACGCGAAAGATTTTGGCGTTGGCCTGCTTGTCGCCGACGGTGGGACGCATGGCGGATGTTTGTTCTGGGCTGTGTGCAGCGCCCAGGAAGTGGCCAAGCTCGTGCACGAGGATCTCCAACAGCTCCTGCTGGGAGACGTGCTGCCGCCACTCGCGGACCAGGATGTGACGCCGGAAGGGCCCGCGCGTGCCCCCCAGCGGCTCGCGAAATCGCCCCTCGCGGCGCTCGTATTGGCTGGTAAACCCGATGGCCACGCGCGCCGGGTCCGGGGTCGTTTCGTTCTCGAATTCGCGCAGCGAGAGCTCGAAATCTTTGATCTGGTCATCGGAGTCCCAGACATCGGCGGCCACCACCTTGAAGCGGACACGGCAGTGCTTTTCGGTGATATCGGAGGCCGCCTCGATCCGCTCTCGCGTCCATTTCCGCCAGTGGCGGTCCACCGTTCGCTCGTCGTCGACAAAGACCTTGACCGGCACGACCGCCACATCGGCAATCTCCGTGTCACCGTTCGCGGCGGCCGGCGGCGGCGCGTTTTTCGAGGCCGGCCGGCGGCGCGTCGCGAAGCCGATGCCGTGCAGATCGAGCCGCGAGCCCCCCTCGGGCGAAAAAAAGAAGTACACGCTGTTCGCGTCGAGATCATACCGCACGGCCGCCCCGCCCGAATCGAACGAGACGCTCGCGCGCTCCTCGACCGGAATCGGCACCAGATCCCCCGCCGCCAGGCGGTATTCCTTCGCCGCACTCTGCGCTGTGCCGGTCACGCGAAAGGCGACCTCGTGCGCGGCGCGGTTCGCGATGACGACGACATCAGCCGTGGCAGGCGTCGCCGCCAGAGCGATCGCCGCCAGAACGGCACAATTGACGACGTTAAGAAAACGCATCGGTAGCCTTGCTGGGACGGCGGCGCACTGTGGCCGGGCGAGCGACCTCTTCATTATCCACACTTTTTCGGTCGGGTCGCCCGGGCCGCGTATCACACTGGATCTCGACCGTGTCGACCGTGCAACCTTTCGGCGCCGACGGCGCGGCGGTAAAGTTCTGGCTGGGCGACGATGGAGGGCTGTGTTTGTGCGAGGAGACATGCCATGAAGGCCGCCTACATCCAGCGTACCGGGCCGCCAGAGGTTATCGAGTATGGCGACTTGCCCAAACCCGAGCCGGCCGGGACGCAGGTACTGGTGCGAGTCCACGCGGCGGCCGTTAACCCGATCGACACATATATTCGCGCCGGAATGATTCCGGCTCAATTAAGCTTGCCATTTGTCGTCGGCTGCGATCTGGCCGGCACCGTTGAGGCCGTCGGGCCAGAGGCGAAGCGGTTTCGGCGTGACCAGCGCGTCTGGGGCAGCAACCAGGGGCTGCTGGGCCGACAAGGGACGTTTGCCCAGTATGCGGCGGTCGACGAGTCGTGGCTGTACGAAACGCCCGCAGGGGTCTCGCATGAACAGGCCGCCGCGGTGGCGCTCGTGGGGATCACCGCGCACCTGGGATTGGTGCGAACGGGTAAGCTGCTTGCCGGCGAGACCGTATTCGTCAATGGCGGCACCGGCGGCGTCGGGTCGATGGTGGTGCAGATGGCCAAGGCGATCGGCGCGCGGGTCATCACCACCGCCGGCAGCGACGAAAAGGTCGCACGCTGTCAAGAGCTGGGCGCCGACGCGGCGATCAATTACAAGACCCAGGAGGTTGCCACGGAGGTTAGCAAGGCCGCTCCCGAGGGGGTCAACCTTTGGTGGGAGACGCGGCGCGACCCGGATTTTCAAATGGCCGTGGGGCTACTTTCTCGGCGCGGCCGGATGATCCTGATGGCCGGGCGCGACGCACGGCCGGCCTTTCCGGTGGGGCCGTTCTATGTGAAGGATTGCTCCCTGCACGGCTTTGTGATGTTCAACGCCACGGTCGATGAGCAGCGGCAGGCAGCCAACGACATCAACCGCTGGCTGGCCGAGAGCAAGCTGAAACTCCAGATCGACCGCGTGCTGCCGCTGGACCGTGCGGCGGAGGCACATCGACTGCAAGAGGAGAACACCATTGGAGGCGCAGGGACACTCTCGGGAAAGATCGTGGTGGTGCCGCCGCTGTGATCGTTAAGCGTATAGAGGCTGACTTCGTGACCTCTTCGGTTAGACCGGGATGTCCGCCGCCATCGTTTGCAGGTATTTGTCGAGACGATCGTAGCTGGCGGACCAGCCTTCCTTCATCCCGGTTCCGAGTGCCGCGTCGCGAGCCTCCTTCGACGGGTAGAGGACCGCGCAGGTCGTGATCGTCTTGCCGTCCTCTTCGGTCAGGACCTGCGTATTGAGCGTCTCCGGCCAATCGCCGCCCCACGACTCCGTGTTGATCAGGCGCTCGCACTGGGTAACTTCCCGGTATACTCCGCGCATCTCCATCTCGCTGCCGTCGGACCCGCGCCAGACGAAGTGCCACTTTCCGCCCGCGCGGAGGTCGATCTCGCAGACGGGCATGGTCCAGCCCTCAGGGCCGAGCATCCAGTGCGGCACGTGGTTCGGACTGGTCAAGGCATCCCAGACGAGGCTGCGCGGCGCATCGAACACGCGCGTCGCGACGACCTCACGATCGGATGGCGTGGTGAACGTCGTCGCGCCGACGCGATCGGCCGTCCTTGAGGTGGTCATGATTCCTCTCCTTCTCGTTCAATCAGGTTGTTACTGGGCAAACGCCTTCGCCATCCGCTTCTGCATTGGCTGCGTCCCTTCCTCAAGCCTCACCCCGAAATGCCTTGGCCATCCGCTCCTTCATTTGTTGTGGCGTCAGGTCTTCCATATGGCAGGCGATCGACCATTGATGTCCAGACGGATCTTTGACGATGCCGTAGCGATCGCCCCAGAACTGGTCGGCCAGCGGCATCACCACCACGGCGCCGGCGGACAGTGCCTGCTGGAATTGCTCGTCGGCGTCCTCGACAAAAAGGTGCAGCGTGACCGGGGTGCTGCTCGAGGCGAGCGGGGAAAGTGCGCCCATCTCGTGGAACTCGTCGTTCAGGAAGACGGTCGAATCGCCGATCCGGATTTCGGCGTGCATGATCGACTTGCCGTCGGGGCTCGCGGCGCGCCGCTTCTCCACCGCGCCAAACGCCTTCTTGTAGAATTCAATCATCGCGGCGGCATCGCGGACCGTCAGGTGCGGCGTCACGCGGTGATATCCTTCTGGGACTCGCTTTACGGCCATCACTTTGGTTTCCTAATCGGAGTGAATTGGCCCCGTGGTGGAACTCTAACAGACTCCGCATCCGCCGCAATAGCCCGGCGGATTCCGGGGACATGGATCGCGTGATCATGGTGGAGGAGCGTGCCAGCGAATTGGCGAAATCACGCCCATCGGCATCCGGGCGAAACGCCGTCGCGGCGATTATCGTCCTGGCGGCGCTGGCCACGGCATGGAACCTTGGGTACCAGCGATCTCGCGTCCGCCGCGCAATGGATCTGTGGGGCAACGACCATGCGGAATTGATCCTCAACGCGCCTCGCGCCGAGCTCATGCGCCTCGCCCCGCTCGATGCCGCGGCAGAAGCGGTTGCTCGCGAGACCGTGGAATTCCGCGGCCAACGGCTGCGCATGATCGAACGCCGCGACGTGCACAACGCACCGGGTTTCATTCACGTCCGAGCCAGCCTGGTGGAGGACCGCACCTTCAACTGGTCCGACCGGTCCCGCGCGGATGACGCAACCTGGGAATACGCCATCCGTTTCATCGAAGAACCGCGACGGGCGACGGTCCTCATTTCGCCAGCGTCGCGCCGCGTCGCGCTGGCCGAAACAGGCGTCGCGGCATCGATCGGTCCCTCCGTGGAGGCGTTGACGAAGTTTTTTCGGGAGCAGTTTCCATGCCCCAACGAACCGCGTGACAATAGGCGCCGAAGGCCGAACAAGCGAAATGGCTTGACGAGCTAAACGAGCAGTTGAACCACGAAGGACACGAAGATCAGGAAGGATATTGTGGCTCTTTACCTTTGGTCTTTGTGTCCTTTGTGCACTTCGTGGTAACGTACCGCGATGCACGATCGACTCGTCTCGCTCGACGCCTATCGCGGCTTTGTGATGCTGGCGATGGTCTCGGGCGGGCTGGCCTTGCCGGCGGTGGCGGAGCATTTTCCCGACAGCCGCGCGTGGAGCGTGATCGCCTACCAGCTTGAGCACGTCGCCTGGACCGGCTGCTCCGCCTGGGATTTGATCCAGCCGTCGTTCATGTTCATCGTGGGCGTGGCGATGCCGTTTTCATACGCCTCGCGCGTGGCGCGGGGCGACTCGGCGGCGGCGATCGCCTTGCATGTTGCCTGGCGAGCTTTGGTGCTAGTGGCGCTGGGTATCTTCCTGCGGTCCAACGGCAGGCCGCAGACCTATTTCACCTTCGAGGATGTGGCGACGCAGATCGGGTTGGGCTATGTGCTGGTGTTCCTGGTGTTGGGGCGATCGTTTCGCACACAATTGATGGCCGCCGCCGCGATCCTCGTGGGATATTGGCTGTTGTTCACCCTTTGGCCGCTGGCCGGTCCCGAATTCGACTCGGCCGCCGCCGGTATTCCGGCCGATTGGCGACAGTTCGACGGCTTTGCGGCCCACTGGAACAAGTACCTGAATCCCGCCGGCTATTTCGACGCCTGGTTTCTGAACCTCTTCCCGCGCCTGGAGCGGTTCATTGTGAACGGCGGTGGCTATCAAACGCTCAATTTTATACCTTCAATGGCCACGATGATCTTTGGCGTCATGGCGGGCGAGATGTTGCGCGGCGAGCGATCGCTTGTGGTGAAGGTGGGACTACTGGCGCTGGCGGGGTTCGGATGCTTGGCGATCGGGCTGGCGGTGGACGGACACATCTGGCCCAGTGTCCAGTGGACCTGGTCGGTCGCGCCGATTGTCAAGCGGATTTGGACCCCCTCGTGGGCCGTCTTTAGCACTGGCTGGACGCTCTTGACGCTGGCCGCCTTCGTCCTGGTGATCGACCTCTGGAAGTTGCGGGCGTGGGCGCTGCCGCTGGTGGCGGTGGGCATGAACTCGATCGCCATGTACGTCATGTCGTGGATTTTCAAGCCCTGGGTGAAGCAGACGCTGGAAACGCATCTCGGCGAAGAGGCCCTTTCGGGCACGTTCGGCCCGGTTGTCGAGTCGATTTTGGCGCTCGTGGCGCTGTGGTTGGTCTGCTTCTGGATGTACCGGCGCCGAATCTTCCTGCGGATTTAGGCATGTAGGTTGTGTCAAGCGCAACGTAGACACACCAGGCCGCGGTTGGTCACTCCAGGCACTTACGCCCCTGGCTTGGCTGAGGCGGGCCGGAGAGCGGGACAGGCGGCCAGCGCCGCGTCAAACACCTGGTCGACCGTAATCGACTGCATGCAGACGTTGTTCGTGCAGCAACTGCGGCGCTGGTTGAAGGCGTTCAGGCAAGGGCTGCACGCCAGTCCGGCCCACAGCGCGTGGTTCTGCGCACCCAGTGGGGCGTAGAGCCTTGGCGTCTCCGGGCCGAAAATCGAGACCGTGGGAATGCCGGCCAACGACGCCATGTGACCGGGTCCGCAGTCGCTGGTGATCAACAGGTCGGCCTGCGTGAAGAGCACCACCAGGCTGCGAAGCGTTGTATCGCCGGCCAACACGAATGTGCGGACCGCGTCGATGTCACGCGCTAGCGCTTCGGCCAACGTGCGCTCGGCGGGGAGACCGGTCAACAGAAGCGTGGCCGCGGCATTCTGCTTTAGGATTCGCCTTCCGAGAGCCGCGAACGCATCGCGCGGCCAGCGGCGCAGCGGCAAGAGGTCGATCAGATTGCAGTTGAGTATCACCAGAGGGCGACTGGGTTCGCGGCCGCAGCGCTGGACTACAAGGCGCCGAATATCGTTGATTTCATCCGTGAGCGGTTCGAAACGCGGCAGCTCGTAGCTGCCCAGCTCGATGTGTCGCTTCACCAGCGGCAATTCGCTCGGGGGGGCGTCGAGCGCCTCGACCATCGTCAGGAACTGAACGCTGGCGTGGTTGTAATAGTTGACGGCCAGGCGATGCGTCATCAGGTCGCCGCGGTAGAGACCTTCCACGGTAAAGCGGTGATGCCCCACGCGCGTTCGCGCGCCCGAGAGAAAGGTCAGGATCGCCGAGATTCGCGCAAAACCCTCCAGGTCGATCACCGTATCGATCCCTTCGCGGCGGCAGCGCCGCACCAGCGCGATCACGTCATGGGCAAAGGTCCACAGGTTCTTGTCGCGGATGGTCAAGACGTTCGATTCCGGGAAAACGTCGATCAGGTCCAATACCGGTCGATTCCCGACCAGCATCAGCAGATAGAGGTTCTCGCGCCCCACGCGGCGGCGTGCCGCCTCGAAGGCGGGCATCGAGAGCACGATGGCGCCCATCTCGGCCAGCTTGATGAACAGGATCTTGCGCGGCGGCGAGGAAACCGCGCCGCGAAGGGAGAAGAGCCCGCAGAGCCGGCGCAGGACGGTTAACAGAAAACAAAGCGGGACGCCGATCCAGAAATCAAGAACGCGGCTTTGTTGTTCATTCATTGGCGCTCGGCCGAGCGAGAAGGCGATCGCCCTGCTCGAGAATTTTATGGATAAGCCCCGTCGTCGAATAATCCCCCTTGACGGATGTCAACGCAATCGTGCCGCCGCCGCGCTCGACGATTTCATGCCCGACGACCTCGTCGGTGCGATACTCGCCACTTTTGGCCAACACATCAGGTTGAATGCGGCCCACCAGGGGCGCCACGCTCATTTCGTCGAAGAGCACGACGTAGTCCACGCATTCCAGTGCCGCGAGCATTTCGGCGCGGCCGCGCTCGTCGATGATCGGCCGACCCGCCGACTTCAGCGCGCGGATGCTCTGGTCGCTGTTGAGTCCCACGACAAGGCAGTCGCCGTGACGACGTGCCTCCTGCAACGACACGACGTGGCCGGGGTGCAACAGGTCGAAGCAGCCGTTGGTCATCACAATCCGCTGGCCCGCGGCGCGTCGCGCATGTAGTTGCACTTCCAGATCATCGACGGAGAGCACCTTCGCCTGCGCGGTGCCGCCGCCGCGGCGCAGCTCCTCAATGAGCTCGCCACGCGTGATCGGCACCACGCCGAGCCGTTCCACCTCGAGCCCCCCGGCCAGATTGGCCAGCTCGATCACCTGCGGGTAATCGAGTCCCGCGGCCAGGTAATAGCCGATGATCGACAGCACCATATCGCCGGCGCCGGTGATATCGTACACCTGGCGTGGGCGGACGGAGAACAGTCCGCGCTGTCCTGCGCGATTGGCCCAGGCCATGCCGTCGCGGTCGAGCGTGACGATCACCCCGTCGACGCCGAATTCCAAGAGGCGCTCGGCCGCGGCGAGCCCGTCTTCTGCATTACGGATCTCGAAGCCGACCGCCAACCCGGCCTCATAGCGATTCGGCGTGATGCAGGCGCATCCGGCGTAGCGGCGGTAGTCGCGGCCGCGGTACGGATCAGCCACCACGCGCACACCATGGCGCCGCGCCAGATTCAACAGTCGCGGCACGAATTGGCCGCCGCACACCCCTTTGGCATAATCGCTCACCAAGACGAGCTCGACTCGCTGGATGACCTCGCTGATCAACTGCAGCAGCCGTTCGGCCTCGTAGTCCTCGAGGTCGCGATCTTGCTCGTGATCGACGCGGATCATTTGCTGCGGGTGCCGGCCCTGTGCTCGCCCCAAGAAGCGTGATTTCACCGTGGTGGGCCGCCCCTCAACGCGGATCACCGCGTGCGTATCCGCGCCCATTTCCTCAAGCAGTTGACGCACCATGATTCCCTCGGCATCGTCGCCGGTGACGCTTGCCAAGTACAGCTCCGTTTCCAAGGCGGTCAGCATCGAGGCGACGCTGCCGGCGCCGCCGAGTCGGTGCTCCTGTCGCAAGATGCGCAGGATGGGAATAGGCGCCTCGGGGCTGATCCGATCGACATTGCCCCAAAAGTAGCGGTCGAGCATGACGTCGCCCACGACCAGGATTCGAGGGCGATACGACCGTTGGAGAATGGGAATCAACTCGGCCAAGGCGGGGCCGCCAGCGGACCGCGAAACGGTGGACATCAACGACGATCCTTAGACAGTCGCCCAGCGGCGCGCTGGCACCCACATGGACTCATCGTGTCAGCCATGACGCAGTGGTCACGGCCAACCATGATGCGTCGTTGTGCCGCGCCGCGCGAGGCGACATTGTAGCAAAACGCGCCGCGCGGGCAAAACGGATGGGCATTCATGGTATTGAGCGGTGCCGCCGCCCGTTGACAAGCCGCTGCCGTGGAAGGTACATAACGACGAGTCCTGCTCAACGCGCTCGAACGGGGTTCGTTCCGCTCGACGAAGGCGCCAGGTGCGCCGGCGCGGGGGCGCGCAACGATTCGCGCCGCGCATTCCGACCTGTTGCACAAGGCATCGATCGAAAGGTGATTGGCATGCACGTGATAACGGCCTGGTCGCGACGGCTGCAACAGCGGAACTTCGCGGCAATATCCGTCTTGTTTATCGTCCCGTTCTTGGCGCGCGTGTCGTACTTCACGGTGATGGTTCCGTACTATCCGCAATGGAGCCCTCGAGAAATCACGCGGAACCATTGGGTAGAAATCGCGCAGCACCTCGAGCGCGGCGATGGAATCGTGCTTGATTTGTTGCTGACCTGGATCCCGGTTCCGGAGCCGAAACCGACGGCGACGCGTGGGCCCGTCCCCCTCTTCATTCTAGCATCGGTCATCCGTATTTTCGGCGATACGTACTACCCGATGCTGGGCCTCGCCTATGCGATGTCGGCATTGACGTGCGTGCTGTTGTACATCATTGCCCTTCGCTGCACCGGTTCAAGTACGACGGCGTTGGGGGCCTGGCTGCTGTACGCGTTGTTCTTGCCGGAAATGCGCCTCACCACGGCCTTTTCCACGTGCGCGGAGCCGCCATTCATGCTGTTGTTGGCCATTTATTTCTGGCTGGGGCTGCGCTGCGCCGATGAGGGCAAATGGCATCAGGCGGCGCTGGGGGGCTTGGCGCTGGGGCTGGCTTGCCTCTGTCGACCGGTGGTGCTTTTTTTACCCGTGCTGTACGTGCTGTGGCTCTTCGCCTGGCAGCGGCAACGCGGCCTGGGCCTGGCGTGTGTTTTCCTGGCGGTGTTCACCGCCGTGCAGATTCCGTGGGTGGTTCGCAACTACCGCGTCTTCGGCGTGCCCGTGGTGACCTCGACCCTCGGCGGACTCAACCTCTATCGTTACAACGTCATGATCGCCAACAACCAGTATACCTATTCGATCCCTCGCAAGTATTTTTATCCCATGTTGCAGCAGATCGTTCGCGAATCCGGTATTCCGCTGGCTGAGCTGAACGAGGTTCAATTCGATGATCTGCTGAAGGCGAAGGCCGTCGAGATCATTCGCGCGCATCCACTGCGCTATGCGAGGCTGTGCGGCCTGCGGCTGCTGTGGATCTGGTACAAGATGGATTCCGGCCGAGGGTTGTATCTGGTCCAGAATCTCCTCTACTACTTCCTCGCCATCATTGGAGCCGTGGTCATGTGCCGGACACGGAATCTCCTGCTGGGCGTGCTCATGGTGCACCTGTTGTATTTCGTGGCCGTGCATGTGGGCATCAATACACAATACCGCTTCATTGCTCCGATGCTCCCGTATGTCGTCATCCTTTCCATGATCGGACTGGAGCAATTGTCCGTGGCGGCAGGCGAGAAACCGCGACGGCTGATTCGATGGGCATTGCCAGGCACGGCGTCGGCCCAACCGGTCGAGTGACGCGCGCACGCCGCGGTCTTCCAGCTCCGCCGGCGCTGCGAGACACGACTCTCCGCTCCATTTCCAGAATGCAGGAACCAACGACCGTCAAAGAAGGGGCGGCGCGTTGATCAACGCGCATGGGATGGCTGAGCGTGTGCCACGGGCTCTGCCAGTGCAAGTCAATCGAACGAGTTTCACACAGGCAAAGCCAGTGGCACACAACGGCTGACCCGAATGCGCTCTTTTTCAACAGGCAGCTAGCGGCGAATCAGCTCGACTCGCGCCCTACACCCCTCGCTCAACCTATCGCGTCAAGGTCAGCGACTTTTTAGAATGCACTCCAGACAGTGACGTGCCGACAGGCACGATGGTCGACGATTCTCGCCCTTGGCGAATCCCGCGCTGCAATAGTGGAGTATTTGGGAGACGACGTTGGTGGATTTGCGATTCGTATGCGCGCCGCTGATCGTGACCGCCGCCGGTTTGTCGAATCCGGCGATAGCCGCGGAACCGGCGGAATCACCACCTGATTCATCCAGCTCCGCAATCGTCGACTTCGCGCGAGAGATCGAGCCAATCTTTCGGACGCGGTGCTACACGTGTCATGGGCCCGACAAGGACGAGGGGGGACTGAGACTGCACACTTCCGCCGCCGCGCAAATGGGGGGCAACAGCGGACCAGCGTACATTGCGGGCGATAGCGGCGCGAGCCGGCTGATGCTCTACGTCGCCGGCTTGGATGAAAGCGGCACCGTGATGCCGCCCGAAGGGGAGCGGCTAAGCTCGGAGGAGATCGAGCGACTGCGGAACTGGATCGACTCCGGTGCGAAGTGGCCCGAGCAAAATGCGGGCACCGCGGCGGCGATCGATCACTGGTCGCTCAAGCCGGTCATTCGCCGCGAGCCACCGACCGTCAGCGATCCGCAATGGGTTCGCAACGCGATCGACTCCTTCGTGCTGGCAAAGTTGGACGACGCCGGCATACGGCCCTCGCCAGAGGCGGACCGCGCGACACTCGTGCGCCGACTTTACCTCGATCTTTTTGGTTTGCTGCCAGAGCCCGAGGAGGTCGACGCGTTTCTTGCGGACGCGGAGGGGGGCGCGTACGAGCGGCTGGTGGATCGGTTGCTCGCGTCGCCGCATTACGGCGAACGCTGGGGCCGTCACTGGCTCGACCTGGCTCGCTATGCCGACAGCGATGGCTACGAAAAAGATTTGCCGCGACCGTTCGCCTGGCGCTATCGCAACTGGGTCATCGCCGCACTGAACCGTGACCTGCCGTTCGACCAGTTCACGATTCAACAACTTGCGGGCGATCTGTTGCCGGCGGCAGCCACGCCATTTGAGACGAACGAGCAGCTCGTGGCGACCGGTTTTCATCGCAACACGCTGACCAACCGCGAGGGAGGCGTGGATCAGGAAGAATATCGCGTCAAGGCGGTGATCGACCGCGTGAACACAACCGGAACGGTTTGGCTCGGGCTGACGGTCGGCTGCGCCGAGTGCCATTCGCATAAGTACGATCCGCTTACGCAGCGCGAGTATTATGGGCTGTTTGCCTTCTTCAACAGCGCCATGGAAAAGGAGATCGCGGCGCCGTTGGTCGATGAGATCACAGCATACGAGCAGGCGAAGCAGTTGTTCGACGTGGAGCACGCTCCGCTGGTAGCGGCCGTCGAAGCGTACGAACGAACACAACTAGAGATTCGGTTTCACGACTGGCGGCAACACGTCGAGTTGCCGCCGCTCGTTTGGACGCCGCTCAAGCCCGTGACTGTCACGTCGGCCAAGGGCGCGAAGCTTCAGATCAAGGACGATCTGTCGATCCTGGCCGGCGGTGATTCGCCGGACACCGACGTGTATACGATCGTGGCCGAATCAACACAGACCGAAATCCGCGCGATCCGCTTGGAAGCAATCCACGACGCGAGCTTGCCATCCGGCGGGCCGGGCCGCGTGGCGCACGGCAATTTCGTGCTCTCGGAAATCTCGGTCACGGTCGAGCCGATTGATGCGCCGTGGACAAGCATGGCGGTGCCGCTGGTCAATCCCACAGCCGATTTCGCGCAGGAAGGGTGGCCGGTCGCGGCGGCGGTTGACGGCGACGCGAAGACCGGCTGGGCCATTGCGCCGGCGTTTGCGCGCTATCACTCGGCGGTGTTCCAAGTGACGCAACCCATCGGATCATCGGCCGGCATGCGCATCACTGTGACGCTCAACCAGCAGCACGGCCAGCAGCACACCCTGGGACGGTTCCGGCTCTCGGTCACGGGCGCCGACCCCCCGGCGGCGACCAGTTGGCCCGACCGCATTGTGCAACTGCTGATGAAGTCGCCTGACGTACGTGACGCTGACGAGCAAGACGAGTTGCTGGCCTATTATCGCACCATCGACTCGGAGCTGGTTCGTTTGCGGCAAATCGTGGCCGAGCACGCCGCTAAAGCGCCCGCTTATCCGGCCACCAAGGCGCCTGCGCTCGCCGCCAACCCCGATTCGCCTCCGACACACATTCACGTGCGTGGCGATTTTCTCCGCAAGGGAGCGGCTGTGGAGCCGCACACACCGTCCGCGTTGCCGCCGATTGCACCGTGCGGAGAGATGCCCGATCGACTGGACCTCGCCAAATGGCTGGTCGACCCGGCCAATCCGCTCACCGCGCGCGTCACGGTCAACCGGATGTGGCAGCGGCTGTTCGGGCGTGGGCTAGTGGCAACGGTGGACGATTTCGGCACTCGTGGCGATGCACCGTCACATGCGGACCTGCTCGACTGGCTGGCGAGCGATTTTGTCGAGCGCGGCTGGAGCATGAAGCAGATGCTGCGGCTGATCGTCACGTCGGCTACGTACCGGCAGTCGTCGCGCGCGCGGCCGGAGCTGCTCGAGCGCGATCCGCGGAATGTGCTGTTGGCTCGGCAGAACCGCCTGCGTCTGGAGGCCGAAATCGTGCGCGACGTGTGTCTCGCCGCCGGTGGGCTGTTGAATACGGCGATCGGCGGACCGAGCGTGCGACCGCCGCTGCCCGCGGGCGTCGCCGACCTAGGGTATGCGGGCTCGGTCAAGTGGACCGACAGCGAAGGTGCTGACCGCTATCGCCGTGGTCTGTACATCTTCTTTCAGCGGACGGTTCCCTACCCAATGCTGATGACGTTCGATGCGCCAGACACGAACGTGTGCGCCGCACGGCGCGAGCGGTCGAACACGCCGCTGCAGGCGCTGGTGTTGATGAACGACCCGGTGTTCTTCGAATGCGCGCAAGGGGTGGGTCGCCGCATGGCCACGGCCGCGTCGAACCAGCCTACCGAGCAGGTGCGCAACGCGTTTCGCATCTGCATGGCGCGCGAGCCCGACGCAGAAGAGCTGGCGGCGCTGGTCGACCTGCATCGCCGCACCGCCGAGCTCTGTGAGGACGATCGGCCGGCGATACAGCAATTGGTCGGCAGCCCCATGCCTGAGGGTGTCGCGCCAGAGCACGCGGCCGCCTGTGTCGTCGTGGCCCGCGCGATCTTGAATCTCGACGAGTTCTACACACGGGAGTAGCCCATGCATCCCCATTGCGAGCACATACTCCAGTCGCGCCGCTCGTTCCTGACGACGAGCGCCAACGGAATCGGGGCTCTGGCGCTGGCCTCGCTGCTTCACGACGAAGCCATCGCGTCGAGTGTGGCAGGCGCCGCGAATCCGCTGGCGGAGAAGCCGGCGCACTTCGCGCCGCGTGCCCGCGCGTGCATCTTCATTTACTTGGAGGGGGCGCCCAGCCAGATCGACCTGTTCGATCCCAAGCCGAAGCTCAATGAGCTCGACGGCAAGCCGCTCCCCGATTCGATGACCAAGAACGTCCGCTTCGCGTTCATTCAGAAGGAGTCGGCGGTTCTCAAGGGCAGCCCACGGACGTTCTTCCCGCGCGGACAATGCGGCATGGAGCTGTCGGATTGGCTGCCCGAGATCGGCTCGTGCGCGGACGACATTGCGCTGGTTCGCTCGCTGCACACCGACACGTTCAATCATCATCCCGGCCAGTTGATGATGAACACCGGCGTGCCCACCTTTGGCCGGCCCAGTATCGGGTCGTGGTTGAATTACGGGTTGGGAAGCCCGTCGCAGAATCTGCCCGGTTATGTCGTGCTGACGGCGGGACGCGGCACGAGCGGCGGCGCGTCAAACTGGTCGAGTGGCTTCTTGCCCTCCACGTATCAGGGCGTGCTGTTCCGCAACCAGGGTGAGGCCGTGCTGAACCTCAACAACCCGCCGGGCTTGAGCGCTCCGATGCAGCAAGGGACGCTTCGTGCGATCGAGCGACTCAACCAGCGCCGGCACGAACAGGTGGGCGATCCGGAGATCGAAAGCCGAATCGCCTCTTATGAGTTGGCCTTCCGCATGCAATCGGCCGCGCCGGAGCTGATCGACCTCTCGTGCGAGACACAAGCGACGCTCGATGCCTATGGCGTGAATCGCGAGGATGACGCAACGGAGAACCGAGGCGGCGGGCCCGGTCAATTCCGAGCCTTCGCCACCAACTGCCTACTCGCCAGGCGGATGGTCGAGCGCGGCGTGCGGTACGTGAACCTCTACCACGCCTCGTGGGACCATCACAGCAACCTCGACCCCGAGCTGCACTTCAACTGCCGCATGGCCGACCAGCCGGTCGCGGCACTGCTCAAGGACCTCAAGCAGCGCGGCCTGTTGGACTCGACGTTGGTGGTGTGGGGCTCCGAGTTCGGGCGGACGCCGCTGGGCGAAAACCGGCAGGGGCGCGACGCGAACACCGGCCGCGACCACCACCCCTTCGCCTTTACCATGTGGATGGCCGGCGGCGGCGTGAAGGGAGGCCAGGTGATTGGAAAAACCGACGAGATCGGCTGGAACATCGTCGAGGATCCCATCCACGTCAACGACTTCCACGCCACGCTCCTGCACCTCTTCGGCCTCGACCACCTGAAGCTAACGTACCGCTTCGCCGGCCGCGACTTCCGCCTCACCGACGTGGGCGGAAGGGTAGTGGAGCGGTTGCTGGTTTGATCTGACGGGACTACTTTTGTTGCTTGGTTCCCTTCGGACGATAAAGCCTGAGTCCGACCTGTTGGGCGATCGTTTGCATACGCGGATCCATTGTGGCGAGCGGCGCGCTGCGGCGCACCGCGAGCTCCGGGTATGACGAAGTTTGGCTCGTTTCTGTGCGGTGACCGCTGCGTCACTAGGCCGTAAGCGGTAGCGGCGCGGCGAGCAGGTCCGCGTAGGCGGCCACGGCGACGGCCGTGTCGCGTGCGCGGTCCGTGAACACTCCGCGCACGCGGCCGCGGAGGATTACGCCCTTTTCGAGTTCGTCGCCGAAGAGGACATGCTTCAGAGTGAGCACGGCGCCTGAGTGTTCGAGCGAGCTTTGGGCGACGTCGGCCGGGTGAGTCATTTCCACGTAGCTCCACGCCTTGCCAGGCGGGCGTGCAATCAGGCAGTGAGGGCGATGAATCGAGCGCGCAGACCCTTTGCTGATGGTGCGCGCATCGAGCGGCTGCCAACGCGAGTGCTCGAAATCCGTCATTTGCAGTACGTCGACTTGAGGCCACATGGAGCATGTCTTGACATGAGGCCGCGCATCAAGCAGGTGAGTCTGCACCGACACTTGAAGATCGACGATCACGGCCCCGGACAAGGCACCTTCCGCCTTGACTGAGCGCCAATACACCTGCACCTGCAGCGGACACGATTTCGAGGCTGAGTAGGTGGCCACTAGATCGTCATCGCGCACGTAGGACTCGAGTCGCGCCGGCGCGCCCAAGGGGGCGTCGGATGGAAGGACTACGCCCAATAGCGCGGCGCGCTCGAATTGCTCGGCGGTCCAACGGATGTCGTGTAGGCCCGCCGCCGGGCGATCGAGATCGACCAGTATCTGCGCGCGTCCGCAGTGCAGCCTTGCGGTCGATCCGTCAAGTTGCCACGAGGAGGCTGCCATATGCATCCGCCGTTGCTTGGCGCCAGCGCGAATGCTCACTAGAGCACAAAAAAACCCCGCCGCTCGCAACGAGGCGAAACGGCGGGGCCGGAACAGAGAAGAGGCCGAACAGCTCTCGATGACGCCTAAACCGCGACTTTCCCCCCTTGACTCTTTGAAACGTAACGTACGCCCGCCGTGCCCAGAACAACTCCGCGTAGCCGCCCTGATCTTACCAAGTTGGACGCGAGTAGCAAGCGCTTTTACAAGATTTTTTCCGTGCGGCGGACTTCTTTGGTGATTGACCGGCATTGCGACGGCAACCATCGCCACACGAGCGTCAGCCTTGTTAGACCAGTTCGAGCACCTATAATCGAACCACATCCTGACCAACCGCAAAAAAGAAACGATCGCTCGCACATAATGCCAAACTACCTAAAGGTTTGCGAAGAAGCGGCCCGCGCTGCCGGAGCCGTGCTGCTCGACTGGGCCGATCGCTTCACGGTGCGTGAGAAAGGTCCGGCAGACCTCGTCACCGAGGCGGATATCGCATCCCAAGGGGTAATCTATGAGCGGCTGCGGCACGCCTTTCCCGAACATGCGATTTTGGGTGAGGAGGCCGGCGAGACGATCAACCCCGGGGCGGAGTTTCGTTGGCTGGTCGACCCGCTCGATGGCACGACCAACTTCGCCCATCGGCTGCCGTGCTACGCAGTTTCGATAGGCTTGGAGCGTGCGGGCCAGGTGTTGGCCGGGGTAATCTTCAATCCAGCCAGCAACGAGTGCTACACGGCTGCGGTCGGCGAAGGGGCATTTCTCAACGGGGAGCGCTTGCGGACGAGCGCGATCACGCAGTTGAGCAGCGCCTTGGTGGCCGCGAGCTTTCCGCCGCGCGTCGCGCGAACGTCGCCCGAAATTCGGCATTTCGTGGAGGTGTTGGTTGCAGCGCAATCAGTGCGGCGCACCGGCTCGGCCGCGATCAATTTTTGCCACCTGGCGGCAGGGCGATACGATGGCTACTGGGCGACCGATACCAAGGCCTGGGACGTTGCCGCCGGAATTCTGATTGTCCGCGAGGCCGGGGGCATTGTAACCGCCATCGATGGCGGCGAGGTGAATCTGGACCAGCCGAAATTCGTGGCCGCCGCAACGCGCGAGCTGCACGCCCAATTGCGTGAGCGACTGAATCGCGACGGTCGCCATTCCGGCGCTGAGCCGGCCTAGGCCGCTAGCGTCGATAACAGCGCGGACTCGGAACTTTGAACCGCTGGGCCGGTTAATTAAACTATTTGGTGGTGTGGGGTTGGGCACCGTCCCTTCAATTCGCGGCGCGGCAAGATGCCGCTGGCATCGTGTGGCGGTCTGCTACAGGATGGTGAGTCTTGAGTCACTGTTTCTATCAGTTGTGTCTGGGACTCTTTTGCCAGGTGTTTTTTCTGGCAACCGCGTGGGCGTTCCAGGTCGCTCAGCCGGAGAGCAAGAACGCTCGCGAGGCGCCGCCGGAGCAAGCCCCCCCGCCGCGCCTGGTCGAGTCACAGCCGGCTGTCTATTTTCTGCCCGACAAGAACGGGTTGCTCGTACCCGTTTTGGATTTTCCCCTTGAGCAGTTCCAGCGGCTGACGGACTTGGCGAAAGGGCTTCCCGCCACCCCACCCAAGCCGCTCTACCACTTGCAGCGCTTGACGATCACAGGCTCGGCGGCCGAGACGCACGCGCTGCTCTCCGTCGCCATTCGAGTGATCACCGACACCGAGGCTTGGGTGGGCGTTGGTCTTGCGCTGCCTGAAGCGAAATGGCGAAAGCCGCCCGAATACAAAGGCGGCGGTGAGGTTCGCCTGGAATACGACGCGAAAAGATCGGGCTGGGTGGCATGGCTGCGTGGCAAGGTGGGCGCCGAGCACGAAATTGCACTGGAGGCCGTCGCGGGATTGACCAAGGTCGGCGATGAAAGTCGTCTGAAACTAACGATCCCGGTGGCGACTGTTTCGGAGTTGTCGCTCGAGGTGCCCTTGGACAAGGCCAGCGGCCAGATGGCGGGGGCCGGCACGCTTGAATCGGCGTCCAGCCAGCGAGGCGCCACCCAGTTTCGCGCGGTTGGCTTCTCGGGCGACTTCGAGCTGATTTGGACTCCGGGCGAGAATCGTCTGCCGAAACGTCCCCTTGTCCTGGAAGCGATGGGTACGATCCTCTCACGCATTGACGGCCAGATTATCACGACCGATGCGCGGCTCGAGGTCCAAGGATTCGCCGGGCCATTCGATCGCTTTCTCGTTCGTTTGCCGGCCGGAGCGGAGCTCATTCCGCGCGACAGACAGGGATATACGCTGGTTCCGGTGGCCGAGAATGCCACGAATGATCCACAAGTCGGCGCACTCGGCCGGCTGGTTGAAGTCCGTCTGGATAAAGCGAGCGCCGACCCCGTGACCGTCGAGCTCCTCACACAGCAGACGCATGGGGGAGCAAGTGGCAATGTGCCGGTGGACCTGGCTGGCTTCAGCGTGACCGGCGCCGTTCGGCAGCACGGCCGAATTGCGGTGCGCGTCGACGGCGACTGGCAGGTTGTGTGGGGGCCGCGCCAGAACGTATTGCAGGCGGAAAACCTGCCCCAGGAAATAATCGGTGAAGGCTTCGCTGGCGCGTTCGATTACCTGAGCCAACCCTGGTCGCTGGGCGTGCGTGTGGTACCGCTCGAGTCGCGAATCAGCGTCGAGCCGCTGTATGTGGTACTCGTCGATGACCAGGAAGAGCGACTCGAAGCGCGCCTGCGGTACACGATTCGCGGGGCAAAGGTGTTTTCACTGGCGCTCGACGTACCGGACCTCGCGCCGCCGTGGGAGATCGACGAGATCGGCCCGGCCAATATGGTCGACCATGCCGGGATCGCGTACGGGGAACAGTCGCTGTCCGTTCCGCTCCTGCAGGGCACCTCTGGCGAATTGGAGTTGACGTTGCGTGCTCGGCGGCGCCGCACCGAGGATACGCGCATGGTGGATTTCGCGCTTCCCGTGCCGCGCCGCGTGAACACGCTTGGGCAGGCACAACTCGTTGTGGTACCGGCCGACGATGTTGAGCTTACTCCGCGTGTTGACATGGCAGAGCTCGTCCGGCAGCAAGACATTCCCGCGGTGGCGATTCCCGAGCGCCAGCAGGAACCGCTGGTCTATCTCGGCGATGCGACCACGGCGCGCTTTGTCGCCGATCTGCGACGGCATTCACAGAAGGTCGCCGTCGAAGTCGACAGCCTGGTGACGATCGGCGGCGACGGCGGCCACGTCGAGCAACGGTTCGATTACCAAATCAGTTATCAATCGATCGACCATTTGACGATCCGTGCGCCCGCCTCGGCGGCGCAGTCGAACCAGCTTGACGTTCGCGTCGATGGCCAGGTTGTCACGCCCAGCACGGCAAGCGCTCCGGTAGTGGGTGAAAGCACGGTGCAGCTCGTCGTACCCTTGTCGCGCCCGCGAATTGGGTCGTTCGAAGCGATTTTGCGATATCCATTTCGGGCGCGGCCGTCGCGGCGCGAGACCGTCGGACTGGTCACGGTTCCCTTGGCCATGCCCGCCGAGGGTGATGTGAACAGCAACGCCGTCGTGGTGAGTGCCGACGAGGGCATTCTTGTCAAGGCGATCGACGAAAGTTGGACGCCGTCGGTGATTCGCGGCGCACCGCTGACACAACACCGGAGCCTATCCCTCAGCCGCGGCGGGCGCGCCGGCGAGCTGCGGCTCGCTGTTCAAGTCCAGCAGCCCGAGGCGACGCGCGTGGAGCGCGCATGGATTCAATCTTGGTTGGGTGATCGCGGTCGCCAGGATCGAGCGGTATTTCGCCTGACAAGCACCCAAGACGCGCTACGCGTTGCGCTTCCCACCGGAGCACTCCGTGATGAGGCGCAGGTGATCGTCGACGGCAGGCGCGTGCGCGCCTTGGCGGCCGAATCGGCGGCGGTGCTCGAAATACCGCTGGTTGGCGCAACCGCCTCGAACACGCATGTAATCGAGCTCCGCTATCGAATTCCTCGGTCGAACGGCATGTGGGGACGATATGCGCTAGTTGCGCCGCGCTTTGATGACGGCGTTTGGGTGCAACGCACCTGCTGGCAATTGCTGCTGCCAAGGAATCAGCACGTGCTCTGGGGCCCGCCTGGTTTCGATGCGGAATACGCCTGGCGCTGGCAAAACTGGGGATGGCGACGGCGCGCGGTCATGGACACAAGCGATTTGGAATCGTGGTCTGGCGCGACCCAGCACGAAACCGTTCCCACCAGCACCAACGCCTACTTGTACAGCAGCCTGTCACGTACGGACGACATGCAACTGCGGACCGTGAGCCGCGCCATCTTGGTGTTGAGTGCTTCGGGCGCAGCCTTGTTAGCAGGGTTATCGGTGATCTACGTGCCGCGAGTCCGCCGCGCGAGTGTTTTGTGGGTGGCCGCGGTCGTGCTGTTCGCTGTGGCATTGCTTTGGCCCGAGCTGGCGATACTCGTGACACAGGCCGCGATGAGCGGGTTGGTGCTGGCGGTCGTGGCGGGCTGGTTTGAACGATACGTTGCGCGCCGCGGCCGAAGAATCGTGTCGGCCGGCTCGAGCGTCCATCGAGCCTCCAGCGCCACGAAGCTCCGTCTGCCGGTCGCCGGTTTGACGGCGGCGAGCGAGACCGCGCCCTTGCCGCTGTCCATTTCCGCTGGGGACTCCAAAGAATGAACTGGCCGCGCCGTGCAATCTCGACGGCGGCATGGCCAGCGGTCGTCGTGTCCCTTGCGCTCGTTGGCGGCTGGGCGTGCGCTTGCCGGGGGGGCGATTCGAGCGGTGACGAACACCCACCATTGCGCTTTCGGCGCGTGCACGTTCCGGCGGAGCGAGCACCCGACTGGCCTCGCGGCGGTTTGCGGTACCTGCCGCTGCGCGGAGTCGATTTTGAACGCCTGGTGAGCGACGAAGCGAGCTTTGCCACCGGATCGCCCTCCCCAGTCGGGGCGCGCGTGATCGAAGCCGAGTTTTCAGCACGCCTGTCGCGCAACGAGCTTATCGATGGCCGCGCCGAGCTGGCGATCGTTCACGATGCTAAGCATGCGGTCCGGCTTCCGCTTGCGCCGTGTGGCATTCTGGTCCGCAACGCCACATGGCGCGATTCGACCGGAGCGGCCCCCCTGCTGGGGAACGATCGTGGCGGGAATCTTTGGTGCGTGGTCGAGGCGTCGGGTCGGCTTCAGTGGGACTGGTCGCTCAAGAGCGCGTCAGGCGACACGGATTCGATTGAGTTTCTCCTTGCGCTGCCGAACAGCCCCTCCACGAGATTGTTGCTAGAAACGCCGAGAGAGCGGGTGGCGCGTGCCGCCGACGCCATCGTAACCGAGCTCGAAGGCGGAATGGACGCCTTGCGGCGCTGGCGAATCGACTTCGGCGGATCGTCGCCACTACGCCTATTTGTGGATGCGGACGAAGGCGCGTCGCAGCGCGAGCGACTGGCGTTGCTCCAATCGTCGCTCACCTACGACATCTCGACGCGCGGCATCGAGCTGGTTGCACAGCTCGAAATCGACGTTCACTATCGGCCGCTGCGCCATCTGACGCTGCTCTTGGACGCGGGACTGCACCTGGTCGAGGCTACGTACGGTCCAGCTCAGGTTCCCTGGACGGCGGAAGCACCGGACGCCCAAGGTGTCACGAACGCTCGCCTCGAGCTGCCCGAGCCAATTCTCGATACCGGTCGCGTGGTGGTCGTTCGCGCCGTGGGGGGGTTGGTGCGCGATCGCCATTGGACGCTCCCCTCGATCCGCGCACCGGAGTTGCTGTGGCGCGAAGGTACGACGGTGCTGCGCGTGGCGAAGCCCCTGTCGCTCGAGCGGCTCGAGACACGCGGCTGCGGCCAAACCAGGACCGGCGCGTTGCCGGCGCCGCTCGCCGGTGAATCCATCGAGCTGGAGTGTTTTGAACCGCAGGCGGCGGTCGATTTGATCCTCACGCGCAATGCGGAACCGGTTCGGCTGCGCACGGCCACGGCGGTCGATTGGAGTCGTGACGAGCTGCGCGCCACGGTGGTCGCGGAAGTTCCCGCCGCCGCGGCAACCCAGTCGCTGCTGCAAGCCAGGGTTATCGATCCCTGGATCGTCGAGCGTGTGGAAGCGGTTCCAGCCGAGTTGCTCGCCGATTGGAGAGTCGACGACACCGAACCGCGGGAGCAAACGTTGCGCATCAGGGGGCGCCCCGGCTCCGCGCCCGAAGGGGCGGCCAAAGTCATTGTTTACGGACGGTATATCGGGGCCACAGGCGCATCGCTCGCCATCGACGGTTTACGAATGCTCGATTTCGGCGAGTCTGCGGCCACGCACTATATGACGATGCGCGCCAAGGAGCCCCACCGGTTGAAGCTGGTTGACGGCGAGAACTTGAAGCACCTGGATGTCAACCGTATTGACGGTGAGGTCGCGGCGCTGTTTCTCGAGCCGCCGAGCGGAATTTTTTTCCTCTACGACGTGGCCTCCGCGACAGCCCGCGCGGCGTTGACCCAACGGGAGACGCGCTGTTCGGCTGATATTCGCCTGGAGGCCACGATCACGCCTCGATCCATTCTTGAGCAGTGCACAATACGCTGGCTGCCTGAGGCCACGCGTATCCGCCGGTTACGGGTGCATTTTTCGACGCCGAGCGCCGATGTGCCGCGCTGGGTTGTCTCCCCCAAGGGCACCAGTTCGTTGACGGCACGGAAGTTGGCCGTCGAGGCGCCGCGGCACGGGGAAGGCGCGCCGTACGGCGAAACTTGGGAGTTGACCTGGTCGCGGATGCTCAGCGCCCCGTTTGAGATCCAATGCACGCGTCGCTTCGATTGGACGAAAGAGCACCTGGTGGGGCTGGTTGCGGTTCCCGACGCGACCGAACAGCGTGGGATTGTACTCATCCATGGTGAAGGCAAGGTGGATTTCTCAGCACCCTACACCGTGCTCAAGCGCGCCCCGAGTACCGCTATTCCTCCGGGCGGCATGACGACACTGCGAGGCGCTTTTCAATATGATCCGCGCTACGATGTCGATCGCCCAGACGCCTTGCTGCGGATCTGCCGTCTGGACTCTCTGCGCGCGTTGGCGGCGCCGATTGCGTGGAGCTCGGACCTCATGTCGCGCGTTGCGGCGGATGGAACCGCACAGCATCGCGCCATCTACCACATCCAAAATGACTCGGAGAGCAACTTTCACGTGGCGATCCCGCCACGGAGCCGCGTCACCGGCGTCTGGGTGGACTCGCGTCCGATATCGCACCGCATGGACCGTCGAGGATTGTCGATTGATTTGCCGCCGCGACAGGAACCATCGCGCGTGGTGGTCGAGTGGAAATCGCATGGGGCCGCGCTGGGGCCAATGACCTCCATTGCGTGTCAGCCCCCGGCGCTCGACATCCCGCAGTTGTATCGAGAATGGACGCTGTGGTTGCCGCCTGGCTATACGACGGCGTCGTCGATCGCCGAGCTCGGCGGTGGGCCTCGGCGCAGTTGGACGCAGCGGCTACTGGGGCCACTGGGCCGCGCAGCCAGTGTAGAACCGCTGAATCCGCTTGAGGTACGCCGCTACCTGACCGACCACGCAACCGGCACATCAACTGTAAGGCCGGCAGTGGATGACCTGGCCGGCTGGAACGCAGTGCGGTTCGAGCTTGGCGACCATGAAGTCCGGAATGTACGTGTGGTGCGGATTGAGGTCGTCACCAGCACCGCTGTGGCCGCCTGCCTTATGGCTGCCGGGCTCGTCTGGTCCGGCCGTTTGAGTCGAGCGGTGCCAATTGTGATTTCGCTTTGCTCGTTAGCCACGATGGCGCTGCTCGTGGCGGAAGCGTATGCGCCGATCGCCAGCGGCGCGCTTTGGGGAATCGCGATCGGGTTGCTCATGCGCCGCTTTGGCGTCGGACGTGAACCTGCCGAAGCGAACGATTCGAGCCTGCAGCGTAAACCTCCCGTTGCTGCGGTGACGGCTGTTGTCGCGGTCATCGTCGCGGCGTGCATCGTCGCCGGTCGGGCAGGGGGGGCTGAACCACCGGCAGCGCTTCCATCGCCGGCCGCGGCGGCGCCCGAGACGATCCACCAGGTTCTGATTCCCGTCGACGAGCGCCGGCAGCCGTCGGGCGAGTGGTACTTCGTGCCCGAGCCGCTGTACACGATATTGCGTCGCATTGAATTGGCGTTGGTTGACACGCGTTCGACGTGGCTGATTCGATCGGCCGAGTATCGCGGCGTATTGGCGCGCGATGCGAATGGCGGCGACATCGCGGTTTCGCGATTCACCGCCGCCTATGAAATTCACTGTTTCGAGCCGCGGCTGGCGATCACGCTGCCACTTTCGCGCCAAGCGGCGAGTCTCGTGGCGCCCGCCGCATTGCTCGACGGTACCCCGGTCGAACCCCAATGGGACGACGCTGGCGAAGCGATCACCGTCACAGTGTCCGAGTCCGGCGCGCACAAATTGGAATTATTCTTGCGTCCAAACATCAATGCGATGGACGTCGATCGCGGATTTGATTTTGCGCTGCCGGTGTGCGCCGCGGCGAACATGGAGCTTCTGCTGCCGCCGGGCATGGATCCCTCGCTCGTTCAAGTTCCTTCGGCGCGTGGCAGGGTGGTGCGGTCGGATGACGGCCCGCGCATCGCCGCCGAGCTTGGTCCCAGCCAGCGCTTGTCGGTCCGCTGGCCGCCCACCGTGGACGCCGGTTCGGAGCCGGCCCGCTTCACGGTCGACGAGCTGCAATGGTTGAAGATCAAGGCCGGCTCGGTCGCGCTCGACGTTCGCCTGCGCCTCAAGGTGACAGCAGGCGCACTGTCCCACATTGATCTGCACGCCGACGCGCGATTGCGCCTTCTCCCCGCCTCCGCGAGCGGCGACGTAAAGATCACGGCAACGAGGTCGACCATTTGGGATCCAAGAAGGCAGCGATTGGAGTTTGCGCCGCCGGTGACCAATGATGTTGTAGTGGACGCGACGCTGATTCTGACGGGCGCGTCCGGAGTCGGCAACATCCGCTTGCCGAGGTTCGAGTTACTCGACGCGAGCGGCTCGCGCCGCCTATTGGCCGTCTCGGTCGAGGACAGTTTGGAGCACGAGCTTGGCCAGGGTTCGCCGCTGGTGCCGATTCGCGCGGAGGAGTTTCTGACCGAGTGGGGAAAAACCGGCGAGGACGATTCGGCGCCGCAGTCGGCCTATCGGCTGCCATCCGGTGCGAGCGACTGGAGCATGTCAACGCGTCGGCGAAATCCGAGCGAAGACGCCTCACCGACATTGACCGTAACCATGGGGCGCAGTCGCGCCGACGTGGCCTTCGACTCCGATCTGAACACCACCAGCGGATTCCGCTTTCAGCACCGCCTGAACGTCCCCCCCAAGTTCAACGTGGAGCGGATCGCTGTCACGGCCGATGGCAACGACAAACTGCTCCGCTGGTCGAAGTCGTGGGACGACATCATCACCGTGTTTTTGTCCGGTCCAGTGACCGGACCACATCGGCTGAGCGTTCGCGGGTCGCTGCCCGTGGCGATCGACGCTGCGACGCCGCTACCGAAATTGGACGTCAACGCATCGGAAGCCAGGACGCGCGTCAACATTCTTCGGCGGCCCGACATCGTGCTGGACGTTGTCGAAACGGTCGGCCTGCGCGTGCTCGCGAATGCGGCGGTCGATGGCTCGCTCGCCCAAGGCGGCCGGCTGGTGGCGTCGTATGATTCGACCGATCCGGCCTATGGCGCCGTGCTGCGCGTGACCCCGAATCGGCCACGATTCGCGGCCACGCAGCTCAGCACCTTGTCGCGCGAAGCCAACGAGTGGAAGGCAACGGTGGACTTGAATCTGACCGTTCACCAAGGAATGGTCGACCTCGTGCTACTCAATGCTCCGCCCGAATGGACCGAACCGTTTGAGGTACATCCACCTTACTCCCTAGAGGTCGTGGCGAAACGCGAGGAGGGCGATCGACTCGTGTTGATCCGCCTGCCGAAGTCGGCCGAGGGGCAATCGCGGCTGGTTGTCCGCGGAGCGATTCGTCTGGCACCGTCCGATACGTTGCGCGTGCCCAATATTTCACTGGTCGGCGCGGAAATGTTGGAGCGCTACGTAGCCGTGCCGACGATGTCTCAACAGCAGCGACTCAACTGGCGCACACGCGGCATGTCGCTGGTCGACCGTGATGTGCCGTGGCCCGTCGCGTCCAAGCTGTCGGTCTACCGCGTGCAATCCGATGATGCTGAAGCACTCTTGGACGCGGTCGCGACGGCTCAAGGCGCGCCAAGAGTTCAGCTCGCCGAAATGCGACTGGCCTTCAGCGATGACGGTGCTTGTGGTGGCGTGGCATCATTCGATCTTGAGCCGATGGGGTTGGCACATTGTCCGCTATGGATGCCGCCCGGATTCGAGATCGTCTCCGCCGAGGTGGGAGGCATACGAGCCATGGTCGAGCCGACGCAAGATGGTCCGCGGATCGCTCTCGGTCCAGAATTATTGCCTCAGCATATCGAAATCGCCTTTGCTGGCCGATTGTCCAGTCATTCGAGCATGTGGCGCCGCGTTGCGATCGCGGCGCCCACCTTGGGAAATCTGCCGGTCGAGCGGTCGTTATGGACCGTGACCGGACCGCCGGGAACTGTGCTCACGGCCGACGGTGTTCAGTCTTTGTCGCCATCCGAGTACGAAGCCGAACGCTTAAATGCCGCCATTGGCGCGCCAGCCGCGGCGAGCAGTCGGGCCGTGTCGTCCACGGCGCGCGCAAACCGCGCCTCTGCTGATCCGTGGGATCGATTCTCATCGCGTCTTCAATTCGCGCTGCACGGCGGCCGCCGGACCGTCACCGTCCATTGGCGCTATCCTGCACGCCGCGACCTCGCGGGACGCTTGATGGCGGCCGCGGCCTTCGTGTGCCTGGGAACCGCGTTTGCCGGCAGCGGACGATGCCGCCGCGCACTGGCATCGCTTGCAAGCCACACGCCGTGGATGGTGGTGTTGGCCGGCCTCGCAGCGTGGTTGTTCCTGAACCCACTCGCTGGAATTGCCGGACTGCTCGCCGCGCTTGCGAGCCTGGCCTGGATTTGCGCCCGTTCGCTCGCACGCCGCCGAACCGTACGAGTCACGGTCGGCTGACAGCCCTTTGTTGCAACAAGAGGCAGTTCTGGTAGAGTCTCGCGACAGAATCACTCGACAGACACGAAACGCCGTCGATGCTGTGGAGTCCGCGTATGAAACAGAAAAGGTATCAGGAACATTTTACGCGCGTAAAAGGTTATCGCGATAGGACCAGCCCTTGCGGGCTGCCCCTCGCACAGATCCGTACGTGCGGTGCTACCGCATACGGCTCTTACCTTGGATGTTGGCGCGCAAACCTCACATTGGGATAGG